>Ga0172377_10008172_pt1 | contig 10734 bp, 7 predicted proteins | sample Pumphouse3metaG_FD_119749 | JGI IMG/M metagenome (GOLD analysis project Ga0172377, IMG submission 119749) | Leachate microbial communities from a municipal landfill in Southern Ontario, Canada - Pumphouse #3 metaG | ecosystem: Engineered > Solid waste > Landfill > Unclassified | place: Canada... | reverse complement strand
CAAGGAATTCAGTTTCCTTACGGATTCCTGTCCCATTTCATGAAGATGCAGCTCTATGCTGGTGAACGTATAGTCTGCTTTGCTCTCATTCGCATCAAAGAGAATGATGGAAATGTCTTGGGGAATCGTATACCCCTGGCGTTTGAGCTGAGATGTGCATCCATTGGCGACAGCTTGGGTCATGGCGATGATCCCGTTGCACTGGGTGAAACGTCCAATCAGAGAGGCTGTTGCATCCACCCCGCTTTGATGACCGTATCCTGTGACCACCACAAGATCCGGGTCATAGGGAATGTTCTCCTCTTGTAAGGCCTTGAGGTATCCACGGAAACGGTCGATTGAAGAAAAGGTATAGCTTGCACTCTGTTCTGAAAACGAACGAAGTTCTTTGTTTGAGCACGGAGGATCCCAGAAGCTTGCAATGAAGCCGATGCGTCGCCTTCCCAATTGGATGAGGTATCGTGTTGAGAGATATCCACCTTTCTCTCCGTCATGGTAGACATGGGGGACTCCTGGAATGATGTTCCTTCTCGCTGTAATGACAAGAGGCAGGTTTCTGAAACTCGTCAATGCGGGGATGTTTTCGGCTTTTGCCACAGGAATGTAAATCAAACCATCGAGAATGGATTGTGAGAAACGGTCGATGACTTGGTGTTCCACTTCGAGCGACCCTTCACTGGATCCACAAAGGACGAGTTGACCGTTCTTTCTTGCTTCCTGCATGATTCCTTCGGCAATCATGGAGAAAAACGGGTGGTTGATCTCGGGAACGATGAGACCGATGACCCCGGAAGAACTCCCCTTCATGAAGCGTGCTGCAATGCTTGGCCGATACCCGGTTTCTTTGAGCACTTCCTTGATTTTATCCTCATTGGATTTTCTAATCGATTGACCGTTGAAATACCTTGATAGGGTTGCGATGGAAACCCCACTGAGTCTTGATATGTCTTTTATTGAATAGAGGGGTTTTTCAACTGTGTTCATGAATCCATTATACACAAGTCTGTTTTTTTTTCAATTAAAATGTAAAGGTTAATCAAAGAAATAAAAAAATCGTTGCTTTCTTAAGCGGTGAAATATACGCGTATAAAGTAATAATCTGTTGTAAAATATTTATAATACTATAATATAAGTAAATAGATATTATTTAAAAATGTATTGACAGTGTTGAAATGCATGATATGATGTTTTTATAAACTGAAAACGTTTATCAATTAGTGACTGGAGGATTGAGATTTGAAATTTATCGTGAATAAATCAACCCTGATGGGGGAAGCAACCATCCCAGGAAATAAGTCAGGAACCGCTCGTGGTATCATTTTTGGCTCACTTGCTGAGGGCACTTCCACCCTTATCAATCCATTGACGAATCTCGACAGTTATTCAATCGTCAAGATGATGAGAGCCTTAGGATCGAAAATCGATACCAGTGATGACAGAAAATGGATTATCGAAGGTACCGGAGGTAAACTGAATGTGCCCGCATGTGTACTTGATGCAGAGAACTCTGGTACCGGTTTTTATTTTGTGCTTGCCTTATGTGGCTTGATTCCCGGTTACAGTGTTTTGACGGGAGACTATCAGATTTGTTATCGTCCAGCCCAACCGATGATCGACGCACTCAATACATTGGGCGCAACAGCTTTCTCTACACGAGGGACCGGTACGGCTCCTGTAGTGGTGAAAGGCCCCTTCAAAGGCGGTGTGGTGGATTTCCCCGGGGTGAATTCACAATGGATGACACCCTTTCTCTGTGCCTGTGCATTGGCTGAAGGAGATACCACCATTCGAGAAACGAATCTTCTTGAGCACCCCTATGTGGACATGACCATCGGAATGCTGTCTCATGCAGGCATCGAGGTGGAAAACAGAAACTATGATGAATTCTTTGTCCGTGGAGGGCAGAAGTTCAAACCCTTCACGTATACCTTGCCGAGTGATTGGGGTTCTTCAGGATACCCTATGATCGCAAGTGCCATTACCAGAGGTTCAAAAGTCACCTTTCATGGGCTTGATCTGCATGATTTTGCAGGTGAAAAAGCCTTTGTTCAGATTTTAAGGGATATGGGAGCCATATTGAAGTGGTGGACAATGGCTTGGGAGGAATTACCGTTGAAGGAGGCCACCCATTACAAGGTATCGAGATTGATTGTAGCGGTACACCTGATGCAGTACCCATCCTAGCGGTACTTGGCTGTTACGCCCAAGGCAAGACGGTATTGAAGAATATTGGAGCCTGCCGATTGAAAGAGACCGACAGGGCCAAATCGATCAAGGAAGAACTAACCAAAATGGGAGGGGTTTTCGAAGAGACTGAAAACACCTTGACCATTTTCCACTCCAAGCTCATCGGAGCGGATATTTCTGGTCATCATGACCATCGTATCGTAATGGCTGCCACTGTTGCTTCCTTGATCGCTGAAGGGAAATCCATGATTGAAGACGCTGAATATGCGGCGGTATCATTTCCAAATTTTTATGAGCTGATGACATCCTTGGGTGCCGATATTGACCGAGAATGAAAAAAAGGAGAATTGCCACTATGAAAAAAACTGTTTTGCTTGTGTTGGTTATAGGAGTATGTCTGATGGGTTTGTTCGCCCAAGGTGATAAAGAATCTGCTGCAGCTGCTCCCTCACTCCGCAGGTATTCCATTGGAACAGCAGGAACAGCCGGTTCCTTGTATCCCATGGGAGTGTCCATGGCTGAAACCATCACCAAACATGTTGATGGTCTTGCCTTTACCGGTGAAGCTACTGCAGCTTCAGTGGAAAACGTGCGTAACCTTACCTCTGGAAAGCTTGCAATGGGAATATCGCAGAGTGAAATCGCTTATTTGGCATATAACGGTCTGGGAGATTTCGCAAAAAGACAGGCAGATGATTTGCGCTCTCTTTTCAGTACCATTTACAGCTATATCCAGGTATTCACCCTTGCTGACAGCCCCATCAACAGCATTGCCGATTTCAAAGGCAAGGCGATCGGAGTAGGTGCTGCCGGATCTGGTGGGGAAATGGCTGCCCGCATGATCCTTGACTACTATGGTTTGTCCTATGATGACATCAAACCCCAGTTCATTCCTGAAAGTGAAGCAGTCTCAGCCCTTAAGGACAATAAGATCGCAGCGTTTCTCTGTACCCACCCCTTGAAGTCTGCTGCCTTGATGGATCTCACCACCTCTGCAAAGGTCAAGATGATCTCCTTTGAGGACCCCTCTTTTTATGAGGCTTTCCCCTTCTGGACCCGCTATGTAATACCAGCTGGAACGTATACGAATGTGGATGAGGAAGTTACCGTTCCCATCAGCAGAGTCTTGATGCTTACCTCGACAAAAGCCGGTCTCAGCGAAGATGATGTATATGAAATCGTAAAGGCCATCTGGGAGAATCGTTCGGAATGGGGAAGTGTGACATCTGCTGTCTCCAAGCAGGTTGTTCTGGAGACCGCTCTTTCTGAACTCTCTGTACCGATGCACTCCGGCGCAATCAAATACTTCAAGGAAAAGGGATTTGACCTGGATGCAAGCCTGTATCCTCCTGAGTATAAGTAGAATCAACTTGCCATGGATGTTCTTGCATGGACATCCATGGTTTTCTCGTTCACTGTGCTATTGTTCATCATGAGGAGATTACTTCAGTGCAAAATGTGCTACAAAAAAAGAACCACGTAATCCATCTGGTTCTTTTTCTACTCTCAGCAGGTATCTGTCTTTTTCACTTGTTTGTCACCATGAACACCTCGGTCAGTGTCATGCAGTCGAGGGTGATCCATCTTTTTTCCCTTATGCTCGTTTGGTATGTCTACAAAGTGGAGAAGGAGAAAACGGTAGGGAAAACCGTGCTGCGCTTCATCATGGTGCTTGTCATTTCGGCCTTGGGAGTCTATTACCTGACCCAAACCACCCCTGATGTCATTCGAGAGAAAGGTATCTGGGGTATTTCCAAATTGGATATGCTTGCAGGTTTGTTGCTTTTGATTCTCATTTTGGAAACCTCAAGACAGTCGATAGGCATGGCGCTTCCCCTGATTGCCGTCGTGTTTTTAGCCTATGCGGTTTTCGGTCCCCATCTGCCCAACATCATAGCCCATAGAGGCTACGATTTGGAGTACATCACCAGCTATGTATGCTGGACGAATGAAGGCATATTCGGGACTCCCATAGGAGCCGCTGTTTCCTTTGTCGTGCTGTACATCATATTTGGAGAGTTGTTGGATACCTTTGGGGCCGGTAAGTTCTTCATTGACATCGCTTATGCACTTACAGGAAAAATGCGGGGAGGTCCTGCTGAAGCCTCGGTGCTCTCAAGTGCTCTGATGGGGTCCATCAACGGTTCTGCAGTTGCCAATGTGGTGACGACCGGGACCTTCACCATTCCTTTGATGAAAAAGGTGGGATATTCCAAGGACTATGCTGCCGCAGTCGAGGCTGTTGCTTCAACCGGAGGGCAGATCCTTCCCCCCGTCATGGGAGCTGCAGCTTTTGTCATGGCCGATATGACCGGCATCGCGTACTCCACGATTATCCTGGCAGCGCTCATTCCCGGCGTGTTGTATTATCTCAGTCTGGGTGCGGCGGTATATTTTGAGGCAGGAAGGCTGGGCATCAAACCGGAAGACAATGCCAAATTATTGAATGCCAAGCGTATCTTCAAAGAAGGGTATTTCCATCTGCTTCCCATGGTGGTGTTGATCATCTGTCTGCTCGGATTCAAATTTTCCGCAAGTTATTCAGCATTGTTTGCAATTGGTGCGATTCTGCTCATTGGCTTTGTCCGCACGATGAGAAATGAACATCGCCTACCTTTGAAAGAACTGAAAGCTGTCGCCCTGCATGCTGCAAAATCCTCGGTTCCTGTAACCATTGCATGTGCTTCAGCCGGGATTGTCATCGGTATTGTAAGTATGACCGGCCTTGGCGTGAGGTTCGCCCAGATTGTTTTTCAGTTGGCGAATGGAAATCTGTTTCTGATGTTGTCGATGACCATGGTGGCATGCATCATCCTCGGTATGGGACTCCCTTCCACTGCTGCGTATGTCATTGCCGCAACGGTTGCTGCTCCTGCACTTTTGCAAGCCGGCATCAGCATGCTTGCTTCCAATCTGTTTGTCTTTTATTTTGCCATCATCTCATTCATAACTCCTCCGGTGGCAATGGCTGCGTATGCCGCATCCGGGATCGCTGAATCAGATTCGATGAAAACGGGTGTCAAAGCCTTCCAATTGGGGATTGCAGGATTCATCATCCCGTTTCTGTTCATCTATTACCCTGGTTTGCTCATTGTAGGCACGTCAGTGGGAGAAACGCTGTATGCCATGGTGATTGCAGTGTGTGCAGTAGTGCTTATGGCGGCCTCGTTTGAAGGATGGGTTGGTTTCAACCTCAGTCTCTATCATCGGTTGTATATGTTCTCTACAGCCTGCATTCTTTTGCTTCCCTATAGGTTTGCCGATATCCTCGGGCTCTGTATGGTTGCTTTCATGACGCTGCTTCTTATCATCCAGATCAAGAAAAAAAGAACTTGAGTTGAATGATTTGGAAAAGGACGGTTTTGGGTTTTTCCCTCCACCGTCCTTTTTTTTATCCCTTGACTCCACCGAGCATCAATCCTGAAACAAAGTGCTTCTGCACGAACGGGTAGATGATGAGCACCGGCAGCATGCCAAGTACCATTACCGCCATCTTCAGGTTGTTGTACACATAGGTACCGCCTCCAAGAGACTCATCGGATTCAAACATCAGGCCACGCAACACCACCTGCAAAGTGTATTTGCGGCTGTCGTTGATGAACATGATGACCTCGAAGTAACGGTTCCAGTAGCTCACGAAGTAGAACAAGGTCACCGCTGCAATGATTGAGACCGACAGGGGAAGGACGATTCTTACCAAGATCATGAGGTCGTTGCAGCCATCCAAGGTGGCGGATTCTATCAACGAAGTTGGAATGCTGGTCATGAAGTTCTTGATGATGATCAGATTGAAGGTCGACAAGGCTACCGGGAAGATGATCGCTCCCATGCTGTTGATGAGGCCCAATTCCCTGACCACGATGTAGAACGGCATGATGCCTGCATCGAAGACCATTGTGAACACAATCGCCTTCATGAGGATGTTCCTTCCGATCAGCTCCTTTTGGGCAAGCGCAAAGCCCATCGGTACGGTTATGCACATTGAAAGTATGGTTCCTGCTATTGCAACCAAGAGAGAGTTCTTGAACGCTCCCATATAGCCGCTGCTCAAGACCCGGGTATAGTTTGTAAGGGTGAAGGAATGAGGGATGAGGAGATAGTCGTTGCCCATGACATCGATGTCCTGTGCGAACGAAGTGACGAGTACATTCCAGATGGGGATGATGAAGATCAGGCAGATGAACGACAGGGTCAACACATTGATGACTCTGAAAGCCTTTCTTCCCTTTGAATCCTTGATGGCATTCATGGTTTTTTGTTGCATGGTGTTCCTCCCCTACAGAATCGGTTCGTCAAGGAACCGGCTGCTGATCTTGTTTGTTGAAAGCACAAGGATCAAGCTGATGATGGATGTGAACATACCCACCGCAATGGAGTACCCGATATCCCCCGAAAGTACTCCTTCACGGAATACATACGTCTGCAACACATCTGCAACGTCATAGACGGCGGCATTGTACATGACCAGGACTTGCTCGAAAATCAACAGGACATGGGAAAGGTTGAGGAGAAGCATGGTGACGATGGTGGAACGAATGCCAGGCAAGGTTACATAGAACAGCTTGCCCCAGTGTCCTGCTCCATCGATGGTGGCCGCTTCATACAACTCCGGTTGGACGGTCGTCAAGGAAGCCACATAGATGACTGCTCCGTAGCCCATCTGTCTCCATATGTAGGAACTGATCAAGACAGGACGGAAGTGATTGGCGCTCGCCATGAAGTAGATCGGGTCGCCTCCAAACTTGGTGATGATGTTGTTGACCAACCCTGAGGAGGGAGAGAGCAAATTGACGAAGATGCTGCCTACCACGACCCAAGAGAAAAAATAGGGGATGTAGATCAAGAACTGGATGAATCGCTTTGCCTTGGTGCTTCTCAACTCATTGATTAGCAGCGCTACGATCAGCGGTGCTGGAAAATAGAAGACGATGTTTGCCAAACTGATGATCAAGGTGTTGCGGAAGGCATTCCAGAAGATGGTGGAAGTGAGCAATCGTTGAAAGTTTTCCAACCCGACAAAAGAGACTTTAGAACGGAAACCATAGTCTGTAAACGACAAGGAAAGGCCCATCAAGGGCACATATTTGAAGAGTACATACCAGATGATTCCAGGGGCAAGCATGATCAGCAGGTATCGTTGCTTGGAAATTCTGGTGGTGAGGGGAGGCTTAATTCGTATAGCCTTCGGCTTTTTTGTCATACTATGACACTCCTTCGAAAAATGAATATCGTCAATGAATGCTCTGTTTGAGATTCACACTCTGCGCACTGTAGTGGAAAGGACGGCTTTTTTTGTCAGTTCCAGACTTCTGGTTTCACTCTGGTTGCCTCCCACGAAGATGCTCCAAAGCCCTGATACACTGTTTCTTTCCCCTTGGTCGTTGACCAAGGTGAAACAGGAAGGCTGAAGCACCGTATGAAAGCGTTTTGCCTCACCTTTTGCAAGATGAATGCTTGAAAAGCTACAAAGAGAGGGCCAAAGAGGAGCGTCCGGGTGGTCGATCGTGCAATAAATCTGTACGATTTCCCGTCCTTCTCTCTCTCCTGTGTTTTGTATCGTATAGGAAACGATGACCTCCCCCAACAGGCCTTGGGTACAAGCAAGGTCAGCATAGGAGAAGCTTGTATAGGAAAGACCGAACCCAAAGGGGTAGAGGGGAGTTTCCTCAAGATAGCGGTAGGTCCTGTTCTTCATCGAATAGTCAGTGAATTCGGGCAACGTGTTTGAAGCCTTGTAGAAGGTGACGGGAAGCCTTCCCGATGGGCTGAATTCACCAAACAGAAGATGAGCCATGGCAGTGCCTCCGCTCTGTCCAGGGTACCAGCCTTGAACCAAGGCCCGTACATTCTCATATGCCTCGATCTCAGGGTCAAGCGATCCCCCGCTGAGCAGAATCACGATGATCGGTTTGCCTGTTTGGGCTACTGCACGCAGTAAGGTGCGCTGGCAAGCGGGAAGGCGCACGTCTTTTTTGTCTCCTGCCCAACCTCCGTTGCCATCATCGTGCATCTCGCCTTCCACGGTTTCATCCAAGCCAAGACAGAGCACGGTGATTTGGCTGTTGCAACAGGCAACAACTGCTTCTGTGATGCGGTCGTCTTCTTTTGCCAGACGCTCAACTTTGGGCTTGGTGAGGTTGCATCCCTCACTGTAGTTTACCCTCACCTTTGTTCCTACATACGCACGTATTCCTTCGAGAATGGTTACATTTCGTGAAGAGGTCCCATGGTAGTTGCCCCAAAGAGCTCGCTCGCTGTTGGCATTGGGGCCTATGACTGCAATCGAGGACAGCTCATGGAGGTCAAGTGGCAACAGATGGTCGTTTTTCAACAGGACCAACGACCTGCAGGCAGCCTCAAAGGCGATATAAGCATGTTCATCGTTGTCGATATCAGAAAATCCAAGGTGGTCGTATGCTGTTCCTTGGCCAAACATACCCAATTGAAACCGGGTCTGCATCACTCTGATGCAGGCTTCTTGTACAGTCTGTCTTTCGATGAGGTGCTTCTGATAGGCTTTTTCCAGATACTCGAATTCACAGCCACAGTTGAGGTCACACCCTGCATTGAGGGCAAGGGCAACCGACTCCTCGTCATTTTTGGTTACTTTATGGTTGAGATGGAAATCCCTGATCGCCCAGCAGTCGGAGATGTACATGCCTTCAAAGCCCCAGTCTTTTCTCAATACATCGGTGATCAGGGTTTTGCTGCCGCAACTGGGTTCACCGTTGACTGCACTGTATGCTCCCATGACTGCGTTGACCTTGCCGTGTTGTACGGCTGCCTTGAAAGCCGGGGTGTAGGTTTCCGTCAGGTCCTTTTTGCTTACCACGGCATTGAAACCATGGCGAAGCGATTCTGGTCCGCTATGGGCGACGAAGTGCTTGACACAGGCCGCACATTTGAGCTTTTCTTCATCGCCTTGCAATCCCTTGATGAAGGCTGTCGCAAGCATGGAAGAGAGATGGGGATCCTCTCCGAAGGTCTCTTGACCTCTTCCCCAACGTGGGTCACGGAAGATATTGACATTAGGAGACCAGACGCTCAGCCCTTTGTAGATGTCTCTGTCTCCAAGAGATGAAAACAGATTGTATTTTGCTCGTTGTTCAGTTGAGATGATGTCAGCGATTTTTTCAAGGAAAGCATCATCAAATAGGGAAGCTAAAGCTATGGCTTGAGGAAACACCGTTGCAGTTCCAGAGCGCGCAGCACCATGGAGCCCCTCGTTCCACCAGTTGTAGGCTTCAATACCCAGACGAGGAATGGAAGGAGCATCATGCCTCAGTTGGCTGAACATCTCTTTGAGTGTCATTCTCTTGACCAGGTCTTCTGCTTGTTTTCTCCAGGTGGTTGCCATAGCTGTATCTCATTGTTCAAAAGGCGTTAAGGAAAGATCGGTTTTTGAGATGGTTCTTTCAAAAACCGATCCTTCTTATGGTGTTTGAGGTGAACGCTTACTTGGAAGCGTTCAGTTCCTCTAGAATCTTCGGTCCGTTGATGGACTTCCAAAAGTTCTCGTACTCACTCATTCCCTGCTCCAAGGAAACATTGCCTACGATGATTTTCGTGGCGATCGATTCTCGGGTGCTTTTGATGGATGGTGCGATCCTGTCGTAGGTGACGGAGACTCCAACGGGAACATCAGCTGCATGGTTGGGTCCAAGGTTGGCCTGCATGGCTCTGATGTGCTCGATTTGCTTGGGCAGACCCTGCTGCAACGCTGGTGACAGGTTGAAGGCGAGGTCGTTGATGTCCAAGGAGAGGAAGGAGTCGCTGAGGTAGTTGAGGGTGTACTTGTACCCGGAATTGGAAGCCTTGGCGGTAGGAACCAGGTTCTTGTTTGCATCGAGGGTGTAGTGCTGACCTTCAAGACCGATGCCGAAGAAGGCAGGGTAGACTTCTGGATCGGTTACGATGGTCTCAAGGACTCGTACGGCAGCCTCAGGGTCTTTGGTCTTGGATGAGATGACGAATGCGGTCTGGGTGGCTTCATTAAGTGATCCACCGTACCCATTCGGCCCTACCAACTTGTAGATGAGATGCATCTCGGTATATTTGTTGGCAGCTGTGGTGTTCTGCACATAGTTGATGTAGTTGGTCACGTAGTCGATGGAACTGGCAGCTTGTGCTGTGTAGGTCTTCTCACGCATGGCCCCGTTTTCGGTGGTGATGAACTCCTGGTTCAGGATACCGTCGGTGTAGAGGCTTCTGATGTAGATGAGTGCGTCTTTCATTTCCTGCGTTGCAAAGCCATCGATGAACACTCCGTCTTTCTGATATACACCGCCCCATGCGCCAAAGGAGTTGTAGAAGAACTGGAAATTGTCGACCCATTTGGGGAAGTTGAAGGGGATGATGCCCTTGCCGACAAGCTTCTTCATTTCAGTTCTGAACTCTTCAGTGGTTGGCGTGTTGGAAAGGTTGACCCCGTACTGTTCCATGAGGTCTGTTCTCAGGTAGAGAGCCTTGGACTTGGGGTAGTTGTAGGGGACGAAGTAGGTTTTTCCGTCGATTTGAAGGTCTGCGAACAAAGAATCGTCAAGCTTG
>Ga0172377_10008171_pt1 | contig 10737 bp, 9 predicted proteins | sample Pumphouse3metaG_FD_119749 | JGI IMG/M metagenome (GOLD analysis project Ga0172377, IMG submission 119749) | Leachate microbial communities from a municipal landfill in Southern Ontario, Canada - Pumphouse #3 metaG | ecosystem: Engineered > Solid waste > Landfill > Unclassified | place: Canada... | reverse complement strand
TTCTTGAGTTGTTCACGTTGAATTGCTTGTAGCGCTAGGCTTAATGCAGAAATAATCGCGCCATCGAATAAGGGTAATCCCATGCGAAGCAAACGATTCTCATAAAAAACTGGCGATTTACTCGTGTTATTACTGAGATAATAAACAGGCACTTGTTTTGCCACGCGATTGACGGTTTCCACCGCTTTAGGGTATGGCTTTCCGCTCAAGTAAAGCGTGCCATCTAAATCAAAAACAACTGCCCGAACTGGTTTTTTATTTTCCAGCATGCTCTTTTTCCAACTGAATGTAAGAAGCTAAAGAATCTTCCCACTTAGGGACTTGAATAGAAAAAGTGGATTTAATCTTTTCTTTAGAGAGCGCAGACCAAGATGGACGAACCGCAGCAGTCTTGAACTGTGAGCTCAAAACGCCTTCTATAGGGATCTTTTTGGAAAGCAAACCTTCTTGAAGCCCTAGTTCTTGAATTTTTAGAGCAAAATCACACCAAGTAGTGATCCCTTCTCCTGTAAAATGATATATCCCGAAATGGCTGCCCGATTGAAGCACCGTTAAAATCGCACGCGCTAAATCGACTGTCCATGTAGGGTTACCAAACTGATCATTCACCACACTAAGCTTCTCTTTTGTATTCATTAAAGAGAGCATGGTTTTCACAAAATTTTTACCATTGATCCCGTATAACCATGCGGTTCTAATAATCCATACTGAAGCTCCGCTTTCTAACAAAAAGCGTTCCCCTTCCATTTTTGCTTTTCCATAAGCATTCACAGGATGGTATTCATCTTCAGGGTTTAGAGGGGCAGGAGGATTACCGTTCAACACATAATCTGTAGAGATATGGAGTAACGGCACTTTTTTTTGAGCGGCACATTTGCCTAAAACTTGTGGTCCAATCGCATTGACTTTGTAATTTAAGGCAGTTTCTGTTTCTGCTAAATCAACAGCAGTATAAGCCGCACAATTAACGATACGATCTGGCTTATTATTTTCTAAAAAAAGAGTCACAGCCTTTTCGTCAGTGATATCGACATCAAGATCTGTTAATAGGCATTCATGCCCTTGCGCTTTTGCTAAGCTTGTTAGGTCTTTCCCTAACATACCGCTTGCTCCAGTAATCCATATTTTTAACTTCATATTTAAAATTTAGTAAAAGTTCTTATTCAAGGTGAACAATTGAATGAATCACCCTCTATTTAAGCTAAAAAGAATTTTATCTTTAACAAATGAGATCACCAGATAGTCATTTTTTTCATTACCCGCTTTCTGTTGGCGAATTAATTCTCAACGAAGAAGAAAGTACCCACGCCATACGCGTTTGTAGAGCTCAAAAAGGCGATTTTTTACGTTTATGTGATGGTGAAGGGCATTTTGCTAAAGGAATTATTTTAGAAACAGACCCAAAAGAATGCCGCGTTTTAGTAGAAAATATCGAAACGGCTTCTGGCGAAAAACCTCGTTTTTCTTTAGCTCTCGCCTGTTTAAAAGACGACGGCAACGAAGAAGTGGTGTTTCATGCCTCACAAACAGAATTAAATCAAATTGTATTTTTAAGAACCGATTATTCTCAAGAGCCTAAAAATTCGGACTGTAAAAAAATAATCCGTCGCGCGGAATTAAAAAGCAAAGTGAGCTTAAAACAATCACTAAAGTCTTGGCTCACCGCCATTCAAGGACCAATTGTGCTTGACGATTTTTTAGCAAATTATTCTGGCGATCTTATTTTAGCCGATATTGATGGCGACCCAGAACTAAAGCCATTAAATGAAAATGTAGAGACGACTCTTCTCGTAGGGCCCGAAGGTGGGTTTTCTGCTCGCGAAATAGAATTGATTAAAGCTTATAGTCGAGGGCAAGTTTATTTATTGAATTTAGGAAAAACCAGGCTTAGAGCAAAAACAGCAGCAATCATTGCCTTAGGCAAATGTTTACATTACAAAAATTAGTGTCCTATTTTTTTGGCAATTATTTTGCGGCTTTAAAGAAATGATTTAATACGAAATAATTTTTTCGAAAAAAATGTGAATAATATTTTCGCGGAGAATTAATTCAGCAAAATCGTTGTAAAAATAAACATGAGCCATATTTCCAAAAATCGTTGTGAATAAAGGTTTCGCGGAAAATCCATTTCAAAAAACATGGTAAAAAGAGAGAAAACCAATTCGTAAAAATTGGTATTAATACAACATTAAAGGTATTAATTTAACGCGAGAATTGTCGCCCTAAAAACCGTTAATTTATATGTAAAGACTTCTTAATGTTCTTTAAAATAAAGGAACATTTCCCGAATAGTATCTTTCAAGTCTCGCCCACCCCAATAACGTTCGATCCTTGAAGGATTGCAGCAGAGATAAGGATTCTCTACAGGGCGCATTCGAGCTGGATCTTCGACCACTTCTATTTTACAAGAAGAAAGAGACAAGATATAGTCTAGCAAGTCTTTAATACAATGCACCTTGCCCGAACCCACATTAAAAATAGATTCCGTTTGATCTTCTTCTAAAAGCATGCGATACACATGAACGACATCGCGTACATCGGAAATATCTCTGTAAGCAGATAAATTACCAACCGCGATTTTCCCTGGAACACCTCGTTTGTCAATTTCAGCCACCTGCTTACAAAAAGAAGGGATTACAAATTGATCTGACTGCCTTACTCCCGTATGGTTAAAAGAACGAGTATTGATAATTTTTAGGCCATATTTTTTTTGGTATAAAGACGAAAAATTTTCTTGAGCTATTTTAGAGACCCCATAAGGATTTGTTGCCAAAAGAGGATCCGTTTCTAAAATAGGACGATCACAAGGAGCGTATTGTTCGCTTGAACCCACAAGTAAAATACGAGATGATAAGAGCCCTACGGAAACTAAAGAATCCAAAATATTCAAAGAACCATTGACATTCACTTGAACGGTTAAGCCTGGGTTATTCCAAGAGGCGCCCACAGAACTAATGGCCGCTAGATTCACGACAAAATCAGGTTTTACTTTTGTAAAAAAAGCATCTAGCGTTTCTCGTTTTAAAATATCAACTTCTGGAAGATCCACAGGAAAAACAGAATACCCTGCTTGAGTGAACTCTTGAACCAGATAAGGGCCAACAAAACCACTGGCCCCAATAATCGCTACATTTTTCATTTTTTTAAGGATTTTTCTACTAGTTGCAAATCGTTACCAACCATTCGGCTAATCAAATCATTATAGCTAATAGCTCGTTTCCAACCGAGTAGTTTTTCCGCTTTAGAAGGATCTCCTATAAGCAATTCTACTTCTGCTGGGCGATAAAACTCTGGATTCACACGAACTACGACGCGATCCGTTTCTTTTAATGTAGCGTATTCTTTGGATCCTTCACCATGCCAATCTAAATGCATTCCAGCCGCCTTAAAAGCAAGAGTCACAAATTCACGTACGGTGTGAGTATCGCCTGTGGCAACCACAAAGTCATCAGCGACTTCTTGCTGAAGCATTAACCACATAGCCTCCACATAATCTTTAGAATGGCCCCAATCTCTTTTCGCATCCAAATTTCCAAGCTCTAAAACGTCTTGTAATCCATGTTTAATTTTGGCGACAGCGATGGTGATTTTTCGAGTGACAAATTCGGCACCACGACGCTCTGACTCATGATTAAAAAGGATTCCAGAGCAAGCGTACATCCCGTAACTTTCTCTATAATTCTTGGTAATCCAATGCCCGTAAAGCTTAGATACACCATAAGGACTTCTTGGGTAAAATGGAGTATCTTCATTTTGAGGAATTTCTTGAACCTTTCCAAACATTTCACTTGTAGACGCTTGATAAAAGCGGCATTTAGGGCGAATCAAACGAATGGCTTCTAAAATGTTGGTCACACCGATCGAATTAATATCAGCAGTAGATAAAGGCGTTTCCCAAGAGGCGGTGACAAAAGATTGAGCGGCTAGATTATAGACTTCATCTGGAGTCGAAATTTCAATCGCTCGAATTAGAGAAGCCAAATCGGTCATGTCTCCGAAAATAAATTTTACTCGACCCTGTAAATGACAAGCATTACCAAAATCTAGCTTACTCTTTCGGCGCACTAAGCCATAAACCTCATACCCTTTTTCAAGAAGAAATTCAGCTAAGTATGAACCATCTTGACCTGTAATACCTGTGATTAATGCTTTTGTCATTCGAATCCCTTTTAGATTTTTAGAACCATTTCCTATACTAAAGACGCATGGAACGTTCTTTGAATCACATCTAATTGTTGCTCTTTAGTCAACTTAATAAAATTCACGGCATAACCAGAAACTCGAATAGTCAAAGAAGGATACTTTTCAGGGTGTTCCATTGCCTCTAACAAGGTTTCTTTATGTAGTACATTCACATTCACGTGATAACCACCAGCACGCACAAATCCATCCAAACAATTCGAAAGATTATCTATCCGTTCTTTGGCGGTTCGACCAAGAGCTTCTGGAGTCGATGTAGCTGTCCAAGAAATACCATCTAAAGCATCATCATAAGAAATCTTTGCCACAGAAGCGCCAGCAGCGACAAAGCCAGAGACGTCCCTACCATTCATAGGATTTGCTCCTGGTGCAAAAGGCTCTCCACTGCGACGTCCATCTGGAGTATTTCCAGTCTTTTTGCCATAAACGACATTAGAAGTAATAGTCAATACAGATTGAGTCACTAAACTATTTCGGTATGCCTTTTGTTTTTTGAGCTTTTCCATAAAACGAGTCACAAGCATCGTCGCAATCGAATCGACTCGATCATCATTATTTCCATAAGCAGGGAAAGTCCCTTCAATCTTAAAATCAATCGCGATACCCATTTCATTACGAATAGGATACACTTTTGCATACTTTATGGCTGATAAAGAATCGGCAGCCACAGAAAGGCCCGCGATGCCACAAGCCATCGTGCGAAGAATATCTCGATCATGCAAAGCCATTTCGATACGTTCATAGTAATACTTATCATGCATGTAATGAATCGCATTTAAGGCCTTCACGTAAGTATGAGCAAGCCATTCCATCATCAAATCATACTTTTCCATGACCTTATCAAAATCAAGAACTTCATCGGTAATGGGCTCAAAACCTGGAGCGACTTTGATAAAGAGCTTTTCATCTATGCCCCCATTGATGGCGTACAATAGAGTCTTTGCTAAATTCGCTCTTGCTCCAAAAAACTGCATTTGCTTTCCAATCTTCATCGCAGAAACGCAGCAAGCAATGGCATAATCATCGCCCCATCTTGGGCGCATTAAATCATCGGACTCGTATTGAATGGCGCAAGTATCAATAGAAACTTTAGAACAGAATTCCTTAAAATGAGAAGGCAAATGTTCTGACCAAAGCACCGTTAAATTAGGCTCTGGAGCAGGGTCTAAGTTATAAAGGGTATGTAAAAAACGGAAACTACTTTTTGTAACAAGAGTCTTACCATCTTCACTCATGCCACCAATAGATTCAGTAACCCAAGTAGGATCACCAGAAAAAAGAGCATCATAATCTGGTGTTCGTAAAAAACGAACCAATCGCAATTTAATCACCAAATCATCAATTAACTCTTGAGCATCGACTTCTGTAATGGTGCCTTCAGCTAAATCGCGTTCAATATAGATGTCTAAGAATGTCGAAATACGACCAATAGACATCGCGGCACCATTTTGTTCTTTAACAGCAGCTAAGTAAGCAAAATAAGTCCATTGAATGGCTTCGATTGCATTTTCTGCAGGCTTTAACAAATCAAAACCATAAGAAGAAGCCATTTCCACTAATTCTTTAAGTGCAGCAATTTGTTCTGAAAGCTCTTCTCTAAGACGGATCACGTCTTCGGTAAAATCAGCATAATCGAGTTCTGCTTTTTCTTTTTCTTTCGCTTCAATTAAAAACTCAACGCCATAAAGAGCAACACGACGATAATCACCAATGATACGGCCACGCCCATAAGCATCTGGAAGCCCTGTAATCACACCAGACTTACGACAAGCGCGAATATCTGGACTATACACATCAAAGACGCCTCGATTATGATCTTTACGATACTTGGTGTACACTTCTTTAATCAATGGATCAATCGTGTAACCATAAGCTTCTAGCCCTGTTTCGACCATACGAAGGCCACCATTTGGAGCAATCGCCCGTTTTAATGGAGCATCGGTTTGTAAGCCTACAATTTTTTCAAGAGCTTGATCAATATAACCTGGTTTATGAGCCGTAATCGAAGTACCTACATCGACACTTGCCCCTAAAATTCCTTTTTGCCTTTCTTCTTTTAAGAGAGCATTAACTGATTCCATCAGTTTTTGAGTGCGCGCGGTGGCACCTGCTAAAAATGAATCATCTCCCTCATAAGGAGTCCTATTTTTTTGAATAAAATCTCTAACATTAATTTCAGAATCCCATGATCCTGAAACAAAAGAGCGCCATGCGTTTTTTTCTATCATAATTCTATAACTACCTTCTCGCGCATTTTTTTGACTACTTCAAGAGCTTCTTCAACGTTTTGTCGACGAGCCAGTAAAACACCCATACGACGATGTCCTTTTAGTTCTCTCTTTCCAAATAAACGTATTGCTGTATCTTTTTCAGCAAGAACATCTTCTAGATGACTAAACTTTAATTGTTTCGACTGACCGTCACATACTATGGCTTTAGATGCCGAAGGACCATGAAAGGCAATATTGGGAATAGGCAAACCTAACACGGCGCGAGCGTGTAGGGCAAATTCCGATAAATCTTGAGAAATTAATGTGACCATCCCCGTATCATGAGGTCGAGGACTCACTTCGCTAAATAACACTTCATTTTTACAGACAAAAAGCTCGACACCAAAAATGCCGCGCCCACCTAAAGCGTCTGTAATCCGAAGAGCCATTTCTTTTGCTTGTTCTAATAAATGAGATTCCATTGGCTGAGGCTGCCAGGATTCTTGATAGTCTCCATCGACTTGATGATGACCAATAGGTTCGAGGAAAGAAGTGCCGCCCACGTGACGAACGGTTAAAAGAGTGATTTCATAATCAAAAGGCACAAAACCTTCTACAATAACTCGACCAGCTCCAGTCCGACCTTCTTGTTGAGAAATATTCCAAGAACGTTCAATATCGCTTTCTGAACGAACCACGCTTTGCCCATGACCAGAAGAACTCATTACAGGTTTCACCACGCAAGGAATCCCTACTTCATGAATCGCTTTTGAGAAAGATTCAAAAGTTTCTGCAAATCGGTAAGGAGATGTTTTTAGGTGAAGTTCTTCTGCAGCTAAACGACGAATTCCCTCTCGATTCATGGTGAGTTTAGTCGCTTTAGCGGTTGGAATCACACAATACCCTTCTGATTCCATTTCTACAAGAGTGTCTGTGGCAATGGCTTCTACTTCTGGAACAATATAATCAGGCTTTTCAAGTTCAATGATACGACGTAGTTCAGCACCATCAAGCATGTTAATCACATGGGAACGATGGGCCACTTGCATGCCTGGGGCATTTGGATAACGATCTACAGCAATCACCTCTACACCGAGGCGCATCATTTCAATAATCACTTCTTTTCCAAGTTCACCCGCTCCACAAAAAAGAACTCGAGTTGCAGATTCACTTAAAGGAGTACCAATGATTGCCATAAAACCTCTTTTTTTAACAAAAACGTTGGTGTTTCAAACCAATTTATCACTTACGTTTTTACAAGATATGGTGCACTATTAGGTTAAAGAGATACTATATCTTGTTTCACTAAAATAGAAAAAAAACACCATCGTCCAATCTATTTTTTTGATCAAATCAGTCAAAAAAAGTATTAGAAATCACAATTCCTGATCTAAGCCAGAAATCCTTTTCTTTTTCGCCTTCTTGATGCTCAAAATTCTGAACAAAACGGGCACCTCCGCCCAAATACAATTTGACAAAACGGACACACTCTCTATAATAAATTAAATCGGCAATATATTGAGATTCAACCACGCCCGAAAGACCATTACTGGTTTGAATCGCCGTTTCATAATCTGTGTAGAGATTTTTATCCCCTTGGCGTAAGTAACCTAGTTCTAAATTGGCCTTATGAATTCCTTTTTTCCATGAGACATCGAGCCACATATCTAAAGCATCTGGGCCACGCCTATAGCCTAAAGGATAATCGACAAAGTACATGTCGGCAAAGTCTGGATCTGTTTGACTTCTATAGTTACTACGATACATACGACGGCTCGTATACTTCAACAGAGGAAGTTCCTGGTTATTATAAGCGGGGTCAGTATAAACCACATCAAAACGGAAAATAAAATCACCCTGACTTAACGTTTTCCATTCGTACCGAAAGCCTGTAAAATAACTGATAATTGCCCTTGTCGTTGCCCCTTCTGTTTCACCTACTGGGCTTGCCACATCTTCTAAATTCACTTGCCAATAAAAAGAACTTTGAGGTACTGGCCTAAAGCCCCATTCAAAAAGACTACTTGCCTTAGTATAACCACTTCCATAATTATCATGTAAGAACATAAAGGGGTTCATTGATCTAAATTCTATTTGCTTTCCACCCACAAGGCTCTGTTCAATAAACTTGACCCAAAAGCGTTCAAAATCAAGGCCAAAACTATGGTAAATTAATGTTTTGTAGGGTTCACTATAAGAACGATTTCTTTGATTATCCACACTTCCATAAATCTGCTTATAAGCTTCTGTAGAGTCTCCTGGCATTACCCCTGTAGACTCAGGAGTCCCATGTAACCAAGGATTTAAGGAGGATAAAAGAAAATCATAACGGAATCGGCTTGCGAAAAATCGCCACAAAATGGCGTCATGGTAAGGTGCTCCACCAACAGCTAAAGTATTAGGAGAAGGGCCTAAATCGGGCTTGAAACGACCCACCTGAACAAAGCCTGCTTTATTATTCCATTTAGCATACGCATCTGTAGGCACATTGATATCTAGATCACTTGGAGATAGCGTCCAGTTCGAATGAAGAGGACTATCATACCAAGCCTCTAAATCTTTTCGCAGTGGAGCCTCTATATGAACACGAAAAGAATCTAAACCAGCATCAAAAATCAAAGCAAAAAAGGGATCGATTCGCTCATAATAGCGACCATTTTCCAGCGGAATCTCTAAGCCTCTCCAGTTCGAACCGTAGCGATCCACTGTGTCTGAGGCGAAAACAGACGCCGAAGGGCCTCCAGAAAAGCCTAGATTAAGCTTCGTGGTCACATGCAAATAAGGAGACGCCCAAAGAGAGGATAACCCAATAGTCAAGAGAAAGGGAAAAACGTAAAATGAGAAGTGCATAATATTAATTTACAAATTAATACTCTTTTTCCCTTCTGTTTTCGTTTTTTTCAGTTCGTGAATCTGTTCTATTATTAAATTTACCTCATGAATTTGACTAAATATATACTCCAAATACACTGTCCTGACCAAAAAGGGCTTATTGCCGGAACAACACAAGTGCTCGCCAAGGCAGGCGCGAATATTATTGACATGACTCAACATACGGCAAAAGATATCGAAACCTTTTTTTTAAGAGCGGTCTTTGAAATTGAAGAAGAAAATATTGTTGAAATAGAACGCCACGTGCAAACCTTAGAAAAGCATCTTCAACTCAATTGGAAACTTTTCAACACCACAAAAACGCCAAGAATTGCGATTTTTGTAAGCAAAACAGACCACTGCCTTTATGATCTTTTACTTAAACATCGCGATGGTGTTTTGCCCTGTGAATTTAGTTGCATTGTCAGTAATCATACCGATCTTGGCCCTGTAGGTGGTTCTTTTGGAGTTCCATTTTATTATGTGCCAAGCAACCAAGATAAGTCGATTCAAGAAAATCGATTCCGTGAAATTATTTCTGAAACTAAAACAGACGCTATAGTTCTTGCTCGCTACATGCAAATCCTTTCAGCCGAATTTACCCAAGAATATCTCTACAAAGTGATTAATATCCACCACGGCTTTTTACCTGCATTTAAAGGCGCCAAACCGTACCATCAGGCATGGCGTAAAGGCGTAAAAATCATTGGTGCCACCGCTCATTTTGCAACCGAAGATTTGGATCAAGGGCCTATTATCTGTCAAGATATTCAACGTGTTCCAGAAACAGTAAGTATTGAAGAGCTCGTTCAACTAGGTAAAGATATAGAAAAGCGCACTTTATCAGCCGCTCTTAAACTTTGGCTTGAACACCGTGTATTTGTTTTCGCTGGAAGAACTTTTATCCTTTAGGAGAATCCATGACTATGCATGATGACATCACCTCTTCCGAAAATTCGGAATCTATAGATACAAATCCTATTCAAGAAACCCCCGTTATTGAAGAAGCTGAAATCGCCACACCTTCTGCTCCAGAAGTCAAAGAATTTCAACCCACAGCCCCTCAAGTGATTGTCGAAAAAGAGAAAGGCTTTGCCCACTATGTTGGTTTTGCTTTTTTAACCGTTCTTGGCATTACGTTTTTCTTTATGCCAGGAATCTCCATTGTCTATCTCATTCACCAGATTAATCCAGTGAATGCACCTACAGCTTGGATTTTCGCCGCTGTATTAAGCATTATCCTCTGGATTCTGTTTAAGTTCAAAACTTCTGGCATTGTAAGAGCCACTTACTTTTATTTGTGTTTTTGCTTAATCATTTTTGCTGTTTTAATAGTAATTTACTTTACTAGCCAAACAGGAAATATCTTTGGTAATATCTTAGCCATGCTTTTAGGGGCTAACCCTTAAAAGGAAGAGGATCATGTTAAATAAAGATGAATTTGTCCATTTTTTAG
>Ga0172377_10008170_pt1 | contig 10737 bp, 8 predicted proteins | sample Pumphouse3metaG_FD_119749 | JGI IMG/M metagenome (GOLD analysis project Ga0172377, IMG submission 119749) | Leachate microbial communities from a municipal landfill in Southern Ontario, Canada - Pumphouse #3 metaG | ecosystem: Engineered > Solid waste > Landfill > Unclassified | place: Canada... | reverse complement strand
GATATCAGGTACGAAATTGTTACCGGCTGGTTAGATGATCCACAAGCTTGGCAAGAGATTGATGGGTGGATTGCCGCAATTAAGGTAAAAGCAGAGTTGAAAGGGACTCGTTTTGGTATTTTAGGACACTACTATTGTGGGATGCTCGATGTGTACACCGATGTTACTCGAGCGGCAACAGTCTTTGGTAGCCATTTTGAATTGCTGGAAATGGATGAGCTGGCCCGCTTACGAGTTGGTATCGCTGAAACGGAGACGCAAGCTAAAATTGAAGAATTTGCGCGCGCTTTTCAGGTTGATCCAGAGTGCGATAGTGTTGAATTGCAACGAGCAGCCCAAACTTCCTGTGCTCTAGATGCTCTAGTAGAGACCCATCGTCTCGGTGCGATGGCCTATTATTATGAAGGAACCGACGGGAATGAGCATGAGAATATCGTCACCTCAGTAATTGCCGGCAATACTTTATTGACTGCTAAAAATGTTCCCATTGCTGGCGAATGTGAAGTGAAAAATGTTATTGCCATGAAAATACTCTCCCTTTTTGGTTCTGGTGGTTCTTTTGCAGAATTCTACGCGATGGACTTTATTGATGACGTGGTCTTGTGGGGGCATGACGGGCCAGCGCACCCTATGATTGCAGAAGGAGATGTCGCCTTGGTGCCGTTACCGGTCTATCATGGCAAACCGGGTAAAGGATTATCGATCCAGATGAGCGTGAAACATGGGCCAGTAACCTTACTGGCATATGTGCAAGGTCCTAAAGGGAGCTCGTTCTTATTGGTGGCTGAGGGAGAATCAGTGCCTGGCCCCACATTGCAAATTGGCAATACCAATAGTCGTTACCGTTTTCCCATTGGAGCGCGATCTTTTGTAGATCAATGGTCAAAGGCTGGGCCAGCCCATCATAGTGCCATTGGCATTGGTCATATTGCCTCCGAGATCGAAAAGCTGGCAATGTTGTTACGTATTAAATCTCTTCGTATTTGTTAAAAAAAATGGGGAGGGCGAGTGGATAATTATATTTTAGAGCTACGTGGAGTCTCTAAAACATTTCCTGGTGTACGGGCTTTAGATAATGTCCGCTTTGACCTGCGACCAGGAGAAATTCATTCTATTATGGGTGAAAATGGCGCAGGGAAATCGACGTTTATTAAGATTATTACCGGAGTCTATATTCCCGATGAGGGAGAGATGCTCTTCAATGGGAAGCCAGTAACTATCCAAGGAACCAATGATTCACAAAAGCTTGGAATAGCGGCAATTTATCAACATGTGACCAGTTACCCAGACCTTTCAGTTACTGAAAACATCTTTATCGGTCATGAAATTATTAGTAAACGGACCAAGCGACTGTTGTGGAATCAGATGCATGCCAAAGCCAAAGATCTGCTGGAGCAACTAGGGGCCTCCTTTGATCCAAAGATTCGAATGGGAACTCTCTCTGTGGCTCAACAACAAATAGTAGAGATAGCGAAGGCTCTTTCTGTACACGCCAAAGTCATTATTATGGATGAACCAACAGCAGCCCTCTCTAATCGAGAAAGTGAAGAATTATACCGAATTACCAAAAAATTGCGTGACGATGGCGTTGCCGTTATCTTTATTAGTCATAGAATGGAAGATTTCGAACGGCTAGCTGATCGGGTTACTGTTTTACGAGATGCCCAATATATCGGGACATGGGATAAAGAAGAAATGGATCATGATCGTCTGGTTATGGCAATGGTTGGTCGAGAAATTACCCAAATGTTTCCTAAACGCGAGGTCACAATCAAAAAGGAGATCTTTAGGGTTGAGGGATTAGGACGACATGGTGTTTTTAAAGATATTTCATTTACTTTACACCAAGGAGAGATTTTAGCTTTGACCGGATTGGTGGGGGCTGGACGGACCGAGGTGTGTGAATCAATTTATGGTATTACCCCCTTTGATGAAGGATCTCTATGGCTTAATGGTAAGCACATTACTATTGGCCATCCGCATGAGGCTTTGGCTAAAGGAATTGGGTACTTACCTGAAGACCGTCTCGGCCAAGGACTGATCCTCGACTGGGAACTCTATAAAAATGTGACCCTACCTGTTCTTGATAAATTTAGCCAGAACGGAGTACTGGACACACTCAGTGAACGGGAAAGAACCAAGGAGATTATTGAATTATTAGCGGTTAAAGCGACTAGTGTTTTTGACAAAGCAGCTACACTCTCTGGAGGAAATCAACAAAAGTTGATTGTCGCTAAACTGCTAACTGCTGATTTAAAAGTTATCATTTTAGATGAACCCACCAAAGGAGTCGATGTTGGGGCTAAAACAGCTATTTTTAATATCATGGGAGATTTAGCCCTACGGGGCTATGGTATTATTATGGTCTCCTCCGAGATGGTCGAAGTTTTAGGAGTAAGTGATCGGACAGTGGTTATGAAAGAAGGACGCATAGCCGCAATTTTTGAGACTGCCAAAACTACTCAAGAGCAGATATTGCGAGCTGCGCTCGGAACATCAGAGGAGGGTCTCGATGCTTAATCTGAGAAGAAATCTATTATTACGGGCCGAACGGTTTCGAGATTTTGGTCTATTAGTGTTTATTATAGTCCTCTCATTAGTGATCCAAGTGAGGAATCCCACCTTTTTGACCCTCTCCAATATTAACACACTGCTCGTTAATGCCTCTATTTTAAGCATTCTTGCAGTGGGAATGATGATGGTCCTCATTATTCGAGGAATTGACTTATCAATTGGTTCCACTATCGCCCTTTCGGGAATGGTGAGTGCACTGACCGTATCACTTTATCCAACAATCCATCCCGTGCTCTCAATTTTAGAGGGTGTCTTAGTCGGTGCGGTAGTCGGAACTATCATTGGCCTATTGGTCTCTAAATTCAATGTTCTGCCTATTATTGCCACGATGGGGATGATGAATATAGTTCGTGGATTGACTTTTTTAGTCAGCGGAGGCAAGTGGATTAGTGCGTACCAAATGTCCGTGCCTTTCAAAAAGATTGCCACGGGTTCTATCCTTGGCATAAACACCCTTATTTTTATCGCCGTTGTGATCTATATCATTTTCTACTATTTCATTAACCATACTCGCACTGGGCGGCAGATATATGCGGTAGGATCGAACCCAGAAGCAGCTAAGGTCTCGGGTATACCTAAAACACGAATTATCTGGATGGTCTATATTTTCATGGGAGCCTTAGCGGGACTTGCAGGAGTCTTGTGGGTCAGTCGTTTTGCCTCGGCTCAAGGCGATACTGCGGTTGGGTATGAGATGGGAGTCATCGCCGCGTGCGTTTTAGGGGGAATTAGCCTTGCTGGGGGGAGTGGAAAGATTTCTGGCCTTATTTTAGGTGTAATCCTTTTTGGGATTCTGAATAATGCTCTACCACTAATAAATGTCTCTCCTTTCTGGCAACAAGGTATTCAAGGAGCAGTCATTCTCGCGGCTATTATTATCAACGTCTTGGTCAAGCGAAGTAATGAACGGATGGCCTTGCGTCATCGCGTGGTGTAGGGGAGGAGCTGTAATGACTGAACGAAAACTACTCACTGAAAGGGGTTTTAGTTTTAAGCGCTTTTTTCTACAGTGGGAGTGGCTTCTTGTGCTCATCTTCCTCCTTATTCATATAATAAACAGCTTTTTATCACCCTATTACCTCAATGTTGGAACATTTGTCCGTACGCCGATGACCTTCTTAGATAAGTCTTTCTTGGTATTGCCAATGACGTTAGTAATAATTTTAGGTAATATCGACATATCAGTTGGTTCGACTGTCGCCCTCTCTTCTGTGGTGATGGCGACTGCTTATAACGCTGGGATCTCGATGCCTGTTGCCATGCTTATTTGTCTGGCCACTGCTACCTTCTGTGGCCTATTCAATGGGCTGATCTTGGTTAGGTTTAAGGAGCTACCAGCCATGATAGTTACCTTGGCAACCCTAACGTTATACCGCGGAATTGCCTATATTATTCTTGAAGACCAAGCTTCTGGAAATTTCCCTGATTGGTTCTCTTTTTTAGGTTGGGGGTCTGTTTTAGGTATTCCTTTTATGCTGATCATATTTATAATTTGTGCGGTCGCTTTTGGATTTCTATTACATAAAACTACCTTTGGCCGCATAGTCTATGGAATGGGAAGCAACAAGAAAACTTGTTTATACTCGGGAATTAGAACTGATAAGATTCTGTTGTGGGTCTCTATTCTCACAGGTCTTATGGCTGGTTTTACGGCCTTATTCTTAACCTCGCGCATGGGGAGTACCCGTCCTAATGTAGCCCAAAATTATGAATTAGAAGTTATTGCCATGGTAGTATTAGGAGGTGTAAGTACCGCCGGAGGTAAAGGAAGAATAGGAGGACCTATTCTAGCTATCTTTATTATTGGATTCTTAAGCTATGGACTGGGTCTTGTTAATATTTCGGCTCAAATTCTCCTCATTATAATCGGTACGCTTTTGATTACCTCAGTTATGGTTCTCAATATGCGTATCTCGGGTAAACGTAAACGATCAGGTTTTGGTTCTCACGAAGTGGGAAAAAATCTGACGCGATAGATTTCCAAGGAGGGAAACTATGAAAAAGATGGTCTTGTATACTCTTATGTTGCTCCTAGTCGCAGCCATCCTGATTCCCGCTACACTTTTTGCGGCTGGGGTACAGGAAGGCGGAAAGGAGCGCCACGCGTTCGTTTTCAAAAATACGGGGAATCCGTATGGTGAGAAGCAAATGGATGGTTTTAGGATAGGGATTGAAGAGCAGGGCTATGAAGCGATTCTACGAGCTCCAGACCTTCCTACTGCGGAAGCACAGATCCAAATTGTTGAACAGTTAATCTCGCAGAATGTCAAATCGATTACCATCACCGGTAACGATTATGATGCACTTGAACCAGTCTTGAAAAATGCCCGAAAAGCCGGTATTGCTGTACTGAGTGCCGATTCAGCAGTGAATCCGGCCAGTCGATCGACCCATATTAATCAAGCCGATTCAGAGATGATTGGTAGAACCTTAATTCAGGCCGCTTATGATATGGTCGGTGGAGCCGGTGAAATTGCGATTCTTTCAGCAACAAGCCAAGCCTCCAACCAGAATTTATGGATAGAGTGGATGAAGAAAGAACTAACTGATCCAAAATACAAGGATATAAAACTTGTCCGAGTTGCTTATGGCGATGATCTACGCGATAAATCGGTTGCTGAGACTGAAGCACTACTGCGATCGTATCCAAAACTCAAATGTATAATTGCCCCGACAACCGTGGGAATTGCAGCAGCTGGAAAAGTCATTACCGATAAAAACCTGATTGGTAAGGTGAAGATTACTGGTCTGGGACTCCCCTCTGAGATGGCGGAATATATCGAAAATGGTGCTTGTCCCTACATGTTCCTTTGGAACCCGATTGATGTTGGTTATTTGGCTGCTTATGCAGCTACTGCAGTGAGTTCTAAAAAGATCACAGGAGCAGTAGGAGATACGTTCGATGCTAATCGACTTGGTACCTATAAAGTAGTAAAGGCTTCTGATGGTGGTACCGAAGTGCTCTTAGGCCCTCCGTTTAAATTTGAACCAAGCAATATTGCGGAGTGGAAAACCGTCTATTAATTCTTTTCAAGTTCTCGTCGACGTCAGTTCCTCTGGCGTCGACTCTTCTAAATCATAATTACATTCCTTTCTTTACATCATTACACTATAGTGCTTTTGTTCTTTAGGTACTAAAGAGTGTGATCTTACCATAATACTAGAGGGAATTCGATAAACTTTGTTTGAGAAAATAACTAACTAAATAATCATTATTTAATAAAAAGCTCAATTTCTTTGTAGTGCATATCTATAAATATATATATAATTAATAATTAAAATTTTCTAAATTAGCTCTTGACAAATGAAGAATCCTGTTCAAATAATATACTTAGTTAGAGAGTCAAACAAAGTAGGTGGTACCATGCGAACAGGGGACAATGAGTACATTAAAGAGCTGAATTATAAATTAATCCTCGATACGCTTCGAACTAGTGGAGTTGCATCGCGAGCAGATTTGTCACGACTGACAGGGCTTACACGTTCAACGTGTTCTGTTATTTGTGAACGAATGTTAATGCAAGGTATAATTATTGAGATAGGTACGACTGATTCTACTGGAGGGCGGCCTCCCACATTACTCCAGATTAACAACCGTGCAGGCGCTGTGCTTGGTTTGAAAATCATGGAAGACCAAATTGCTGGAGCTACTGTTGATCTGGGAGGCAATATTATTGAAAAGCAAACCCTTCCAGTCTCAGGTAGTCGGGACCCAGAACTCTACTTAACGCAATTTGAGCAGTTTGTCCAATCTCTGTTAGTTCGCCACAAGAAGATTTACCCGTTGGTACCACTAATTGGAATCGGAATTGGCATAAGTGGCCGTGTTTCGTCTGAAGGGGTTCTTATGGAGAGCTCGATCCTTAAATGGCGAAATGTCCCCTTACGAAATCGTTTAGAAAAACGATTTAAATTGCCAGTCCATATTGAAAATGATGTGAATACATTTGCCATTGGAGAGAAATATTTCGGTTCAGGTAGTGAATATGATAATTTTCTCTGCCTCTCTGTAGGAGAAGGGATAGGCTTGGGAATTATCATTAATGGGAACCTCTATAATGGATCTCATCATGGTGCCGGTGAAATAGGGCATACGAGAATTTCCTTTGCCGACGAAGCTCCCCAGTGTTCCTGTGGGAAGCAAGGTTGCCTTGAAGCCTTTATTAGTGACAGGGCTCTTACGGAGATGTATCACAAGCTAGCAGGTAGCGTCGTGAGCGTTGATCAGCTGATCAACTTAGCTAAAGCAGGGGATCAACTGGCATTAGACATTTTTGCCCACATGGGAAATTACCTTGGTACGGCAATTTCCTCCCTGATCAATATATTAGATCCACAGGCTTTGATTCTAGGAGGGGAGCGTACCAATGCTGCCCCATTTTTCCTACCCAGCTTAGAACAACAGATAGCTGAAAATTGTATTTATGAGTTAGCTAAAGAAGTTGCTCTGATTGTGCTTAGTCCCAGCAATGACGACTGGATTCGGGGTGTGGCAGCTCTTGCGATTGCAGAGTTCTTTTCCACTCATAATCAGAGGAGGATTTAAATTATGTATATCGGAGGGAAAAAACAAAAACGAATTGCTTTGGTCGTATTTTTAGCGCCAGCGGTTATAAGTTTATTAGTATTCTTTCTTTTCCCTATCTTTGAATCTTTACTATTGAGCTTCCTCGCTTATGATCCGTTACGTCCTATAGAAGATGTTTCTTTCGTTGGGTTACAAAATTATAAAGAGTACTTTCAATACAAAGATATGCAAGCACAATATTTGCATGTCCTTTATTATTTGGTCCTTTACATCCCCTTAATATTAGTTACCTCAATGGCACAAGCTTTACTACTGAACAGAATTTTTGTTGGCAAGACTCTTTATAAAGTATTGTTTTATCTTCCTGTTATCTCTTCTTGGGTGGCCGTTGCATTAATTTGGCGCTGGCTCTTGCATGGTGAATTTGGATTGATCAACATTGGCTTACGAGCTATAGGTCTCAATGGTCCTAGTTGGTTGTTGAGCAAAGTTTGGGCTATGCCAGGGGTTGTTCTGGCGGCAGTTTGGAAAGATACGGGATATTATGCCCTCCTTTTGTTAGCCGCTCTTAAAGGGATTGAACCTTCTTATTATGAATCAGCACGTATCGACGGAGCTAATTCCACCCAGCGATTTACCCGGATTACCCTCCCATTGGTTTCACCGACCCTATTTTTACTGGTGGTGATTAACGTGATTGCTGGATTCCAAGTCTTCGAATCAATTTACATAATGACCGAAGGAGGACCGGCGGGAGCAACCAGAGTGCCGGTAGAGCAAATCTATAGAAATGCCTTTACCTATTACAAAATGGGGTATGCTTCAGCAATAGCCTGGGTTTTAGGTTTCGTTATCCTCATTGCCACAGTCATCCAATTTCGAATGGAAAGGCGTTGGGTAAGTTATGAAAGTTAAAAAAACAATCAAACAATTGGTATTTTATCTCTTTATGACCTTTTTAGGGTTGCTGGCAATCGTACCTTTTTTATGGATGATAAGTACGTCGCTAAAAGTACGCGAGGCACTCTATACTATTCCTATCCGTTGGATTCCCCTTGATCCAAGCTTAGATGCCTACCGTGCTATTTTTAATTTGAGCAATATCAACTTCTTCCGTGGTTTGATCAATAGTTTTATTGTTTCCATCCTGCTGACCTTTATTCCATTACTCACTTCAGCTATGGCGGCATTTGCTTTTGCAAAGATTGAATTCAAAGGCAAAAAGCTTCTATTTACTGCTTTTTTGTTTACAATGATGGTTCCTGGAACAATTACGATGATACCTAATTTCATCACCTTGAAAACTCTGCACTTGCTTAATACCTATATGGCCTTACTCCTACCAGCACTATGTAATGCTTTTGCCATATTTTTTATGCGTCAAAGCTTTATAGCCATCCATGACTCGTATTTAGAAGCAGCCATCATAGACGGTGCATCGCTTTATCGCGTCTTTATAACAGTTATCCTGCCCCTTGCGCGGCCAGTCCTATTTACCATGGGATTGTTCAACTTTATGGGCTCTTGGAATGGATTCTTATGGCCTTTGATCGTCCTCTCTGACCGTAGCAAATGGACACTGCAACTAGGGCTGGCCAACCTAGGATCTAACTTCTACAACTACCAGAACTACCTCATGGCGGGAGCTTTAATCTCAATTGTCCCTATTATAATTGTCTATGTAATTACCCAAAAGTATGTCGAAAAAGGTCTTTCAACTGGAGGCTTGAAAGGCTGATTAGTTATAAATACTCCCTTAGGGAGTAAATCTCAAGGAGGAGATTATGAGAAAAGTTATAAAAATCGGTATTGCAACCGTAGTGTTGGTATCGATGATGTGTCTTCCTGTCTTCAGTGCAGGACAAGCAGAGAAGGCTGCCAAACCCATCACCATCCGTTATGCGAACTTTTCAGCAGGGGAACACAATGCTGAAACTCTAAAAAAGATGGTCGATTTGTTTAGGCAAAAGAATCCTGAAATAAATGTGGAGCTTGAATCCATGGGTTATGGTGATAACTATTGGACCAGTTTAGTTACCAGAATTGCTGGAGGAGATGCTCCTGATGCTTTTGAGCTCAACATGGAACAATTCTTAGCTTTCACGTTACGTGGTTCAACGAGAGATTTAGAAGATTTGTTTGTTTCAACTGGAGTTAGCAAGGATATCTTTGGAGAAGGCCTTTTAGATGCAGTGAGTTTCAATGGAAAAGTGATGGCGATTCCCCAATCGTTCTCTACAGTTGTGCTTGTCTACAACAAAGCCTTGTTTGATAAAGCTGGTGTTGCCTATCCAACAGCAGATTGGACTTGGGATGATTCGTTAGCCGCTGCTAAGAAAATTAGTGCTCTTGGACCCGATATTTGGGGTATGTACAATCCGATTCAATTTTGGGAATTTTACAAAGTTGTGCAACAAAACGGGGGTAGCCTCATGACAGCTGATGGTAAAGGTTTTACCATAAATTCACCACAGAACCTCAAAACATTGCAATATATGCTCGATCGGGTCTGGAAACATCATGTTATGCCCAACAAAGAAGAACAAGCTAACCGCCCTGAAGGCGATATGTTCGTTGATGGAAAACTGGGGATGTGGTTAAATGGAGTTTGGGCCTTTACCGATCTTAAAAACCGGGTAACTTTCCCTTGGGGAATTGAAGTCGAACCAGGAAATACAGCCAAAGCGACCCACTTCTTTGGCAATGTAGCAGCCATTAGTCGCACCACTAAGTATCCTGAAGAGACCTTCCGTTTCATTACCTTTTTAGCCTCTGATCCCGATGTTGTACAATTACGTTTGGATGCCCAATGGGAATTACCAACAATTGGCGATCCTACCGTAATGGAGCGTTATCTGAAAGATACCCCGCCAGATAATAAGATTGCCGTCCTCAACTCTTTGCAATATGCAGTAAAACCACCAGCATTGCTTCAATTTAGCGAACTCGCCGATATTGTAAATACAAAGATAGAAATGGCCCGCGATGGTGTTTTAACAGCCAAAGAGGCCCTCGATCAGGCCCAGGCAGAGGCTACGGCCAAGATAAAATTATAAAAGCTGTTTCTAAGCAACCTAATATTACTTAGTTCGCCCTAGAAACAGCTGATTTCCTTCCCCGGTTAGGAACAGTTGGAACTAGCCTATCCGGGGTATCTTTGAACATTATAAGGAATATTGTGATGGACAACAAGAGAATTGAGATTATTCATCAACCATTTGGAAATGGACAACCCTATTTTCAACAGCCCTTTGAGCGTTTTCCACGAATGCCCCGTATCAATGAAACTGTTAACGTAGGCATGATCATGAGCCCCATGCAAGAGGGCGAGACAGTCCAAGTAGAATGGAACGTACAAGGGGCGATTACGCAAGGCAAGCAAGATGCCATTTGTATTGGCAATAGTGATAGTATCGGTAATAGTAACTGTGAACGGTACTGGTTAGCAACATTGCCTCCCCTGAGTTATACAGGAGTGGTAAACTACCGCTTTGTCGTCCAAACTGGAGCAACTCAAGTTACCAGTATTTGGTATAGTTATAGCGTCGGCTATGCTGTAAATCCAACTAAATGGCAAGGATATACTGATGCTTTACACCAAGGAGTAATCTGCACCATGGCAGATACTAATTCTG
>Ga0172377_10008167_pt1 | contig 10740 bp, 9 predicted proteins | sample Pumphouse3metaG_FD_119749 | JGI IMG/M metagenome (GOLD analysis project Ga0172377, IMG submission 119749) | Leachate microbial communities from a municipal landfill in Southern Ontario, Canada - Pumphouse #3 metaG | ecosystem: Engineered > Solid waste > Landfill > Unclassified | place: Canada... | reverse complement strand
CAAGAAATGTTAGCAGGTGAGGACAGCCAAATAAAGTCGCTTATTTGATTTTGGAGAATTCCTTCGGCAGTTTTGTGGAGAAAGAAAGAGTCTCGTTGGTGTAAGGATCTCTGAACACCAGAGTCTCCGCGTGTAGCGCGAGACGACCTATCGGGTTGGTCTTGGCGTCATATTTCCTGTCACCGGCGATAGGATGTCCTTTGGACAACGCCTGAACCCTGATCTGATTTTTGCGTCCAGTCTCCAATTGAAACTCCACCAGAGAATAATTGCCTCTTTTCTCAAGCGTCTTGTAATGAGTCACGGCTTTGTCCGATCCCGGGATTTCTTTTTCGTTCGACCACACTTTCAAAGAATTAGGGTCTTCTTTAAGCCATGATACTATAGTGCCTTCCGCAGGGTCGAAAGCCCCTTCGACGAATGCGACGTATTTTCTCTCGTAGACAATTGAATTCCATTTGCTCTGCATAAGATCCTTGGTCTTCTCGTCCTTTGCGAACAACAGAATCCCGGAAGTGTCTCTGTCGAGCCTGTGGACAATCCATATTCTTGTGGAACCGGTGAAAATCTTGAGATTCTTCCTGTCGGAACGGGCTCTGGTCTTCATAAAGTCGCTCAGAATCGAATAGACGGTTACCGCTCTTTTCTGAGAATTGAAACTGGCCATCTCACCTTTCTTAGTCATTTCAGAAGGAGAAAGATTCCTTCTTGCCGGCTCAATGGTCGGAATACCGGCTTTCTTGTTCACGACTATAAAGTGCTCATCTTCGTAAAGAACCTCCACTCCCTGATCCTCGGCATCCTCTTTCACGGCAGTGCGGACAGAATTTGCGATAGACACCCCTTTGGCAATCACGACGATTGTGTCTCCCTGAAAAAGAGGAGCGTCGAACGCAGTGACGTTACGCCCGTTTACAAGTATCTGAGAGTTAGTTAGATAGGCTTTGACTCCTTTTTTGCTTTGTTGCGGAAACAACTCGTAAAGATAGTCGAGTAGCGGGCCGGAATGCTTGACAGTGAATTTCTGTCCTTTAATATTGTCCATTTTTATCAAATTATTTTGCAAAATTATGGAAAATATCGGAAATTTGAAATTTATGACATTGATTTGACCTGTACAGAATGAATAACGATTCGAAATTAGAACTTTCAGTTACGAAAAAGGTACTTAATCCGGATTTTGAACAGTCCGGAGAATTCATCAATCACATCCCGGAGCTCTTCGATATGAAAGATCAGGGCCTTCTTCTTGACGATCGCAGGAATGTGGTCAAGGCCTTCAGCACGCAATGGGGAGAGTGGATCGTCAAATCATACAAGATTCCTTCTCTGTTTCAGAGGTTTGTCTACACCTATTTTCGCCAGACTAAGGCGGCGAGAGCCTACTGTTATTCATTCCGCCTCAGAAGTATGGGGCTCGATGTCCCAAAGCCGGTAGCGTTCATAGAGTTGAGTAAAGGCAGACTCTTCAGCAGAGGTTTTTTCATATATGAGAAATGTAATGATCCTTTTGTCTACAACCGTCTTGTCGGGGTAGAGAACTTCGACAAAGAACTTGCTTAAGCAGTGGCCGGTTTCTTAGCAGAGATCCACGCAAAAGGCGTGAAACACGGAGATCTGAATCTTACGAACATCCTCTATCGCAGAGAGGGTGGCTATTATCATTTCACAATCATAGATGTCAATCGTTGCAAATTCAAGAAGCGTCTCACCAAGGAAGATTGCTATAACGACTTGAGAAGAGTAACCCACGATCATAGGTTATATGATTGTATTATCGCTAAATATGCGAGTCTTCGCGGGTGGGGCCCTGAAAAAGCGGTAGCGAGGGCAGAAAAGTCTTTGAACAAATTCGAAGCTGGTGAATCCATAAAGAGCGTTTTCAAAAAAATTAAATCCGGCCAACAAAGTTAACAGTTATGAAGAATAGATTATTTAGATTATCAATTTTGGCCTTGATAGGCACGTCAGTCCTTTCTTGCTCTGAAAAAAACGCTCAAACCCTCACGATATCCAAGGTGGAGCCGCAGTATGAGGCCAACGGTGTGTCTTTCTCCGTGGCGGAAGTCCCTGGCGCTTCTTTCGCAATGGGATACACTCCGAGAGGGATGCTTGTCACCAATGCGAAACTGCATCAAGTCCTGCTTGACGGATTCGCTATCAGTGTCCAGCCTGTGTCTCAGAAATTGTGGATTTCGGTGATGGGCGACAATCCCGGCACGGTAATCGGGGAGAATCTTCCTGTCACGGGAGTTACTATGAAGGACTGTGACAAATTTATCAAGAAGCTCGGCAAACTCACAGGCGTTCCTTTCCGTCTTCCGACTGAAGCGGAATGGGAGTTCTCTATACTTAACGGTGAGGCTGTCCCTTTCAAGGATTTGAGAGAGTTCTGCTCGGACTTTTACGAGCCGGATTACGCTCCGGATCTGGATGTGAATCCGAAAGGACCTGCGGAAACTAAATTATTTGTTGTCAGAGAGCCGAAATTGCGTGACGGAATAGGCCTTTTGTCAAAGTCCGGCAATCTTGGTTTCAGGATAGCGGTGAGCACTGACAAAAAATTCGACGCGGACATTCTCGACTATCTCACCGGAAGCAATTTGAAGAAGGAAACTGGTGAGCGCAAGGATGAGAGTTTCGATGTCAAAGGTGTTAGTTTCAATATGATAGCAGTCAAAGGCGGCTCTTTCGATATGGGAGGCACTCCTGAACAGAGCACTTATGTGGAGGATGACGAGAAGCCTGTCCACAAGGTGACTCTCAATGATTTTTCCATCGGTAAGACAGAGGTTACGGCTGCTTTGTGGCAGGCCGTCGCCGGCTATCTTCCGGTCGGGAACAAGGATTTGCAGAAGCCTGTGGTGAACGTCTCATGGTACGACGCTCAGCTTTTCATAAGAGAGCTCAATTCATTGACAGGGAGAATTTTCCGTCTGCCGACAGAGGCTGAGTGGGAATATGCGGCGAGAGGAGGAAATAAGTCTCTCGGCTATATGTACAGCGGTAAATCACGCTTTATTGAGAACGTTGCGGTGTACAATAACGACCAGCTGATTGAGAAAGTGGCCACCAAGATGCCTAACGAATTAGGCATATACGATATGAGCGGCAACGTGTGGGAGTGGTGCAACGACTATTATGCCCTTTATCAGGAAGATGCTAAGGACAATCCAACCGGTCCTGATGTCGGAACTGAACGTGTCAATAGAGGCGGAAGCGCCTGCGGAATAGCGCGGACTTGCAGAGTTGCCAACCGGTCACATCTTCCGGCTTCGTCGGTCAAAGGGTCATTCGGTTTCAGACTTGCTCTTTAAAATATGTATTATGTGACATTGCCTGACGTCAATCCGGATTCGACCGAGGTCGGAGAATACGGTAGGCGTCTGGTCTTTTACCTTGCTATGGAGGAGTATGTCTCAAGACATCTTGACGAGATCCTTATGGACAGACCAACGCAAAATGGCTCCAAAGAGGCTTTCTTCATCTGGCAGGTTTCGCCTACCGTCATCTTCGGCAGAAATCAGGTTATGGAGGCGGAAGTGAATCTGCCTTATTGCAGAGAGAACGGAATCAATCTTTTCAGAAGGAAAAGCGGCGGCGGCTGCGTCTATTCCGACTTAGGGAACATTATGCTATCATGCGTGTCGGACAGCACGGATGTGGCTTTCACTTTTGACAGGTTTCTCCGTAGGCTCGCCCTGTGCCTTAGAAGACTCGGCCTTAACGCAGAGCCGTCGGGTAGAAATGACGTGCTTGTGGACGGGAAGAAAGTCTCAGGCAATGCGTTTTATCTTATGCAGGAATCGAGCGTGGTCCACGGCACTTTGCTTTTCGATTCCGATTTCAACGCATTGTCCAAGGCTATAACCCCTTCGAAAGCGAAAATTACCAGCAAAGGAGTAGCCTCTGTGAGACAACACGTTGCGAACGTCAGGGATTTTCTTGTCGGTTCGGATGATGTAAATGTCAGAAAATATGCCGATATTAGAGAATTCAAAAGCTTTCTTGTGGATTTCTTCTGCGAGCAGGAAAAAATCGTCCTGACTCCGGAGCAGGTGGGCGAGATTGAGGAAATTGAAAAAGGCTATCTTGATCCGGCTTTTCTTGAAGGCAGAAGAAAGGATTACGGACTGGAGTTCCGTGGGAAGCCGGAAAATGTCGGCGAGGTCGCCGTGATGATTGATATGAAGGGAGACAAGATTGACGCAGTGCATCTGGACGGGGATTATTTCCTTGTCAGCGAACTTGGGGAATGCGCTCCCTCGGAATTGGATTCTATGCTGAGCTCAAGGCTCAGAGGCTGTCCTCTTTCGCGTGTTGAGGTGGAGAAGGCTTTGGAAGGATTGCAGCTTAGCAAGATAGTGAGGAACCTTGACGAGAAGAAATTGTCGGATTTGATTTTTAACACAGATAACAACTAATTGATATGGAAGAAGAACTCAAGAAAACCTGTCTCTATGACAGTCACGTCGCTCTGGGGGCAAAGATGAGCCCTTTCGCCGGTTTCATGATGCCTATTCAGTACTCTACAATTACTGACGAGCATCTCGCCGTGCGAAACAAAGTCGGTATGTTCGATGTCTCACATATGGGTGAGATTTTTATCTCGGGCAATGACGCGGAGGATTTCATCGATCACATATTCACAAACGAAATCAAAGGTTTCGACCCTGGGAAAATACTTTATGGGATGATGCTGTATCCCGACGGGGGAGTCGTAGACGATCTTCTCGTGTACAGAGAGTTCAAGCCGGAGCATTTCCTGCTGGTGGTGAACGCTGCGAACATAGACAAAGACTACAAATGGATATGTGACAACGTGGGAGAGTACAACGTCAAGATAGACAATCAGTCGGATGCGTGGGGGCAGATTGCGGTACAAGGCCCTGATTCGGAGAAGACGCTCCTTGATGTCTTGGGCATAAAGGAAGCCTCACAGCTGACTTTCTATGAATATTTTGAATCTCAGTGGAAAGGTCACAGGATGATAGTCAGCCGTACCGGCTACACTGGAGAGGACGGTTTTGAGATCTATACTACCATCGAAGGCACAAAACAGATATGGCAGCTTTTGCTTGACGCAGGTGTCACCCCTTGCGGACTCGGATGCAGGGACACTCTTCGTTTCGAGGCCGGTCTTCCTCTTTATGGGGACGAACTGAGCGCAGAAATATCCCCGGTTATGGCCGGACTGAGTATGTTCTGCAAACTTGACAAACCTGAGTTCATCGGCAAAGACGCTTTAGTGGAGCAGAAAGCAGGCGCCATGACAAAGAAACTCGTTGGAATCGAGATTCAGGACAAGGCCATTCCTCGCGCCACGTATCCTGTTGAGCTTGAGGACGGTACCCAGGTAGGTGTCGTGACAACGGGGTATCACTCTATCTCGCTTGACAAGAGTTTGTGCTTCGCTCTGGTGGACAAGCAGTATTCCGCACTCGGGACCCGGCTTTTCATCAGGATACGCAAGAAAGTGTTCCCGGGGATTGTCATCAAAAAGCGTTTCTATCAGACAAATTACAAGAAATAAATAATAATCTAATTAAATTTAAAGTTATGAGTAAGATAATTGAAGGACTCCGTTACAGCGAGTCTCACGAATGGGTCAAGGTTGAAGGCGACATCGCAGTTATCGGTGTCACGGATTTCGCTCAGAAAGAAATGGGCGACATCACTTATGTGGATATGCCTGACGTCGACGACGAGGTGACTTCCAACGAGGAATTCGGCGCTTTGGAAAGCGTTAAGGCTTCCAGTGACCTGATTTCTCCGGTTTCAGGAACAGTGGTTGAGAAGAATGAGGCTTTGGAGGATGCTCCGGAGATGATCAATCAGGATGCTTATGCGAACTGGATCATCAAAGTCAAGATGAGTGATCCCGCAGAGATCAACACATTGCTTGATTCAAAGGCTTACAAAGCAGTCTCCGAGTAACACCATTGCGGAAGATGTCAAATTTCTCTTTTTTTCCTCAGACAGATGAGGATGTCCGGCAGATGCTGGACAGAATCGGCGTAAAGTCTTTGGACGACCTCTACAGTGATGTCCCTGAAGATTTCAAACATAAAGGAGACTACAATCTGCCGGACGCATTGTCCGAGCAGGAGGTAAGGGATTTCTTCGAGGCTCTCGGCAAGAGGAACACTCCTTTGAAGGTTTTCGTAGGCGCAGGCGCTTACGACCACTACACTCCGTCAGTTATCCCGTACATAACTTCGCGTTCCGAATTTCTGACTGCTTACACACCGTATCAGGCTGAGATTTCCCAAGGCACTCTGCGCTACATTTTCGAGTACCAGAGTATGATGTGCGAATTGACGGGACTGGATGTCAGCAACGCTTCTCTCTATGACGGAGCCACGGCTGCCGCGGAGGCAATGAAGATGTCCGTTTCCTGCACAAAGCACAAAAGCAGGGTCTTGATTGCCGGAACAATGCTTCCGAATGTCATCAAGACTGTTCAGACTTATGCTTTCTATCACGGAGTTCCGCTTACTGTCCTCGGACAGAAAGAAGGCGGAACCTCGCTTGAGGAACTTAATAAGGAACTTGAGGCGGGCGATGTGGCAGGAGTAATCGTGCCCGGGATCAACAAGTTCGGCGTTATCGAGGACCTGACGGGATTCGCTGACGCGATCCATCAGGAAGGCGGAGTGCTGACTGAGTATTGCGATCCTTCCTCTCTTGCAGTGATCAAGACCCCCGGTGAATGGGGAGCCGACATCGCTGTTGGTGACGGTCAGTCTCTCGGTATTCCTATTTGTTACGGAGGACCTTTCGTAGGGTTTATGACTTGCAAGAAAGAGTTTGTCAGAAAGATGCCGGGCAGAATCGTCGGCGAGACCAAAGATTCCGAGGGCAGGAGATGTTATGTCCTTACTCTTCAGGCGCGCGAGCAGCACATCCGCAGAGACAAGGCCACAAGCAACATCTGCTCAAACGAGTCTTTGCTGGCATTGTTCGTCACGGTCTATCTTTCCCTGATGGGACCTGAAGGGCTTAAGAGAGTGAACGATTTGTCTTATGGCGGAGCCCATTATCTTCACGCTCAGCTTCTCAAGACGGGCAAATTCGAGGCTGTTTTTGATCAGCCTTTCCTTAACGAGTTCACTCTCAAGGCGTTATGCGATACCGGCAAATTGCAGCAGAGGCTTCTTGACGCCGGCTATTTCGGCGCCTTGGATCTGGGAGACGGACTGGTAAGTTTCTGTGTCACTGAGAAAAGGACCAAAGAAGAAATCGACGGACTCGTCAAAGTCATAAAGGAGGCATAATTATGAGATATTACGATAAACTTGTATTCGAATTGTCGAAAAAGGGGAGAGTCGGTTACTCTCTGCCTTCTTGCAAATGGTCTGACACCACTGAGGCTCTGCCTTCCTATTTGAAACGCGGCTCCTCTCCGGATTTGCCTGAGGTTAGCGAGATCGATGTGGTGAGGCACTACACCAATCTTTCTCAGATGAATTTCGGCGTGGACACCGGCTTCTACCCACTCGGCAGCTGCACGATGAAGTACAATCCTAAAATCAATGAGGAGATAGCAAATATGTCCGCATTCCAGATGCTGCATCCGCTTCAGCCTGATTCTTCCGTGCAGGGCGCATTGGCTGTTTATGACGGATTGGACAAGGCTCTTGCGGAAATCACGGGACTTTCTCATTTCACTTTCGCACCTTGCGCCGGGGCGCACGGTGAACTCACAGGTCTTATGATTATGAGAAAGTACCATATTCTCAGAGGTGACCTCAAGAGGACGAAGATCATCGTTCCGGACAGCGCTCACGGAACTAATCCGGCGAGTGCGGCAGTCTGCGGTCTCCAAGTCGTCGAGGTAAAATCCAGAGAAGACGGACGTATTGATGTTCATGACCTTAAGCCCCTTCTTGACGAGACTGTGGCCGGCATTATGATGACCAATCCCAACACTCTCGGACTTTTCGAGAAGGATATCAAGGAAATAGCCTCTCTGGTTCACGGATGCGGAGGTCTTCTCTATTATGACGGAGCGAACCTCAATCCGCTTCTTGGAGTGGTTCGACCGGGGGATATGGGTTTCGACATTATGCACATCAATCTGCACAAGACGTTCTCGACACCTCACGGCGGCGGCGGCCCGGGATCCGGACCTGTCGGCGTGGCCAAGAATCTTGTCCATTGCCTGCCTGTACCTCGCGTCATCAGAAATGAGGACGGTTCTTTCAGTCGGGTAGGGGAATGCGAATGTCCAGAGACTGCGGGCGAAGTGTCCGGATTCACGGGTAATTTCGCAGTTATGCTCAGAGCGTATGCCTACATCCTTATGCTTGGGAAACAGAATTTAAAGTTCGCAGGAATGTACTCAGTGTTGAACGCAAACTATGTCAAGGAGACTCTTAAAGACTGTTACAAACTCCCTATCCCGGGAGTGTGCAAGCACGAATTCGTGTTCGACGGACTTTTGGAGCCAAACGGTGTGAGCACGCTGGACGTTGCGAAGAGACTTCTGGACTACGGTTTCCATGCGCCGACCATTTACTTCCCTCTGCTTTTCCATCAGGCGATTATGATAGAGCCGACGGAGACGGAGTCGAAAGAGACGATTGACGCCTTTATGGATGCGATGAGGAAGATTGCGGGCGAGGCCAAGTCCAATCCTGACTATCTTAAGAGCGCTCCTCACAACACTCCTATCTCACGTCCTGACGAGACCACGGCAGCGCGTAATCCAATACTTAAATTCAAAGATCATATAAATTGATTAAATGGCTATGAGACTGACAATTATCGGAGCAGGTCCAGGCGGTTATGAGACTGCGGTCCGCGCTGCCGGGCTTGGTATAGAGGTAACCATCATTTCAGACGGCCCTCTCGGGGGCACCTGTCTTAACGAGGGTTGCATCCCTACGAAATCATTCTGCCGTAACGCGCAGTTTGTCGAGGACCTCTCTAAGGCGGACGCTTTCGGGGTTGAGGATCTTAATTATTCTTTCGATTTCGGGAAAGTACTGAAGAGGAAGAACGAAGTGGTGGAACAACTCAGAAACGGTGTGGAATTCCTGATGAAGGGAAAGAACATAACCCTGCTGAGGGGAAAGGCCTCGCTTAAAGATTCGAAGACAGTTACAGTGGACGGGAAAGACATTGCTTCCGATTACATCATCATAGCGACAGGTTCTGTGCCGGCGTTTCTGCCGGTGCCGGGTTCGGATTCCGAAGGTGTGCTCACATCTTCGGACATCTTGAATTTGGAATCAGTTCCTAAGAGACTCTGCGTCATTGGCGCAGGAGTCATCGGTCTTGAATTCGCTTCCATATTCAGGAGTTTCTCAAGTGAGGTCAGCGTAGTGGAGTACTGCAAAGACATACTGCCCCGTTTCGATGTTGATCTTGCCAAACGCTTGAAACAGGCCCTTGTGAAAAGAGGCATCGCAATCGACACGTCAGCTCAAGTCCAGTCTATTGTCAAGAATAAGGACGGTTCTTTGAGCGTCAATTATCTGAAGAACGAGAAAGAGTGCTCTGTCGAGGCTGACAAAGTTCTGATGGCAGTGGGAAGGCGGGCGAATATGTCTTCTCTGAATCTGGCTGAGTGCGGCATCGAGTGCTCAAAGAGGGGCGTTGTGGTGAACGAGAACATGCAGACAAGCATTCCTAACATATATGCGGTAGGTGATGTCACGGGCGGAATTATGCTTGCCCACGTAGCCACTTTCCAAGGGGAGCGCGCATTGAATCACATCCTTGCGGTCTCTTCGGGTAAAGACGCGGACTCTCCGGTGGATAAGATTGATTTTTCCATCGTTCCGGCGGCAGTGTTCACCAATCCAGAGCTTGCGGTTGTCGGAAAGACGGAGGAAGAGTGTAAAGCGGAAGGCCTTGCATTCAAATGTATGAAATCATTCTTCAGAGCGAACGGCAAGGCCGTAAGTATGGCTGAGCCTGACGGATTCGTGAAAATAATTGTGTCTGAAGGCGATGAACAACACAAGAAAGGTCAGATTTTAGGATGCCATTTGTTCGGGGCGCATGCGTCAGACATCATTCAGGAAGTCGCCGCAATGATGAACGGTAAGGCTACTTCTGAAGATCTTGCAAGCGTGATTCACGCTCATCCCACTCTCGGTGAAGTGATTCTCGCAGCTGTCCGTTCATGAATTTGAACAGAGAATGAAACAAAACTTTTTTGCCGATTTGCTCGCTCCCCTGAAAAAGGATTCGCTTTTAGATGAAGCTGATTTCCTGTTTTTCAAGGTTCCGCTTAAAATGACCAAAGACAAGATTGTCTCCGCCATCGCAAAACACGTTGCCGAGGAGCCCGAAATCTGGCTCAACCATCTGGTTGAGTACGACTTGCGGATACTCGAGGCGCTGGTTCAGATGGGCCCCGGCGAAAAGATGCTTTACGATTATCATATTTTCGACACCTGCCTTATTGATAATCACATCATTGAATGTGAGGAAAACACTTCGGACGATTCCAGAAAACTTTGGATTACGAAAGAGATGTTCGATGTGGTGTCTCCTTGCCTTGATAGGATTATTGACGAAAAGGAGCATAACGGTTTTTTCTATTTTGAGAGGATAATAACGGGAATCGCCAATGTCTACGGGGCTATGGAGGACAAAGAGTTCTCCGGTGTCCTTTTCGATTCTCTTTCTAAGGTACTGGGAGGGGAAGGCTTGCCGATGGCGCTCCATGTTATCGACACGGTGCCGATCATCCCATATCTCACGTTAGATGGCAAGATGACTTCT
>Ga0172377_10008166_pt1 | contig 10741 bp, 7 predicted proteins | sample Pumphouse3metaG_FD_119749 | JGI IMG/M metagenome (GOLD analysis project Ga0172377, IMG submission 119749) | Leachate microbial communities from a municipal landfill in Southern Ontario, Canada - Pumphouse #3 metaG | ecosystem: Engineered > Solid waste > Landfill > Unclassified | place: Canada... | reverse complement strand
TCTCATATGTAACTGATTTATTATATAAAGAAAACTATGGACCATTAAATATTAAGGTAATTGACCCAATAAAATTACGTCAAGGCTCATTTACAATTAAAATCATTAAATCTGACACATCAGATAATATGATGTATGCTAATTGGAAATTACAAAATATTGATACAACTCAACCATTGTATACAACAACAGTAAATGGTGTTTCGACTTCTGTTTATTCAATAACATCTGATAGAACAATAGGAGATATTAATGAACAAATTATTTTCCCATTAGGAATATCAATATCTCTTACAAATCCAGAATCAACTGTAACTCCATTATATATATATAATGATTTATTTTCTAAACAAAAAAGAGTATTTGGAGGAGATTTAGATGAAGGAACCTCTTTATATTCAAGTATTACTGTAACAGATCCAAATAAAACTTGGTTATATGGTATAGCTGATAATGATGCAAGTAATTATTATAATTGGATTAAATCAGGAAGTAAAGCATCTTCTGAGTCAATTAGACGTGATCCTTTTGCAAACGATGATGATATGTTTGATTATTTAGGTCAGGATTATTATTATTCAGTTGCTAAATTAGTTTGGACTGGCACAAAGAATGATACTATATTTACTGATTTTCCTATTGATAAAGATGCCGATTATGAAGCTGTTGGAAGCGGATGGTGGGCACCATATAGATTAACTTCAGTATATACAAATTATAATAGTACAATTTTCCCTCATCCGGGTTTCTCTTATTATCATTTTAGTTCAGAATCGACTCCTGCTGATGTTACTAAACTTAGATTAGACCCTTCTTTTATATATTCAACAGTGTCAAATGATATGAGTAATTTAGCTTCAGTTGATATTGTATTTACAAGCGATAAAACAAAATGGACACGTTGTCCTGTTATTGAAATGGGAGATGATCCTAATCAAACAGAAGGAAAAGCTAAACGTTTCCAATTGAGAAGACATCATTCTGTAGATAAAGAAGGAAATCCAACAAGTGAAGATACTCAAGGTTGGGGTTGGTTCCCAGGATATGCTATTAATCTTGAAACAGGTCAAAGATTAAATATGATGTTCGGTGAAAATTCACAATTGGGAACAGGACAACCTGGTAATGGTAGAGACTTAATTTGGAATCCGACATCAACTTCAAGTGATAATAATGGAGTAGTATTTGGTGGTATGCATTACATATATGTATTAGGAGCTTCTCAATATACATTATATACTCCAAATAACCTTGAACCAACATTAAATACCAGAATTGTAAATCCTAAAGGTTATTATGATAAAGATGATAATGGTAATATGGATATGGGAACTTGGGCATATAATAAACTAAGAAAGTTAGATAATCTTGTTTTAACTAATACATCACCTTATGGTAATGACTATAAGAATACTAATTTAGTAGAAGCAATGGAAGTATTTGCATCTACTATGTGGGTAGGAATGCCATTAGCAACAGCATTTGATTCTAATCCTAAAGCTGAAATACCAACAGATGTTACAATATCATTAAGAGTTCGTCAGCCATATAAAATAAATTATATTAATAATGAAAATGGGGCTGCGGCTAATCCTCAAAATAATAATTATCCAATGTATGAATTCTCAATAACAAAAGATATTGCGACTTCAACAGGAAATATTGAGTTGGCAAAATCAGTATTAGACCAAATAACTGTTGTCCCTAATCCTTACTTTGCATCTTCTTTGTATGAATCAGATCAAGTAGAAAATCTTGTTAAGATATGTAATCTTCCTCCTGATTGTTATATAACAATTTACTCAGTAGATGGAACAGTAGTAAGGAAATTACGTGGGCCATCAAAGAGTTTAGTTTCAGGTACAGGTACTGCATTAACATCGGTTGATTGGGATTTGAAGAATCATAAAGGATTACCAATCTCTGGAGGAGCTTATATAATACATATAAAGGCAGATGGAGTAGGTGAAAAAATTATTAAATGGTTTGGAGCTTTACGTCCAATAGACTTAAATTCTTTCCAATAAAAACAGCACAAATTGAAATATTTTAAATAAGAGAGATTATGAAAGATATATATAGAATATTTGCTTTGTTCATGTTAGGAGTACTATTATTTGCTAACACGAACGTAAAAGCAGGGAATGACGACAGAAGAGGAACTGCAGGAGCAGGTTCACTTTTGATTAACCCTTGGGCAAGAAGTGCAGGTTGGGGAGGAGTTAATACAGCATGTGGAATGGGAATAGATGCACTATTTTCAAATGTTGCTGGACTTGGACGAATCTCAGGAACTGAAGCAAACTTGTCATACACCAATTGGTTACAAAACTCAGGAATTGGAGTAAGTGCATTTGGAGTTGGACAAAGTCTTGGAGACTTTGGAGTATTAGGATTATCTGTTACTTCAATGAGCTTTGGCCTAACAGAAAGAACTACAGTTGGAAGTCCAGACCCAGGAAATAATGGGACTTATTCAATAACGAACATGAATATTGGGCTTTCTTATGCAAAGGCTTTTTCAACATCCATTTTTGGGGGAGCAACCATAAAGGTAATAAATGAAGGTATTGATAATGTAACAGCAACAGGATTTGCTGTTGATGCAGGGATTCAATACGTAACAGGTGAAGATTATGAAATTAAGTTTGGTATTACTTTAAAGAATTGGGGGCCAGCAATGAGTTATAGTGGAGATGGATTATCGGTAAACGCAGTTTACAATGATTCAGACCATACTCAATCAGTTGAACAACGTTCACAAACATTTGAAATACCATCAAGTTTAAATATTGGAGCATCTTACGACTTCTTGTTTGCAGAAAAAACACATCGTTTAACAGTAGCAGGGAATTTTGCTTCAATGGCATTTTCAAAAGACCAATACACATTAGGACTTGAATATGGCTTTGGAAAAATCTTTATGCTTCGTTCATCATACACTTATGAGGACGCAATAACAAAGAGTATATATGATATGGATGCGGGTGCAACAACATTATACTCTGGATTTTCTGCAGGAGCTTCAATAGTAGCACCTATATCTAAAGGGAAGAAAGCATCTTCAAAAGGAGTTAACTTATCAATTGATTATGCATATAGATTGACAAAGATTGCAGGTGGTTTACACACCATAGGTCTTGTTCTTTCGTTGTAATTTAACCAATAAATTTCTTATAAGAATCGAAGACCTTTAACAAAAGGTCTTCGATTCTTTTTAATAACCAATTCAAATTATTATGTCAGGAGTAAAATATTATTCACAAGAAGGTCTGCAAAAGCTAAAAGACGAACTTCATCACTTAGTGACTGTAGAACGTCCTGCTATTTCAGCAGCCATAGCTGAGGCAAGAGATAAAGGGGATTTATCTGAAAATGCAGAATATGATGCGGCAAAAGATGCTCAAGGACATTTAGAAGCTAAAATATCAAAACTTCAAACTTTAGTATCAAATGCAAGATTATTAGATGAAAGTAAGATAGACACTTCAAAAGTATTATTGCTTTCAAAGGTAGAGTTTGTTAATTTAACAAATAATTTAACTCAAGTCTACGATATAGTACCAGAAAGCGAAGCTAATCTTCGTGAGGGAAAGATATCAGTAACATCACCAATAGCAAAAGGAATGTTAGGTAAAAAAGTAGGTGATATTGCAGAAATAGAAGTTCCAGCAGGAATTATGAAATTACAAATAAAGAAAATAACAAGAGAATAATATGGCATCAATATTTTCAAAAATTATTGCAGGCGAGATACCATGTTACAAAGTTGCAGAAACAGAAAACTGCTTTGCGTTCTTAGATATATCACCACTTGCAAAAGGACATACATTAGTAGTCCCAAAGCAAGAAATAGATTATATCTTTGACCTTGACGATGATTTGTTATCTGAGCTAAATATCTTTGCCAAGAGAGTAGCAAAAGCTATTCAGAAAGTAAATCCATGTCCAAAGGTAGGGATAGCCGTAATAGGCTTGGAAGTGCCTCATGCACATATTCATTTAGTACCCTTAGAACACGTAGGAGATTTGGATTTTAAACGCCCAAAACTTCAATTCACACCAGAAGAGTTTCAACAAATAGCAACTCAAATAGCAGCTAACCTATAGGGAAGACAAAACATTAAAGTAAAAAGTGAAGAAATAAGATACTCCTTCATTAGAAATATTATTTGAAGATAGTATCATGAGTTTCTCTTTTAAATGGAAAATAAATCATTCGTCAAATTCTGTTATGACAATGTAGTATTTGGGAATTTTACCTTTTATGTTATATCGACAAAACAAACAGAATATATGTTTAGCCTTAAATAATTAGAACCCAGACTTTGATTTTTGAAACAAAGACTTTGATTTTCTAAATTTAGACTTACATTTTTAAGTCCGTAAAGCCGGTTTACAAATTTGTAAAGCGGCTTTATAGATTATGTAAAGCCGCTTTACGGGGTCTATAAAGCCGCTTTACAGGTTGAAAATATAAGTCTAAATTTCAAATATCTTGATCTAAATTCCGAAACTCCTTATCTAAATTTGATAATATCCCCAAAAGTGGGTAAAGTATAAATTGCTTTTAAAGAAAAAGGACGTTGAAATTAATCAACGTCCTTTTGATTTTATTGGAAAATTAGATATTCTTATTTACGATATTCGTTAAGAATGTCTTTTACTCCATCTGGAGTTAAACGTCCGTAAACTTTGTCTCCAATTAATACTACTGGAGCTAATCCACAAGCACCTACACAACGTAAGCAATTTAATGAGAATTTACCATCTTCAGAGGTTTCACCTACTGTAAGATTAAGCTCTCTTTTAAACTCGTCCAATACTTTTTCTGCACCACGAACATAGCATGCTGTTCCCATACAAACTGATATTGGAAATTCGCCTTTTGGCAACATTGTGAAGAAAGAGTAGAAAGTTACAATTCCGTAAATATGTGCAGTTGAAACTTTTAATTCTTGTGCTATTACGTCTTGTACTTCTGCTGGTAAATAACCAAACTCTCCCTGTACTTTGTGAAGGACATTTATTGCTTCGCCTGGTTTGTTCCCAAAGCTTGCGCAAATTTCCTTTATCTTATTTATTTTGCATTCTGATAATTTTATCTTTGCCATAGCTGTATATTTTTATCCTTCAATTTCAATATGATTTGATTTGTCAAAATAGTGGGTATGCAATAAGTGGTGAGATAGTTCCCCACATGGTTGACCCAACCATTCTTTATACAATTCTTGGATGAAAGGATTTTCGTGTGATTTACGAATTGGTTTCCCTGCATCTTCACGATAAATTGCATCGTAACGTTTTTTAATGATGTCAAAGTTTCCATGATGGAATGGTTGACCTGCTCCTCCAATACATCCTCCTGGACATGCCATAACTTCAATTGCATGGAATTGGCATTCTCCTGTACGTACTTGGTCTAAAAGTTTACGTGCATTTGCTAATCCATGTGCTATTCCAAGATGTATTGGTGTTCCATTGAAATCAACTACAGCTTCTCTTACTCCTTCAAGTCCACGTAATTCTTTGAAGTCTACTTTTTCAAGTTTCTTTCCTGTGAATATTTCGTATGCTGTACGAGTTGCTGCTTCTATAACTCCTCCTGTTGCTCCGAATATAACTGCAGCACCTGTTGATACTCCAAGTGGTTGATCGAAGTCTTCTTCTGGAAGGGTATCAAAGTCAATATTGAATTGTCTAATTAATTCTGCTAATTCACGTGTTGTTAATGCAAAGTCAACATCTGGATTGCTATTTTCTTTGAATTCATCTCTTTGGCATTCAAATTTCTTAGCAACGCAAGGCATAATTGATACAACAACCATGTCTTCACGTTTGATTCCAAGTTTATTTGCCCAATAGTTCTTTGCAACTGCTCCAAACATTTGTTGTGGACTCTTGGCTGTTGAAGGAACGTCAAGCATATCTGGGTAATTTGTTTCAAAGAAGTTTACCCAACCTGGGCAACAAGATGTAAGGATAGGAAGTTTCACTGATTTATCGCCTTTCATGAATTTATCGATACGTCCTAATAATTCTGTACCTTCTTCCATAATAGTTAAGTCAGCTGCAAAGTCTGTATCGAAGATATAGTCAAATCCCATTCTTCTTAGAGCTGCTGCCATTTTACCAGTTACTATTGTTCCTGGTTCCATTCCAAATTCTTCTCCTAATGCAACACGAACTGCTGGTGCTGTTTGAACAACAACTGTTTTCTTTGGGTCGCTTATTGCTGTGATAACTTGACGAGTATTATCTACTTCACTTAATGCTCCAACTGGACAAGCCATAATACATTGTCCACACATTGTACAAGGACTCTTTACAAGGTCTTGTTCAAATGCTGTTGCAACAACGGCTTCAAATCCTCTATTTACTGCTGATAATGCTCCAACTGTTTGCCATACATTACAAACTGTTTCACATCTACGGCACATTACGCATTTATCAATATCACGAATGATTGCTGGAGACATATCTTTTCTGTATGTCGATTGAGCTCCTTGATAAGGAATATCTCTTACTCCAAGTTTTTGAGCAAGTGATTGCAGTTCACAATTTCCACTTTTTGAACAAACTAAGCAATCAGAAGGGTGGTCAGAAAGTATTAATTCTACAACAGTTCTGCGAGAATTAACAACTCTTAAACTGTGTGTATGAACAACCATTCCCTCCATTACTTCTGTAGCACAAGCTGGAGCTAAATTTTTTCTACCTTCTACTTCTACTACACAAACACGGCAACCGCCTGGACGGTTTTCTAATTTTACTCCGTCTAATTCGTAATAACATAGAGTAGGGATTTCTATACCTGCTGCACGAGCTGCTTTTAGAATGGTTTGTCCTTTCTCAACTTGCAGAGGTTTATTATCTATTGTTATATTTATCATTTCCATTTTCTGTTTCTGTTTTATAGTAAACAAATCATTAGCGAATGCTAATTGCATTGAATTTACATTTTTCAATACAAGCTCCACACTTGATACAAAGTTCAGGGTTTATTACATGAGGCATTTTCTTTTCACCTTGAATTGCATTAACTGGACAATTTCTTGCACAAGCGGTACAACCAACACATTGTGCTGGATCAATAACATATTGCATCAATGATTTACAAACACCTGCTCTACATTTTTTGTCCTTAATGTGTTCTATGTATTCATCGTAGAAGTTTTCTATTGTTGAAAGTACTGGGTTTGGAGATGTTTGTCCTAATCCACAAAGAGCAGTATCTTTAATTACTCTTGATAGGTTACGAAGATTATCCAAATCTTCCATTGTTCCATTACCCTTAGTTATCTTATCTAAGATTTCATGTAAACGTTTGTTACCTATACGGCATGGAGTACATTTACCACAAGATTCTTCTACAGTAAATTCTAAGTAGAACTTAGCAATAGCAACCATACATGATGTTTCGTCCATAACAACCATTCCTCCTGAACCCATCATTGAGCCAGCAGCAATAAGGTTATCATAATCAATTGGAGTATCTAAATGCTTTTTAGTTAAGCAACCTCCTGATGGACCTCCTGTTTGAACAGCTTTAAATTCTCTTCCTCCTTTTATTCCTCCACCAATTTCGTAGATAACTTCTCTTAAAGTTATTCCCATTGGGACTTCAATAAGACCTACGTTGTTGATTTGTCCTGCAAGAGCAAATACTTTTGTTCCTTTAGATTTTTCAGTACCTATTTTATTAAACCAATTAGCACCTTTGTTAATAATAATTGGAATATTTGCATAAGTTTCAACATTGTTTACGTTCGTTGGCTTCTTATTGTAACCTGATTGAGCTGGAAATGGTGGTTTGAATGTTGGTTCTCCACGTTGTCCTTCCATTGAATGAATAAGAGCTGTTTCTTCTCCACAAACAAAAGCACCTGCTCCATAACGTAATTCAATATCAAATTCGAAACCTGAACCTAATATATCTTTTCCTAATAGACCATATTCACGAGATTGACCTATTGCAGTTAATAAACGATTAATTGCTAATGGGTATTCAGCACGAATATAAATTAAACCTTTTGTTGCACCAATAGCATAACCATTAATAGTCATTGCTTCCAAAACTGAATGAGGGTCTCCTTCAAGAATTGAACGGTCCATAAATGCACCAGGGTCTCCTTCATCAGCATTACATACAACATACTTTTGATCTGCATGATTCTTTGAAGCTATTTCCCATTTCAAACCTGTTGGGAAACCTCCACCTCCACGTCCACGAAGACCAGAAAGCTTAATTTCGTTAATAACTTGTTCTGGGGTCATTTCTCCCAAACATTTAGCTAACGCAGAATAACCATCGGCTCCGACATATTCTTCTATATTTTGTGGATCAATAAATCCGCAATTACGTAAAGCTATACGCATTTGTTTTTTATAGAATCCCATGTGTTTTGAGTCTGCAACATGTTGTTTGTTTTCAGGGTCAGTGTAAAGTAAACGGGTTACTTTTCTTCCTTTAATAACATGTTCTTCAATAATGTCTGTTACATCTTCTGGTTTAACCTCTGTATAGAATGTATTGTCTGGCATAATCTTAACAATAGGACCTTTTTCGCAAAAGCCAAAACATCCCGTAAGAATTACCTGAACTTCACTTTCTAAACCTTTGTCCTTAAGAGTGCTTTTTAAGTTTTCAGCAATCTCTTGGCTCTTTGATGCACTACAGCCTGTACCTCCACAAACGAGTAAGTGCATTTTAAATTTAGCCATATATTTTCCTCCTAAAAGTTGAATGAATTATTAGGTATTATTTATTTATTGTTTCGTAGTTTACAGGTATAATACCTTCAACTAACTCGCCATCTTTGATATATTTATCAATGATTTCATCTGCTTTCTTAAGATCAACGAAGCCAAAAACTATTGGTTCTTTGCCAGGTAGAGTTACTTCAATTGTTGGTTCAGCATGGCAATAACCCATACAACCTGTTTGTGTAAACACAACATTCATACCTCTTTTTTCTGTTTCAGCCATCATATAGTCCATAACTTGCTTTGCCCCTGCAGCAATACCACAAGTAGCCATAGCAACTTTTACTTGAACTAATCCTTCAGCATTTCCTTTTGCACGAGTATCAATCTTCTCTTGAATACTTTGCTTCATAGCCTTTAAGTCAGCTAACGATTTGATTTTTGTCATCTTTGGAAACCTCCTTATTTTGTTTTTAAAATTAATTTTAATCTGTTTTTACGCATAAGTCTATGCTTAAAAATAAGGTGCAAAGATATATTTTATTTTCCAAACTCTCAAACCTTTACAATAAAAAGTTAAGGAATCAGTAATAACATTAAAAGAAAAGGTAAAAAAGATAAAAAAGGAGTAATATCTAATGCGATACTACTCCTTTATAAATATTGTTATATTCAATTACTTAGCAAATAATAATTCCCTATATTTTGGTAGTGGCCAAATCTCATTATCTATCTCCATTTCTAAATTATCAACATAATATCTTATTGACTCAAGATAGGGCTTAACTTTATTGGAATATGCAAATGCTTTCTCTTCCATATTCTCTATCCTATTGGCAATTTTCCTTTCTTCTGTCATCTCTTTTACCTGTGCTTTTATTTCAGAAACATATTCTGATATTTCCTTAACTAAACCTCTTCTTGCATCAGAAAGATGTTCATATTCTTCCTTCTCAAAAATTTGTTTCATGCCAATTATATTTTCCAACAAACGGTTTTGATAAGAAATAGCAGTAGGTACAATGTGATTAATTGTTAAATCTCCCAAAACTCTACTTTCTATTTGTATCTTTTTTACAAACTTTTCAAGCTCTACTTCTACTCTGCTTCTCAATTCTGTTTCATTAAATATCCCTTCTCCAACAAGCACTTCTTTTGCTGATTTAGTTTCATATTTCAAGATAGCCTCAGGTACGCAATTAATATTTGTCAAGCCTCTCTTTTCTGCTTCTTTACACCAATCTTCTGAATAACCATCTCCTTCAAAACGAACAGCCTTTGAAGCTTTAATCATTTTCTTCAACACCTTAAATATAGATTCATCTTTTCCATTACCCTTTTCAATTAAATCATCGACATCTCTTTTAAATTCATTTAATTGATGAGCCATTGCCGCATTAATAACAATCATAGATGCTGCACAATTTGAAGAAGAACCTGCTGCACGAAATTCGAACCTATTTCCTGTAAAAGCAAAAGGAGAGGTACGGTTTCTATCAGTATTATCCAATAATATTTCAGGAATACGACCAATACCTAATTTTAAAGCTGTTTTTTGTTCAGGAGTCATTTTCTTATCACCTACTTGCTTTTCCAATGTATCAAGCATATTAGTTAAATACTTTCCCAAGAAGACAGAAAGAATTGAAGGAGGAGCTTCATTTGCTCCCAAACGATAAGAATTGGAAGCACTCATAATAGAAGCTCGTAAAAGGTCTTGATTCTTATAAACCATCATCATTGCATTTACAATAAAAGTAATAAACAACATATTACCTTTAGGATTCTTTCCTGGAGCAAAAAGATTAATCCCTGTATCCGTTTGCAAAGACCAGTTATTATGTTTTCCCGAACCATTTATTCCACTAAAAGGTTTTTCATGAAAGAGCACATTAAAATTATGACGATTAGCAATTCTCTTCATTAAATCCATAACCAATTGATTATGGTCGTTAGATAAATTAGCATCTTCAAAAATTGGAGCTAACTCAAATTGATTTGGAGCAACCTCATTATGACGTGTCTTTACTGGAAT
>Ga0172377_10008158_pt1 | contig 10748 bp, 9 predicted proteins | sample Pumphouse3metaG_FD_119749 | JGI IMG/M metagenome (GOLD analysis project Ga0172377, IMG submission 119749) | Leachate microbial communities from a municipal landfill in Southern Ontario, Canada - Pumphouse #3 metaG | ecosystem: Engineered > Solid waste > Landfill > Unclassified | place: Canada... | reverse complement strand
TTTTTTGGGTGCAAATATAATATATGTAAATCAGTTTTTCAGGATGCTTGAATAGATTTTCTTAATTTTTTAGCTTTATTATTAAATTTATCTTCCTCGCCGAACTCAAAAAGTCGGCGAACTTCACAATTACAGATTTTACATCTGCCATGTACCCTAATATCATTAAACTCTGTAAGATAAAGTTCTGTGATATCAATCCCATTTTTTGCAACATCTCTGCAGTTTAAACAATACACATTGTGCGCTATTGAGCATTTGAAAAAATCTTTATCAGATTCATCAAGCAACAATGCCAGTTGAAACTGGTTAATTTTAATTTCAGATTGAATACTCATAAAACTTGTAATTTAACTCATGGAAACCTGGTTATGCTATATTTTTCACCTCTTTTTAAAAATATACATCAAAGAATTAAGAATTATAACTATCGGTATTTCAATTAAATCGCACAAATGTAATAATTAATTTGTAATAATATTGTATTTATTTTGCAATTTTTTAATCCAATTTAAAACATTATAAATTAGAACTTCTATCAATTTGATACGAAATATATCTATAACAAATTGCAGACAAGCATTAGACAAGAATTCAGGATGTAAACAAATTAAAAAACGGACGCTGAAAATACAACGACCGTTCTTAATTAATTCTTCTTTTAATACTTAAATCAAACTTCTTAGTTCATCCGGAGTGAAATTCATCGCTTTTATAACTCCGTTTTCGTCTATTAAGTAATTTCGGAAGCCTCGATTCAGCTTAAAATCATTATAGATTTCTGAATCTGCCCCATCAATTTCACAAAACTGTGAAATTCCTTCGAGGTTATCCATTTCAAAAGTCCTCTTTATAACATCTTTGTTCTTATCAAAACTGACAGATATAAACGTTGCGTCTGCATCATTCATCTTAAGATAATTATACAGAAGAACATTTGTGGCTCTGGATTGGGCGTCATATGATGCCCAGAAATTAACCACGACTTTTTTGCCTTTATAATCACTTATCTTATAACTATCACCCTCCACATCCGTTAAAATAATATCAGGTATTACTTCTCCCGGATAATAACCTATTGATGGAGCAGCATCCTTTACAGAGCCCGATGATAATACAAGTGAAAATATTGCTATAAGGCAAAAGTTCACGTACCTCATATAAAATAATTTTGGTTAGTAAATAGGCAAGCCGTGCTTCTCGCAGTTGCTAAACCTTTTATTTATAAGGACTTTTCGCTAAAAGTCCGATTTTAAAGAGGTCAAAAGTATGTCATTTTTTTGTAATACCGAATTTTTGAGATAAAAAATTTCATTTCAAATGTTAAATTTGAGGAATTCATTTAATGTTGAACCGAAAAAAACGACTCAACTGCCTCAATTGAAGTATCTTTCAACAACACTCTCTTATCTTTATCCAGTAAATATATGGTAGGAATAGCCTTTATATCGTATAATCTCTGATTAGTAATCTTTAGATCCTTATCATATCCATGCACCCATCCAGTAGGCAAATCAGACAGATGCGACAGCCACTCATCAAGATCCTGATCAGGATATAGAGTAAGTATTGTAAGCATTGTCCTGTTAGCACTATTTCTCGAAAGAGCATTGTTTATAGGCGCTGATTTTGCCATCTGCGCAATTACAGCTTCACAAGTGGGACATCCCGGATTAGAAAACATGAGAATAGTAAATTCACTTTGCAGATCATATAAAGAGTAAGAACGACCCGACGCCAGAGTGTAGCTGAAATTATTGGCTCTTTCACCCACTCTGTTCTTCTTTACCATATCCAGCTGAAATTTGTATACCGATTTTGAAACATCTGTCAACATCGAAGATCTTGCAATCTCATTCAACACAGGGATATAATACTCCTCATTACGGAAAGGTGAATTAGGATCGTAGAAATACTTTTCAAAAAGCGAAATAAAATGTACATACATTGCAGTATCTGCCTCAGCGCTCCTGAGAGTATTCACAAGCGATTCATCAGCATTTGCCTTTGGTACGTAATTCAGTATATTGATAAAATCCACAAAAGCCTGTTCAGTAATTTCGGGGCGTCTGGCTAAATCAGCATTACTAAAATCAAACCTGTCCCAATAATGACTTACAAGATATTTTGCACGCTCATCCGTATCTGTTATAACTTCAGGTATATCAGGAAGTACAAATGTATCAGGCACAATTGTCGGAGAGACCACCGATAATTCCTTATCCTTAATATCTCTTTTAGAAGATTGATACTCCTTGCCAGAAGAGCATGAAACAGCAGATAAAATAACAATAAGTAGGGTAAACGAACACAAAGACAAAATATTTCTCATAATACTAACTTCTTATTTTTGCTTATCTCGGTAAAGATAGAAAAACCGTGGAAAAAACCGATATTTTTTTAGTACATTTGTATTTTACTGATCATCCAAATCATCCCGAATATACATGGATACTTTTATTGTTTCTGCTAGAAAATACAGACCATCCACATTCAAAAGCGTGGTTGGGCAAGAGGCTCTGACAACTACATTAAAAAATGCCATTGTCGGCAATAAACTTGCGCATGCATATCTTTTCAGTGGTCCCCGCGGTGTCGGTAAAACCACCTGTGCACGCATTTTCGCGAAAACAATCAACTGCATGAACCTCACTCCCGATAACGAAGCATGTAACAATTGCGAGTCGTGCGTTGCATTCAACCAACAGAGGTCATACAACATCCATGAGCTTGATGCTGCATCCAACAACGGTGTAGATGATATTCGCATGCTGATCGAGCAGGTTCGCATCCCACCACAGATAGGCAAATACAAGGTTTATATTATCGATGAGGTACATATGCTCTCGCAATCTGCCTTCAACTCATTTCTAAAGACACTTGAAGAGCCTCCCTCCCACGCGATATTTATCCTTGCTACAACAGAGAAACATAAGATCATACCCACAATACTATCACGCTGTCAGGTTTATGACTTCAACCGTATAAATATTGCCGATATTGTTGAACATCTGCAATACGTTGCACAGGAAGAGGGCGTTACAGCCGAAGCAGAAGCACTGAATGTTATAGCACAAAAAGCGGATGGCGGTATGCGTGATGCACTATCAATATTTGATCAGACCGCAAGCTTCACACAGGGAAATATAACATACAGAGCAGTAATTGAAAACCTCAATGTACTTGATTACGAATACTATTTCAGACTTACCAACGCTATTCTTGCCGGCAATGTTGTAGATTGCTTGCTGATTCTTAACGATATCCTGAACCGTGGTTTTGAGGGACAATATATCATTAGTGGTGTAGCATCGCACTTCCGTGACCTGCTGGTCTGCAAGGACCCAAAGACAGCCTCTCTATTTGAGGTTGGTGCATCTATAAGAGATCAGTATATCGATACTGCAAAGCAATGTAGTAATGAATTCCTCTACAAAGCTATTGAGATTGCGAATGAGTGCGACCTCAATTACAGGGTTAGCAAAAACAGACGTCTGCTTCTTGAGCTTACACTAATTAAATTGTGTCAACTTCAGGAGAATTCCACATCTGCTGCAGAAAAAAAAAGTTCTATAAAGCCGATTGAGAAAACAGCCTCAGAATCAAAAACTTCGCAAACGGAAGTAAAGAGATCTGACGCAACACCAAAGGCAGAGACAGCTCCAATACAAAAAAAGACAGAACAAACACCTGATGAAACATCAAAGCCAACTACCCCTGTAAAGAAGAAATCTGCCTTAAAAGGAATGGGTATATCCATCTTATCTCTTAGAGATCAGAAAGAGGAAGAGCCCGAAGAAGAGAAAAAAGCAAGCACCGGCAATGGCAACAACCCATTCACGGAAAAAGAGCTTAAAGAAGCATGGGATGAATATGCAGCAAATCTCAAAGGAGAACCTCTACTCAAAAACACCATGAGCCTCTATCATCCCAGACTGATCAGTGATGTAATCTTCGAGGTAGAAGTAAATACCGAGATAAACAAAGAGTACCTTACAAACAGCAGTCTTTCAATCCTTTCATTTCTCAGAAGCAAGGTTAAGAACGACGATCTAACAATGACAATAAAGATTGCAGAAGGAAATGCTATCAAAAAACCACTCACCTCTCGAGAGATATTTGATGAGATGGCAAAAAAGAACCCTTCACTACTGAAACTGTCAGATGAATTTGGTCTGGAGCTGAATTAAGAAACATTTAAACAAATAAAAGAGAGCTTACAAGGGATGAGACTCCAAAATCTTTTCTTCCTGATTTTCTTAATCATTCTATCCTGTAACAATAATAGAAGAGATTCAGCGACCCCTGCAGATATCCATGCAGATTCCACTGCAGAGGATCTACAAAGTATTATACAAGAACCTGTGCTGCCCGACACAATAATAGATGCAAGCTATACTTTTGATGAAGCAGTAGAGTATTCAGAAGCACCCGAAGAAATAATCAGTCAGCTTGAACTGGTTGATGTATATTACATATCCACTGATGGCAAGATTCACAAAGGGCAGGTGGTTACTAACCGACAAATCGCCAATGATATAAAAGAGATTTTCAGCTTCATGTTAGATGAGGGATTTGTAATTGAAAAAGCAATACCAATAGTAAAATATGGCTGGAATGATAGTCTATCTATGGCTGACAACAACAGCTATAGCTTCTGCTATAGAAACATATCCTATTCAAAACATGCCACAGGAATGGCAATTGATATAAATCCAAGATTCAATCCACTCAGATGGAAAAACATAGACAGACCAAACACTCCAGCCGGAGCGGTGTTGGACACAACTGTCAACGGCACACTATACCCCGGCCACATAGTTGCAAATGAGTTCCGCAGGTTAGGATTCAGGTGGGGACATACCTTCACTAAATACTATGATGATCATCACTTCGAGAAAAGGTGATTACTTATATGCCCAGTTCTCACTATCCAGATTCCTGTAATTTATAGCCTCTGCAATATGAACGGGTTTTATATTCTCACTGTTATCAATATCAGCGATAGTACGGGCAACCTTTAATATACGGTCGTATGCTCTTGCCGAAAGCGATCGTCGCTCCATTGCTGTTTTAAGCAACTTCAGTCCCGCAGCATCAGGCTGTGCAAATCTGTGCAGCATCCGGCTTGTCATCTGCGCATTAGAATGAACACCCTTTACACTCTTAAATCTCTTACGTTGTATCTCCCTTGCCCTGATAACCCTCTCTCTTATATCAGAACTCTTCTCTGAAGAAGCCCTACCAGATATCTTCTCAAATGGTACAGGAACAATCTCAATCTGTATATCTATTCTATCCATGAGCGGACCTGATATTTTATTGAGGTACTTAAGAACAGAGCCGGCAGGACATACACACTCCCTGTCAGGGTGATTATGATAGCCGCAGGGACAAGGATTCATGGCTGCTACCAGCATAAATCCGGCAGGATATTTAACACTGTATTTTGATCTTGATATGGTAATTTCACGATCCTCAAGAGGTTGACGCAGCACCTCAAGAACACTCCTATTAAATTCAGGCAGCTCATCCAGAAACAGTATCCCGTTGTGAGCCAGACTTATTTCTCCAGGCTGCGGATTAGTACCACCCCCAACCATTGCAACATTACTGATTGAGTGATGAGGTGTTTGAAAAGGGCGGTTAAACATTAGAGATGAGTTCAAATCAGTCCTTCCCGCCACACTATGTATTTTGGTTGTCTCGAGTGCCTCATCCAGAGTAAATGGAGGTAGAATTGATGGCACCCTTTTAGCCATCATAGATTTGCCTGATCCAGGGGGACCAACCATAATTATATTATGGCCTCCTGCTGCAGCAACTTCAATTGCTCTTTTTACATTCTCCTGACCCTTAACATCTGAGAAATCAAGCTCATAATCAGATATGCTATTTCTGAATTCCTCATCAAGGTCAACCTTGGTTACATCAGGCAGTTCGTTGTTATTGAACATATCAACCACCTCTCTAATATTGCTGACACCATAAACATCCAGGCCCTCCACAACAGCAGCCTCCTTAGCATTCGCCAATGGCAGAACAAGCCCTTTAAAGCCATTTTCTTTTGCCATTATAGCAATAGGCAAGGCACCTCGCAGGGGCAGAACAGAGCCATCAAGCGAAAGCTCACCCATAATAAGATAATCACCAAGCTTATCCGTTTTCACAGACTCAGAAGCTGCCAGAATTCCAACAGCCAGCGGGAGATCGTACGCCGAACCCTCTTTCCTGATATCTGCGGGCGACATATTAATAACTACTTGTTTGCGAGGGAATTTAAGCCCATTTACTTCCAGAGCCGACACAATACGTTCGTGACTCTCCTTTACGGAAGTATCCGGTAACCCAACAAGGAGAAACCGGATACCTCTAGAGCAGTTTACTTCAATAGTGATTAGAGTTGCATCTATACCTTGAACAGCTGCTCCAAATACTTTGACCAGCATTTGTTACAGTTTTTCAGATTATATTTTTTAAATTAATTATCTAATGATTTGTTGATTACCTCAGCAACCTCCTGGGAAGGAACATTCCTCTCCATTATAACACCGTCAGGTTTAACAAGTATGTTAAATGGTATATACTGCACATTTAACAAATCAACTATATCAGATCCCCAGCTTCTTTTTTCGGGAACTATTGTCCAGGGTATCGAATCTTGTTGAGGATAATCTACAGGGTAAATATCTGAATCAATATATACAGAAACAAATTCAACCTTGCTGCTATCGAGCTTTTCATACTCATTTTTCAGAAGCTCAATTGTTTCCCGTGACTCAATTCCTGAAGAGGAAACAAATGAAAGAAGCAGGTATTTACCTTTGTAATCATAAGAATTTATAGTATCACCCTTTAGATCGTGCAACTGAAAATATGGAATTATTGCACCTTCTGCAGAGCGGTTCACCTTCTCGGAATATGCATATAATCGTTTTGCAATTCGCGTCTCTTTTATATCACCCTCAATATATCCCAAAACCCTCTCCAGTGCTAATGGAGTATCGCTGTTCATAAAGAAATTACTTATAAGCACAAGACTGGATAGTTTTGTAGGATTTTCACGTATATACTCCTCTGCCCTTAAAGTTAGTTCATGATTCAGCAGGTTCATGCTAGCGATATCATCATTCCTGTTTAAAGTATTAAACTGTATAGAATCCGAATCACCACTTATATTGAAATTGAAAAGCAATTGACCTCGCTGTTTCAGCAGATCCTGGTTTTGCTTCTTGAACAGAGTAAGATCATCATTGATTTCATTACCGTTAACTCTTATCAGATCAGGCAATTTAGCATCACCAACAACTTTTAATTTTTGGTTCTTGTCAGCATAAACTACAGCAGCACTCTCATAGTTATTCATATAGATAGTGAATGTAGTCAGTGAATCTATATCAACATTATAAGAGAACCCTCCAGTGCTATTAACCGGTATAGTATCAATTACCAGCGTATCAGAAGAAAGATATGTAGCAAGAAGATAAGGATAGTCAAGACTGGTTATTTCACCTTTAATGACAGTTCCATCTCCCCTACTGCATGTGATAGTTAGTAGTATTGATACACAAATAATTATGCCTATAAATAGCCTGGACATTACTTATATCTGAATATTATAATTCGCAAAGGTATTCTATTTTTTTAAATATTCAATGATTTTCACATTTTTTTATTTGTTTTTATCAATCACAATCAACAGTCACAAATAAATTGAAGAACGAAAGAAAATGTTTAGTTTTGTACAGAATAAAAAAAGATCACCTATGCAATTCTCGGTTATAATACCAGTCTTCAACCGTCCCGACGAGCTGGACGAACTACTAATGAGTCTTTCTAATCAGACCTTCAAGCAGTTTGAAGTTATAATCGTAGAAGATGGATCAACACTAAAGAGTGATAAGGTAGCCGGTAAATATACCGATCGGCTTAACATTAACTATTTCGAAAAAGCAAATTCGGGCCCCGGCTTAAGCAGAAATGCAGGAGCAGAGCTTGCACAGTATGAGTGGCTTATCTTTTTCGACTCCGACTGCATCATACCCGAGAGTTACCTGGAGAATGTAGTCAGATTCCTTTCATCTTACAATACAGATGCTTATGGAGGACCAGATGCTGCACTCCCCGGCTTTACCACCATACAAAAAGCTATCAACTACTCTATGACCTCCTTCTTTACTACGGGAGGAATAAGAGGAGGAAAAAAATCGATAGATAAATTTCACCCACGTAGTTTCAACCTTGGCGTAACAAAAAAAGCATTTAAAGCAGTTGGTGGATATGGAAAGATGAGATTTGGAGAAGATATCGACTTTAGTCTCCGCCTCATTAACTCAGGATTTAAAACTGCACTGATTACCGATGCTTATGTTTACCATAAGAGAAGATCCACCTTCCGTCAGTTTTTCAAACAGGTCTATAATTCAGGAATTGCCAGAATCAATCTGCACCTGCTGCATCCCGGCTCACTTAAATTAGTTCACTCACTTCCCGCCTGCTTTGTGGTTGGAATGGCAGCAATGGTGTTACTATCAGTAATATCACCTCTGTTCCTCCTGACACCTGTAGTATACTCTATAGTTATCTTCATAGATTCACTCAAAATCAGCAAATCATTCAATGTAGCCCTATATAGCATTGCAGCATCATGGATACAGCTCACAGGCTATGGAACAGGATTTTTGTCAGCTGTCTGGAAACGACTGATTCTAAATAAAGGAGAGTTTAAAGCTTTCGAGAAAAAGTTCTACGACTAAACCTTAGCACCGTAGGCAAGATCGCCTGCATCACCAATACCTGGAACAATATAAGAAGACTCATTCAATCCCGGATCAATTGCAGCAGCCCATATAGTAGTTTTATCCTCAGGGAAATGCATCTTGCAGTAGTCAATAGCCTGCTGACTTGCAATTATAGTTGCAATATGAATTTTAGATGGATTCCCTTTTGTAAGCAGTGCCCTGTAAGTAAGATCCATGCTACTTCCAGTGGCAAGCATCGGATCAGTAAGAATCAATGTTTTACCTTCTATAGAGGGTGAAGCAATATATTCAATGTGGATATCAAACGACTGATGCCCCGTCTCTTTATACTTCCTGTAAGCAGATACAAACGCGTTTTCCGCACCATCAAAATAATTAAGCATACCGTGATGAAACGGCAAACCCGCTCTAAGGATAGTAGCAATCACTATCTCCTCATCAGGAATATTTGCATCAGCAACATCTAGTGGAGTATTAACACTTATGGTTTTATAGGCTAACTGCTTACTAATTTCATAAGCCATGATTTCTCCAATCCTCTCTATATTTCTGCGAAAACGAAGTCTGTCATTTTGGATTGTTATATCTCTTATTTCGCGTATATAGATACTGATTAGCGAATTTTGCTCCGAAAAGTTAATTATTTGCATAGGGATAAATTTATTTTCGGAAAACAAAGGTACAATTTTTCGTTCTTTATCTAAACTTTTATATCCTTTTTTTGTTGAATTAGAGGTTTGAAGGAGAAAAAATCACCAATTAAAGAAAATTTTCTTTAATTCCTTTCCAGAATAAAATAATTTGTATATTTTTGTACAGTTGTTTCAGGTTTAAAATACAGAATAAGTTTTATATAATCATAAACATTAAACCCTAATTATTAAGATGGCAAATTTAGATTTAAGCAAGTACGGAATTGTGGGGGATTTTGAAATAGTTCACAATCCTTCTTACGAGACTCTCTTTCAAGATGAGATGAATCCTGCAAATGAAGGTTTCGAAAAAGCTAAGCTAACAAAGAGTGGTGCAACAGCTGTATACACAGGTAAGTTCACAGGTCGTTCTCCTAAGGACAAATACTTCGTGAAAGACGACGTAACAAAAGACACTCTTTGGTGGGATGGTACTATCAACCGCCCATGTTCAAAAGAAGCATTCAACTATTGCAAGGGTCGTGTAACTACTCAGCTTTCTAAAGCTAAAAAACTTTATGTAGTTGACACATTCTGCGGTACAAATGAAGACACCCGCTTGAAAGTACGTTTCATCATGGAAGTAGCATGGCAGGCTCATTTTGTGACCAACATGTTCATTCGTCCTTCTCACTACGAGCTTGCTCATTACGGAGAGCCTGATTTCGTGTGCTTAAACGGATCTAAAACTACCAACGATAAATGGCAGGAGCACGGATTAAATTCTGAAAACTTCACCCTGTTCGATCTTACTGAAAAAATGCAGGTTATCGGTGGAACATGGTATGGTGGTGAAATGAAAAAAGGTATTTTTGCCCTTATGAACTACTATCTGCCATTACGCGGTATCGCTTCAATGCACTGCTCTGCAAACGTTGGCAAAGATGGTGATGTAGCTATCTTCTTTGGTCTTTCAGGAACTGGTAAAACAACTCTTTCTGCCGACCCAAAACGCTTCTTGATTGGTGACGACGAGCACGGATGGGATGACAACGGTGTATTCAACTACGAAGGTGGTTGCTATGCAAAAACTGTAAACCTAAGCGAAGAGAACGAACCAGACATATGGAGAGCTATACGTCGCGATGCACTTCTAGAAAACGTTGCTGTTGATGATGAAGGTAATATCGATTTCTCTGACATCTCTACAACAGAAAATACACGTGTATCGTATCCAATTTACCACATCAGCAAAATTGTATTGCCATCTCGTGCAGGACATGCTAAAAAGATCATCTATCTTTCAGCTGATGCATTTGGTGTATTACCTCCGGTATCAATCTTGGATAACAAC
>Ga0172377_10008156_pt1 | contig 10749 bp, 20 predicted proteins | sample Pumphouse3metaG_FD_119749 | JGI IMG/M metagenome (GOLD analysis project Ga0172377, IMG submission 119749) | Leachate microbial communities from a municipal landfill in Southern Ontario, Canada - Pumphouse #3 metaG | ecosystem: Engineered > Solid waste > Landfill > Unclassified | place: Canada... | reverse complement strand
TAAATCCTTCACTTACACCTACAACCATGTTGTGGATAAGAGCTCTTGTAGTCCCATGAATAGCTCTTATAAATCTCTCTTCATTTGGTCTTACTACAACTATTTGACTACCTTCTATTTTTATTACCATTTCTTTATTAAATTCTTTTGTTAATGTACCTTTAGATCCTGTTACAGTAACTTCATTATTATCATTAACTGTTACAGTTACTCCAGCAGGTATCACTATAGGTTGTTTACCTATTCTAGACATTAATGGACACCTCCTAGTTTACCATACAAATGCAAGGACTTCTCCACCTACATTTTCTTGTCTTGCTACTTTATCAGTAACAATACCTTTCGAAGTAGACACTATTGCAATTCCTAATCCTGTAAGTACTCTAGGTAATTCATCTACCTGTGCGTATACTCTTCTTCCTGGTTTAGAAATTCTTTTCAATCCTTTAATTACTCTATCTTTTCCGTCATATTTTAAATATACTCTTATATTTTTTTTATTATCATCAGTTATAACTTTATAGTTAGTTACATATCCTTCTTCTTTTAATATTTCAGCTAATTTAAGTTTCAAGTTAGAATAAGGAATATCAACTTTCTCATGCATTACTGCATTAGCATTTCTGATTCTTGTCAACATATCTGCGACTGGATCTGTTAAAAACATTTACTCTAATCCTCCTTTCATATTACTAATGGCATTTTTCTACCAAGATGATTTTGTTATTCCAGGAATTAATCCTGCCCCTGCTAGTTGTCTAAATTTAATTCTAGATATTCCAAATTCTCTCATATATCCTCTTGGTCTTCCATCAATTTGACATCTATTTCTTTTTCTAACTGGTGAAGAATTAGCTGGAAGCTTGTTTAATTCAAACATAGCTTCAGAATCTCCTTCAAGTATTCTTTTTTTCAATTCAGCTCTTTTAGCTGCATATTTATCACAAAGTTCCGCTCTTTTCGCGTCTCTAGCGATCATTGACTTTTTAGCCATTCTTTAAACCCTCCTTAACTAATTACTTTTTAAAAGGCATTCCAAAAGCCTTAAGTAAAGCTCTTCCTTCTTCATCAGTCTTAGCAGAAGATACTAATGTAATAGACATTCCTTGTAGTTTATCTACTTTATCGAAATCTATTTCAGGAAATACTAATTGATCTCTTAAACCGATTGAATAATTTCCTCTTCCGTCAAAAGCTTTTGCAGAAACTCCTTCAAAGTCTCTAACTCTTGGAAGAACTACATTTACTAATCTATCAAGAAAGTCATACATTCTTTCCTTTCTTAAAGTAACTTTTGCTCCGATTGCTTGATTTTCTCTTAATTTAAATCCAGCTTCTGATTTTTTAGCTTTTCTTTCTAGAGGTTTTTGTCCAGTAATAATAGCTAAATCTTTCATTGCTGCGTCCATTAATTTAGTGTTTTGAGTAGCTTCCCCAACTCCCATATTAACTATGATTTTTTCCATAGATGGACATTCCATTATATTTTTTAATTCTAATTCTTTCATTAAATTTTCTCTAATTACTTCATCAAATAATTTATGATATCTAGAAACATATTTAGACACTTATGTTATCCTCCCTTCTTATAGAACTTCACCAGATACTTTAGAGTATCTAACTTTCTTCCCGTCTTCTACTCTGTATCCAACTCTAGTTGCTTTCCCAGCTTTTTCATCATAAAGCATTACTTTACAAGAAAAAATTGCTGCTGGTTTAGTCACAACTCCACCTTGTGGGTTTGTTTGTGATGGTTTCAAATTTTTAGTAACCATATTAATTCCTTCTACAACTACTTTCCCTTTTTTAGGAAAAACTTTTACTATTTTACCTGTTTTTCCTTTATCTTTACCAGATACAACACATACTGTATCTCCTGTTTTCACATGTAAAGAATTTGGCACAAATTTTACTTTAGGTTTAGCCACTTCGTCAGCCTCCTCTCTATATTACTTCTGGAGCAAGAGAAACTATTTTCATAAAGCTTTTAGCTCTTAATTCTCTTGCAACAGGCCCAAAAATTCTTGTCCCTTTAGGCTCATTATTAGCAGTCATAATTACGCCCGCATTATCATCAAATTTTATATATGATCCGTCTTCTCTTCTTTTTTCTTTTCTAGTTCTAACAATGACAGCTTTAACGATGTCACCTTTTTTAACATTACCACCAGGTATTGCTTCCTTTACTGAGGCTACAACTATGTCACCAATTCTTCCAAATCTTTTTTTAGTTCCGCCAAGTACTCTGATTACCATAATCTTTTTTGCACCTGAGTTGTCTGCAACATTAAGGACAGTTTGTTGTTGTACCATTACAATATCCTCCTTCCAAATATTAATATTGGATTTTATTTAGCTCTTTCTAAAACCTCAACCAGTCTCCATCTTTTATCTTTAGATAAAGGTCTTGTTTCCATTATTCTTACTTTATCACCAATTTGGGCTACATTATTTTCATCATGAGCTTTCAATTTAGTAGTTTTTTTAACTCTTTTTTTATAAATTGGATGTAATGCTGTAGTTGCTATTGTAACAACTATAGTTTTCTCCATTTTATTAGAAACAACCATTCCTTCTCTTACTTTTCTATCGTTTCTCAAGGTTTGACCTCCTATTCTTAAGAATCTTTTTATCTGAATTTCTATCTTTCGTTTAAAATTGTATTCATTCTTGCAATTTCTCTTCTAACTTCTCTAATTTTAGCAGTGTTAGTTAGTTGCCCTAATGAAAGTTGAAATTTTAGATTGAATAATTCTTCTTTAAGTTCTTTGCACTTAACAACTAAGTCTTCACTAGACATTTCTCTTATATCCTTAGCTTTCATTATTTATCACCGCCATTTTCTCTTTTAACTATTTTACATCTAATTGGCAACTTCATAGCTGCTTTTCTTAATGCTGCTTTTGCTAGTTCCTCAGTTACTTCAGAAACCTCGAACATTATTTTTCCAGGTTTAACAACTGAAACCCAACCGTCTACAGCCCCTTTACCTTTACCCATTCTAACACCAGCAGGTCTAGAAGTGATTGGTTTGTCAGGGAATATTCTTATAAATGTCTTTCCTGATCTTTCAAATGTTCTGTTGATTCCTACTCTACATGCTTCTATTTGCCTATTTGTTATCCAAGAAGGCTCTAAAGCTTGTAACCCGTAATCACCAAATGCTACTGTAGTCCCTCTATTAGCTGACCCTTTCATTCTTCCTCTAAACATTTTTTTATGTTTTGTTCTTTTAGGCATTAACATGATTATTTATCCCCTCCTTCCTTTTTAGTTGGAAGTACTTCACCGTTAAATATCCATACCTTAATTCCTAATGCTCCATAAGTAGTATGTGCTGTTGCTGTTGCATAATCTATATCTGCTCTTAATGTATGTAAAGGTACTTTCCCTTCAACCATCCATTCGCATCTAGCAATTTCAGCTCCGTTTAGTCTTCCAGAAATCATTACTTTGATTCCCTTTGCTCCTGATCTCATAGCTCTCATTATAGCTTGATTTGCAGCTCTTTTATAAGCTACTCTTCTTTCAATTCCACCAGCTATATTTTCTGCTACTAGTACAGCATCTTTGTTGAAATTTTTAACTTCTAAAACTTTAACTAATGCTTTTTTCCCAGTTAAAGCTTCTAATTTAGCCTTTATTGATTCTATTTCAGAACCTTTTCTACCTATTACTATTCCAGCTTTAGCCGCATTGATTATCACTACAACTTGTGAAGGTGATGTTCTTTCTATGCTTATTTTCGCTATCCCAGCATGGTAATAATTTTTCTTAATGAACTCTCTGATTTTTACATCTTCATGGAAGTACTTAATGTATTCCTTTTTGTCTGCATACCAGTTAGAGTCCCAAGTTCTTGTTATACCAAGTCTTAATCCTCTAGGGTCTACTTTTTGTCCCACAGTTTTAACCTCCTACTTTTCAGATACTCCAACTATAATATGAGCTGTTGGTTTTCTTATAATATCAGCTCTTCCCATTGCTCTTGGACTAATTCTTTTAAGAGCTGGTCCATCGTTTATTATCATTGTAGATATAATCAATTTTTCATCATCTAATTTTGCATTGTTTGTTGCATTTGCTATAGCTGATGTTAAAGTTTTCTTTATTATTCCAGCTGCTTTTTTGTTTGTATATTCTAATAAATCAAGTGCCTCTAGTGCTGATTTTCCTCTCACTAAGTCAGCTACTAATCTAGCTTTTCTTGGAGACATTCTCACGAATCTAGTACTTGCTTTTACTTCCACTAGTTTCTCCTCCTTTGTTTTATATTAATTTTGATTTCAACTATTACTTTCCTCCGACTCTTGTGTGTCCGTGGTAAGTTCTAGTAGGTGCAAATTCACCTAATTTATTTCCAACCATTTGTTCAGTTACGAAAACTGGTATATGTTTTTTCCCGTTATATACTCCAAATGTCAATCCTATGAAATTTGGGAATATTGTTGATCTTCTTGACCAAGTTTTTATAACAGTTTTTAAATTTCCATTTGCTTTTACTTCTTCAGCCTTTTTCATTAAGTGATGATCACAAAAAGGCCCTTTTCTAAGCGATCTTGCCATAGCCTATGTCCTCCTCTCTCGAAATTACTTGTCGTTTCTTCCTCTTACGATAAACTTATCAGATTTTTTTCTTCCTCTTGTTTTTGCACCAATTGCTGGTTTACCCCAAGGAGTTAATGGAGATTTTCTACCTACAGTAGCTTTACCTTCTCCTCCACCATGAGGGTGATCACAAGGGTTCATTGCAGATCCTCTTACATGAGGTCTTCTTCCCATAAGTCTATTTCTTCCTGCTTTTCCGATTGTTATTAGGCTGTGTTCAGAATTTCCCACTTCTCCAACAGTTGCCATACATTCACCATGAATCAATCTAAGTTCCCCTGATGGTAACTCTACATGACAATATGTTCCTTCTTTAGCAACTAATCTAGCAGCAGTTCCTGCAGATCTTACCAATTGTCCACCTCTACCAATTTGAAGTTCTATATTGTGAATTTGAGCTCCTACTGGCATATCTTTTAATTTTAATGCGTTTCCTGGTTTTATATCTGCTTTAGTTCCACTTAATACAACGTCCCCTACTTTTAATCCTTTAGGTGCTAATATATAAGTTTTCACTCCGTCAGCATAATATAGTAACGCAATGTTTGCAGTTCTGTTTGGGTCATATTCTATTGACGCAACAGTTGCAGGTACATCTAATTTTGTTCTTTTAAAATCAATTATTCTGTATAATCTTTTATGACCTTTTTGTCTATTTGTTCCTGTTCTGTGACCGTAGTTATCTCTACCATAAGAAGAGTTTAAAGGTACAGTTAAAGACTTTTCAGGTCTTGCTTTACTTAGTCCCTCTACAACAAGTCTTGACATATGTCTTGTTCCAGGACTTGTTGGTTTCATTACTTTTATAGCCATTTTCAATCCTCCGATATCTATTATAGACCTATAACTATCTTTAAATCTGTCATTACATTTCTTTAAAATATGAAATAGTTCCTGAAGTTAATTCCACAATTGCTTTTTTCTTAGCTTGAGTTTTATATAATTTCATACCATGTCTTTTTGTTACAGGTTTCACGTTTAATGTAGAAACATTTGCTACTTTCACATCAAATATTTCTTCCACTGCTTTTTTAATCTCTATTTTATTTGCTTTTTTATTTACTTCAAAAGTATATTTATTATGCTCTCTTCTAAGAAGCTCAGTTTTTTCAGTAATTAGAGGCTTTCTTATAATTTCATAAGCTGTCATTATCCAAGCACCTCCTCAATTGTTGCTAATGCTTCTTTAGTTATGATTACTTTATTTTGTTTTAGTAACCAGTAAATACCTAATTCGCTTGGTTGAAATACTACTGCATTTTCTAAATTTCTTGCAGATAGGAATAAATTAAAATCATTCTGTTCTGTCAAGTCATCAACTACAAACATTTGTTTTGTTGTAGCACCTAAAGCTTTTGTTAATTCCATTATTGTTTTTGTTTTTGGAGCTTCTATTGCACCATCTAAAACAACTATGTCACCAGCTGCACATTTAGCTGATAATGCTGATTTAAGTGCTAATACTCTAGCTTTTTTGTTTACTTTCTTTTCATAACTTCTAGGTGTTGGTCCGAAAACAACTCCTCCACCAACCATGTGTGGTGCTCTAATTGTTCCTTGTCTAGCTCTACCAGTTCCTTTTTGTTTAAAAGGTTTTCTTCCTCCACCTTTTACAGCTGATCTGTTCTTAGTGTTTGCACTTCCTTGTCTAGCTGCTGCTAGTTCTGCTGTAAGAACTTCATGAAGAACTACTTTATTTGGTTCAATCCCAAATATAGTATCATCAACTTCAACAGTTCCAGTTTGTGCTCCTGCTAAGTTATATATGCTTAAAACTGCCATTTCTTTCCTCCTTTCACTTCTACTAACCTATTTTTTTATAGCTGGTCTTACTACAACGTATCCATTTTTAGGTCCAGGTACTGCACCTTTTATCAAGATTACGTTATTTTCAACATCTAATTTAACTACTTTTAAGTTTTGAACTGTTACAGTAGTATTTCCATATTGTCCAGCCATTCTTAAACCTTTCAAAACTTTTCCAGGCCAAGAAGATTGTCCTATTGAACCTCCAAGTCTATGGTTTCTAGAAACACCATGAGTTGCTCTATTACCACTGAAGTTATGTCTCTTCATAACACCTGCAGTTCCTTTTCCTTTTGATGTCCCAGTTATGTCTATATATTCAACACCTGCTAAAACATCTGCTTTTATTTCTTGTCCAAGTTCATATCCTTCAACTGACTCAACCTTTAATTCTCTAACGAATCTTAATGGTTTAACACCAGCTTTATTGAATATTCCCATCATTGGTTTAGTAGAATTTTTTTCTTTTTTCTCATCAAACCCTAGTTGTAATGCTACATAACCTTCTGTCTCAACTTCTTTTTTTTGTAAAACATAGTTTGGACCAGCTTCTACTACAGTTACTGGAACAAATTTCCCGTCTTCAAAGATTTGAGTCATTCCAATTTTTTTTCCTAAAATTCCTGACATTTTTTTACCTCCATCAAATAATATATCGGTTGACAACTTGACCTCGTGGTTCCACGAGTTCGCTTTAAAAAAAGCGCCAACTTGTATTATTCTGTAAGGATAATTTGATTCAACCTATATTTACTTTCAAATTACCCGAGAATCAGCCATTATACTTTGCCTCAAATTACGCTTGTTTAATCTCGATTCCAACTCCAGCTGGTAAATTTACAGCTGTTAGTGATGATATAGTTTTTTGTGTAGAATTTTTAATTTCTACCATTCTTCTGTGAACTCTCATCTCAAATTGCTCTCTTGAATCTTTATTTACATGTACTGATCTTAATACAGTGTATTTTTTTATTCTTGTTGGTAGTGGCATTGGACCTGCTATTTCAGCTCCTGACTTTTGTGCTACCTCTGCTATTTTCTTAGCTGATTGATCCAATAACATATGATCATAAGCTTTTAAATAGATTCTTAATTTGTTAGACATCTATACACCTCCTTTAATTTTTTCATTTAAAAGAATTAATATCCTTTGTACACCTGAAAGATTATATCATATATTCTAATAATTTCAAAGTTTTTTTTATAATTTTTTGTGGTAAATTTCTATTATGAAAATTGATGCTAACAAGTATAGTCCTATTAGCATCAATTACTATCCTAAACTTTTAATTTTTTTTGATTTCTTCTTCTTTTTTAGGTGCTGGTTTTTTAGGAGCTGGTTTTTTTCTAACTCCATGACCACTTTCAAATCTTAAATTAACAATTGCATTAGTCGGACATTTTAACTCACACAATCCACAATTTATACATTTTTCAGGATCTATTTTAGCTAAATTATTTTCAAGTGTAATTGCATCTTTAGGACAAGCTTTTACACACATTCCACATCCAATACATGCTACTTTACAATTTTTTCTTGCATCTACACCTTTATCTTTAGATGAACATTTAACTGTTACTAATTTTTTTTGAGGTAACATTTCTATTACACCTTTAGGACAAATATTTTTACATGCCCCACAAGATACACATATTTCTTCATCTATATTAGCGATACCATCCTTAATTTTAATTGCATTTACAGGACAAACTTTTACACAATCCCCTAATCCTAAACAAGCATAAGAACAAGATTTTTCTCCACTTGCATATATATTAGCTGCTGCACAAGTTTTTATTTCTCCTCTAAAATTATATTTAGTATTTGCATTTCCTGTTGTTCCTTGACAAAGAACTTTTGCTACAATTTTATCCCCTGTTGAAGGTTCTAATTTCATTCCCATTATTTCAGCTACTTCTTCTGATACTGATGAGCCTCCTGGAGCACATAAATTAGGTTTTGCCCCTTTATTTACAACTGCATCTGCATACCCTGCACAACCTGGGAATCCACAACCACCACAGTTTGCTCCTGGTAAACATTCAATTATTTTTGTAACTCTTTCATCAACTTTAACCTCAAACTTTTTAGAGGCAAAAGCTAAGAATAATCCCATTGCAAGTCCTGTAACACCAAGAATTACCATGGCTATTAAAATTTCACTACTCATTTCGACCTCCAAAAATTTATATTTTCATTCCACTAAATCCCATAAATGCAATAGCTAGAAAGCTTGCTGCTAAAAATGCTATTGGAATACCTTTAAAAGGTGCTGGGATATCTGAATACTCCATTCTTTCTCTTATTCCTGCAAGTAAAACTAATGCTAGAGTAAATCCTATTGCTGCCCCTGCACCATTTACAACAGTTTCTATAAAATTATATTCTTCTTGTATATTTAATATTGCAACCCCTAGAACACAACAGTTTGTTGTTATTAAAGGTAAATAAACCCCAAGAGCATTATATAAATTTGGGGATAATTTTTGAATTGCCATTTCCACAAACTGAACTAGTGAAGCTATTATTAATATAAACATTATTGTTTGTAAATATTCAAGATGAAAAGGCTCCAACATATATCGATATACAAGCCAAGTTAATGCAGAAGATAAAGAAATTACAAATACAATTGCCATTCCCATACCTATAGAAGATTCTACTTTTTTAGAAACACCCATATAAGGGCAAATCCCCAATACTCTACCAAAAACATAGTTCTGAATAAATATTGAAGTTATAATGATACTAAATAATTTTCCGAAATCCATTTAACTATGCCTCCTTCTTTAGTTTTAAATAGTTTTGAAATGCAATAACAAAAGCTATAGTCATAAAACCTCCAGGAGGTAATATGAATATCAATGCTGGTTCCCAACTAGCAGGGAAAAGTGCTATATTAAATAATGAACCATTTCCCAATACTTCTCTTATTGATCCTAGAATTGTTAAAGCTATTGTAAATCCGATTCCTGATCCTAATCCATCTAATACTGAGTCTAAGACTCCGTTTTTAGAAGCAAAACTTTCAGCTCTTCCTAAAACTATACAGTTAACAACTATAAGAGGTATAAACAACCCTAGAATTTTATACATTCCAGGAGTATAAGCTTGCATTACCATTTGAACTACTGTAACTAAAGAAGCTATTACCATAATAAAAGCTGGAATTCTTACTTTATCTGGTATAAATCTCTTCACTAAAGAGATTAATAAATTTGAACATGTTAAAACAGCTGCTGTGGCAATTCCCATAGACATACCGTTAATTGCAGAAGTTGTTGTCCCTAAAGTTGGACATAATCCTAGCAATAAAACAAATACTGGATTTTCTTTTACTAATCCATTTAAAAGAATACTTAATCTATTTTTAGCCATTATTTATTCACCCCCGCATATGCTGATAAAGCTTTTTGGATTCCTGAATAAACACTACTTGGGGAAATTGTTGCTCCTGCAAAAGCATCTACTGTTTTATTAAATGTATAAGCTTTATCTTTTCCTATCCAATGGTTTTCCCATTCAAGTCCTGCGATTTTAGCTCCTAATCCAGGAGTTTCTTGGTGATCCATTATTCTTAATCCTGTAATTTTACCATCTAGATCAACTCCTAAAGAAAAATTAATATTTCCTCCATATCCGCCTTGATCTACAACAACTACATATCCTACTTTATTACCAGAAGCATCTAACCCTGGTATAAATTTTAATCCTTGATTTTCAATTGCTGATGAATCCTTAAATTCTACAGCAGCTGGAAGAACATCCTTTCTAGCTGCATTGGCTGTTGCTATTTTATTATTTGCAATTACTCCCTTAGTCATAGAGTTTACTCCAGCTAAACATCCTGCAGAGATAGCTGCTATAATTAATAAAACAGATCCAAAATGTACAAATCTATTTTCCACTAGCCTTCACCTCCCCAAATTTCTTAGGTGTTGTATATCTATTTATTAAAGGTGTCACTCCATTCATTATTAATATTGAAAAAGCTGTTCCTTCAGGATAACCACCCTTCATTCTAATTACTGAAATTAAAAATCCTATTCCTAAAGCAAAAATGAATTTTCCCTTTGAAGTTACTGGACTAGTTACCATATCTGTAGCCATAAAGAAAGCTCCCAATAATAATCCACCAGAAAGTATTTGTGCTAACGGATCTTCTGCTCCTAGTAAATAAGTACATATAAATACTGTTGCAACAATTGTTGCTGGAAGTTTCCAGTCTATTTGTTTTTTATGAATTAAATACAAACCTCCAATTAATATAGCTAAAGCTGATGTTTCACCTAAACATCCTCCCATCTTTCCTATTAGAGCTTGAGTGTATATAC
>Ga0172377_10008154_pt1 | contig 10751 bp, 8 predicted proteins | sample Pumphouse3metaG_FD_119749 | JGI IMG/M metagenome (GOLD analysis project Ga0172377, IMG submission 119749) | Leachate microbial communities from a municipal landfill in Southern Ontario, Canada - Pumphouse #3 metaG | ecosystem: Engineered > Solid waste > Landfill > Unclassified | place: Canada... | reverse complement strand
TTGTGGCTGAATTAATTGTGGAAAAAGGAGTATGGACCTATGTGAATATTGATACATGGGAAGTACAGCATCGTTATGAAAATGAAGATTATTTCTTTGATAGAGATCCGCGTATGGAACGCAAGAATAATGAAGTCAGGGAGATCATCCGCGACTGGAAGCGAAAGTTTACGTTTCGTCCCATGAACTCGTCGGAATCATATAAGATTATGAAGGAGTTTATTGAGAATCAATTGCCTGTCGGAGAGTTTCAGGATATCATGAAACAGGTACTTATCGGTCCGAAACCCTTTGCGGACTTTAATCATAAAATTCATCTTTCAGAGTTTAAAAGTGCTTGGTTCGATTATAAGAAAAGCTATCTGGAACAGTATGTGAAGACTTTATTTGTTACTCAGTTGAAGGGGGGAGGAACTTGCACAAAGGAAGAACTGGAGGATTTTTATCCAACAGTGATGGACGCAGAGTAAATACTGCCCGAAAATGAACACTCTGTCCGAAAATGAACACTTATATTCGTACTCTTACACACATTATCAATGAGTTATTGTTTTGGCACGATGTTTGTCCCAAACAGTTCGGAATTAAGTGGAGAATATAAATATGGACAGAGAAATATCGAGGCAACAACGTAGTAAGGAAAAAAGTAAACAACTGATAAAGACAGGATTTGTTGTTGGAAGTATAATTATAGCGGTTGCTGTAGCGATCTCTTTTTTGCAGACAAGTCTGAATGAACGTGACCTGACGCTTTCGACGGTAGACAAAGGAGTTATTGAAGTATCAGTAAGTGCAACTGGAAAGGTGGTCCCAGCTTTTGAAGAGATTATTAATTCGCCTATAAATAGTCGTATCTTAGAGGTATACAAGAAAGGAGGCGATTCGGTAGAAGTGGGTACGCCTATACTGAAACTTGATCTGCAAAGTGCAGAAACCGACTATAATAAACAGATTGATGAGGCACAGATGAAAGCGCTTCAGTTGAAACAGCAACGGATGATGAATCACAACAAACTGTCAGAAATGGAGATGAATCTGAAGGTGTCGCGCATGGAGTTGAACCGTAAAACAGTAGAGTTGCGCAACGAACGCTATCTTGACAGTCTCGGAGCCGGAACAACCGACAAAGTACGGCAGGTAGAACTCGATTATAACGTCAGTTCGTTGAAGTTGAATGAAGATGAACAAAAATACAAGAATGAACAGGCTCTTGCTGCAGCTGACCTGCAGGTGAAGGAACTGGAACTGAATATCTTTAAGAAAAGCCTTGGAGAAACCAAACGTATATTGGAAGATGCTCGTATACGTTCACCGCGTAAAGCCATCCTGACTTATGTGAATAATGAGATAGGCACGCAAATCGGACAGGGAATGCGTGTGGCTATTGTCTCAGATCTATCGCATTTCAAGATTGAAGGCGAGATAGCCGATACTTACGGCGATTGCATTTCTGTAGGAAGTAAAACGGTTGTAAAGATCGGTAGTGATAAGCTGGAAGGAACGGTCAGTGATGTGACACCTCTTTCAAAGAACGGTGTGATTTCATTCACGGTGCAATTGAAGGATGATAACAACAAAAGGCTGCGCTCGGGTCTGAAGACGGATGTGTATGTGATAAATGCCGTTAAAGACGATGTGATGCGTATCTCAAATGGTTCATATTATGTAGGCAAAGGAGAGTATGATATGTTTGTTGTAAATGGAGATCAGCTGCTAAAACGAAAGATCCAACTTGGCGACAGCAACTTTGAATATGTGGAAGTAATCAGTGGCTTGAAACCGGGCGATCGGGTGGTTGTCTCTGATATGTCGCCTTATAAGAGCAAATCAAAGATGAAGATTAAATAGAAATACCCACAAGAGTTATAGTGAAAGTGAATGCAGGCGATGGTTTTGCACCGCAGCTTTCACTTTTTTTTTTGAAGAAAGAACCATATGTATTTTGTACGATTCTTCTCCCGAATTTATAGTGTAGAGGTTTGCTTCTGGTTCGCTAATTATATCTGACAGATTATTTTTTAGTGAGTGGCATTACTTTGACAGATGTTTGTATTTGAGCCAACTGTTCGCTTTCAGTGTTCGATAATGAACACATTGTTTCATTATCGAACACTGAATTATCTACGTATATTTCAATAAATCAGATATTTATGTTTATGGCACGCAATTTGTATAACTGGAAGCAAATTAATAATAGTAATATGATAAAGCAGTACATCAAGCAAGCCATAAGGCTTCTACGCGAGAACAAGCTTCTTAGCGTCATCTCTATCTTTGGTACGGCGCTGGCCATCTGCATGATTATGGTTATCATTATCCTGTATGTGGTGAAGACAGCTCCTTTTCGTCCGGAAACAAACCGTAGTCGTACCTACTATTTCACTTCCATTTTATCGAAAGGGAAGGCTGATAACCGACGCATGTCGTACGGTGCTATAGGTATTCCTTACATTAAGGCGTGTATTCTGCCATTGAAGTCGGCGGAGATTGTAACAATCGTTTCACGCGATGACCGTAACAAGCCGATGGCTTCCACTATGGATGGACTTAATATATATTCGGCGGTGATTTCTCAGACTGATGATGTTTTTTGGCGTCTCTTCGACTTCGACTTTATTGATGGAAAGGCATTCACGGCAGCTGACGTTAAGAGTGAAATCAAAAACGCAATCATCAGTGAAACGGTAGCACGTAAACTTTTCGGTACAACGCATTGCACGGGCAAGCAGATTAAACTTGACTTTCTCAACTATCGCGTAGCCGGTGTTGTAAGAGATGTGTCGCGCTTTGCTGATAAAGCTTGGGCAGATATATGGGTACCTTATACCACGATGGATTCTTATAAGAATAGTTATGAAGAAGGTATTAACGGTAGCATGAAGTGTTATGTTCTCCTCAAGAAAGGTTATACACGGGATGACATGCACAAGGAAGTGCTCCGCCTACAAGCTGTCTACAATGCTACGTTGAAGGACTTTAAAGCCGACATAGGCTATCAGCCTCGTTCGCAGACTGAACAGAATATCTCCGGTGATAATGAAAAAGAAACGAACATGTCTCGGATGTATATCCGTTATGGCATCGTTCTCTTTGTACTCCTTTTAGTGCCAGTACTCAATCTTTCTGGGATCACACTCTCAAGAATGCGTCGACGCATGCCGGAACTAGGCGTGAGACGTGCTTATGGTGCAACGAAATGGAACATTCTTTGGCAGGTACTTAATGAAAACTTGGTGTATACGCTGATTGGAGGTGTCATCGGACTGGCTTTTTCTTACGTTGCGATGTTCATGCTCAAGGACTGGCTTCTTATGAGTAGTCTCGGGCAAGCTGGAATCACCCTTGGAATGTTCAGCTGGCTGGTGTTTGCTATCGCTTTCTTTTTCTGCTTGCTGCTTAATCTGCTTTCGGCAGGAATACCGGCATGGCGTGTCTCTCGCAATAATATAACAGACTCGATAAACAGTTAATGAATTATGATAAAGTCAATATTAATACAGCTCTGGAATGAGCGTAAGAGTGTTATTCTGATTTGGGTGGAACTGTTGGTTGTATCCGTTTTGATGTGGTACTTGGCTGACGCTCTCTATCTTCAATATAAGCAATACACTTCGCCGGTAGGTATAAACATCGACCATGTATACCATGTACAACTTGGTACTGTACCCGCTGGAAGCGCCGATTATGATACAACAACCGTGCACGGTTCCGAAGGGGGCTCCGATATCCTTATCGCCTACGACCGTATCGCTCACAATCCAAATGTGAGTGTAGCGTGCTTCACTATGACGATTGCATTTCCTTATATGTGGAATAATCGATTTGCTACTTTCAAGCGTGATACAATCATACGCAACGGATTTGTGCGCTATGTGCAGCCGTCGTACTATCGTGTGTTCCGCGTGATGGAAGCCGGTGGTGGAAGCCCTGAAGTTTTGGAAAAGGCGGCGATGGAGAACAACTGTATTGTTACCGCTAATGTTGCCAAAGACTTCTTCGGCAGTGCCAAAAAAGCATCGCACAAACAGCTCGCTATCACTGATCAGGGAACTGTTGATAGCGTAATGTGTAACATCGGTGCTGTATGCAATCTGATGCGATATAATGAATTTGATGAATATAACTATGTCTATTATAAACCTATCAAGATCGATGAAATACGGACTGTAAATGCCGATGCTGTGGGGTGGCTGCCTATTTTTATACGAGTGAAGGCTTCGGCTGATAACAGCAGTTTTGCAGAGAATTTCCGTCACGACATGGCACAACAGCTTCGTGTAGGCAATATTTATCTTAAGGATGTCATTCCTATGTCATACTACCGGAATGAAATGCTGCGTGAAAAAGTAGAACAGGCCAAAGGTTATATCACCGTGATCTTCTTTTTTCTCATTAATGTATTACTGGGTATTGTCGGAACTTTCTGGTTTCGGACACAACAGAGGCATTCCGAGATGGGTCTGCGTATGGCAATGGGTGCGTCTCGTTACTCGATATTCGGTTCACTGTTAGGTGAAGGATTACTGTTGCTTGCGACAGCAATGGTTCCTGCCATATTTATTATATTCAATATGGCTAAACTTGATGTGATGCAAATTACACCTATACCGGTGGCTTTGAGCGGCCGTATTATCTTTGCCTTTCTTTTCACTCTTGGAGTGGAAGCAGCGATGATTCTTATCGGTATTAGTTTCCCGGCATGGAAGGCAATGCATCTGCAGCCGGCTGATGTGCTTCATGAGGAATAGCACATGGCACTGATATTAACAAGAATATAAATAGTTAAAACAATAAATATTATGATTGAAGTTAAGAACTTGGAGAAAATCTACCGTACAAAAGAAATTGAGACCGTAGCTTTAGAAAACGTGAACCTGACGGTAAATAAAGGTGAGTTTCTGAGCATCATGGGTCCCTCAGGTTGTGGCAAGTCTACGTTGCTCAACATCATGGGGCTTCTGGATGTCCCGACTGAAGGATCAATCCGGATAGAGGGTACCGATACATCGAATATGACCGACAAGGAGATGGCCATGTTTCGTAACAGGAAACTGGGTTTTGTGTTTCAGTCTTTTCATCTGATCAATTCTCTCAACGTAATTGATAATGTGGAATTGCCACTGCTATACCGTAACGTGAATGCCAAAGAACGTCGCACGGCGGCCGTTGCTGTACTCGAAAAGGTGGGACTTTCGCACCGCATGCGCCATTTCCCGACACAACTCTCCGGAGGTCAGTGTCAACGTGTAGCCATAGCTCGTGCTATCGTGGGCAATCCCGATATCATTCTTGCCGATGAACCTACCGGGAATCTGGATAGCAAGATGGGAGCCGAAGTAATGGATATTCTCCATAAACTCAATAAAGAAGACGGTCGTACTATCGTGATGGTAACCCACAACGAAGCACAGGCACAGCAGACAAGCCGCGTCGTGCGCTTCTTTGACGGACGGCAGGTTGAATAAGAAATTCAGAATTCGGTAGAGGCATATTGCGTAGTGACGAATGGTTTCTTTCTGAATTTTTTATGACATTGATTATAGCTGCACATAAAATAGTAATGGAAATATTAATAGTAAACGCATATATATTATAATGTATAGAATATATTTCAAACAGGCGTGGAACCTGATCAGGCAAGAGAAGCTTTTCAGTCTAATTTATATCCTCGGGACGGGATTGTCGGTTGCGATGGTGATGGTGCTTAGCATCATTTTCTACGTTAGGATAGCGAATGTTTATCCTGAGACGAACCGCAGCCGTACACTGGTGGTTAAAAGTGCACAGATGAAGGCAAAGATTGAAGGCGAAGGATCTTCGAGCTCCGCTTTGTCTGAAAAACTCATCAATACCTGCATCACTCCTGTGAAAGGCATCGAGGCTTTGGCTTTGATACTCGACTACGACGTTGAGTCAAATCTTGTGCAGCCGGTAGGTACGAATGAACAACTACCCATCACATCTAAGTTTGTGAACACTGGATTCTGGAAGGTCTACAATTTTCGATTCCTTGAAGGGAATCCATTCACGGAAGCCGATTTCCAGTCGGGCATTCCTACGGCCGTTATTTCCGAGAGTCTTGCAAAAAGGCTGTTTGGATCGGTCAGGGGAGTTGTTGGCAAGTACGTGTCAAAAGACTTCCGACAGTATCGTGTGTGCGGCGTGGTGAAGGATGCATCGGCTGTGACAGATATATCGTATGCACAGATGTGGATACCTTATACGGCGAATAAGATGTATGCTGACAAAACGGATCAGAATGCCACCTGGAATGAAGATGGAACGCTAGGGCATTATAAAGCTTTTATTCTCGTCGCTTCAAGTGCTGATATGGCGAAAATTAAAGCAACAGTAGAGGCTAATGTTATTCGCTATAGCAAGACACTTAAAAAGTTCAATCTGACATTAATGGGGCAGCCCGACTACTGGTGGCAATCCACATTTCGTTTATGGAGTAATGAAGGGCCTGACTTTAAGAAACTGTCCATACAGTACGGGCTAATATTTTTAATCCTTCTGATGGTACCGGCAGTGAGTCTTTCAGGTATGACTGATTCGCGCATGGAGCGTCGGCTGGCCGAGATGGGGGTACGCCGTGCTTTCGGTGCACCGATGGGGCGATTGATGAATCAGATATTTGCCGAGAACTTCCTATTTACGTTATTGGGAGGAATATTCGGGCTGTTGCTTTCTTACTTAATTATACTGTTATGTAGCAGCTGGATTATGTCTATAGGACAGGGCTTTGTTGGTCTCCTGCCTGATGGCGAGAGTACGGTCTTTACACCGTCAATGCTGATGAACTGGCAGGTATTCTTTATTGCACTGGTAATATGTTTTGTGCTGAACATGCTATCGGCTATGATACCGGCTTGGCGTGCGGCACATCGGCCGATTGTTGATTCTATAAACGTGTAATAGGAGATAGTAAGATGATAAAGATGATATTGACTCAGATTTGGAATAAGCGACGTTCCAATGCGTGGTTGTTCGTGGAACTATTGATGGTGTTCTGCCTGCTTTGGTATATTGTGGATTACTTTTTTGTCCTAGAATATAACAAGAATATTCCTGAAAGTAGAAGTATAGACCATACATGGCAGCTTACTTTGAATGAGTTGCCGGACACGGATCCGCAGTATATGGCGGCACAAAGTGATTCTGCGGTTAAAGAAGCCAACTTTGATCGTATTCTTAATCGAATTCGAAGTTACAAGGGAGTAATGTCGATAGCTTTGATAGAGTGCGGCTCTCCCGGGGCTGGTGATTACTGGGGTTTTGGCTTGCGTAATAGTAGTGATACAACAAAGGAATTTGGTGGTATGGCGATACGATTTGATCCGCGCACCGATTTTTTTAAGACGTTTCATTATACTTATCCCGATGGTAAGGCAGTCGAAGTAAAAGATTTTGACTGGTCTGACCCTAAAGCCATTGTTATAGGTTGGAAAGCTGAAAGAGAGCTTTTCGGCAAGCAAAGTGCGGTTGGCAAACAATTGGAGGCAAAAGCATGGAATGGACATCCGGCAGAGTATTATTCGGTGAAGGGAGTGGTAGGCGATTTCAAGCGTTTTGATTATTGCCGTTATGAGAATGGGCTGTATATGGTCAACCATGTGAAGGATGGTGTGATAGCCGTACGTAGCAGTGACAATCTTTCTGATACCCGGTTTCTTCAAGACTTCAAGGCGGCTATGGTCAAAGAGCTTCGGATTGGTAATTACTATTTAGTGGGCATCAAGTCGTATAAGGAGATCGCAGCAGAAACGAATACGACGTTCGGTATGGATAATGCATACATGGTACGTACGGCAATGATGTTATTTTTCCTTGTCAATATCATGCTCTGCGTAATGGGGACGTTCTGGTATCGCATACGTGTAAGGCGTGAGGAGATAGGACTTCGTATGGCGATGGGATCGTCACGTGTTGGTATCCGTAATTTGTTGTTTAAGGAAGGAGTGTTGCTTCTGACACTCGTTGTACTGCCTGCAATGTTTATCGAGTTCCAATTCGTCCATGCCGGCATGATCGATACACTTGGTAAGGCGGACAAGGATATGATAACCTATTTGCCTGACCGTACAGCCTTACGCTTCCTAATCACTAATGCTATCACGTGGCTGATACTGACCGTAGCTATCATTTTGGCTATAATGGTCCCTGCAGACAAGGCAGCAAAGATGGCACCGGCTGATGCAATGCATTATGAGTAGTGAAGTATAGTATATTCAGGTTGTGTGTGTTAATAGAAAAACCCGACTTTGCAATAAAATGTGGGTCGGGCTTTCTTTCTTTGTTTGATAGATGGACTTTTTATTTCTTGCCTTTACTCTTATCATAGATGACACGGCTTAAATGAGCTTGAATTTTCATGAGAGCTTTCAGTTCAAGGCCATCAAAATTAATTTCAGATAGCTTAACTTTATCTTTTGTCGGAATAACAATAGGTCTTGCGTTAGTCATTTCTGTAACTAATCTGTCAATCTCACCCTTTATTTTACCTGCTCTTTTGCTAAAATTTACTGTTCTTGCCATATTGTATTTTATTTAGTTAATTATAATTGGTGCAAATATAAATATAAGAAATTAATAAAACAATTAAACAAGTCTTTTTTATTCTATTTGTAAGGTAAAAATGAACTTTTTATCTATCATGATGCTTTTATAATTAAATGACTAAAAAAGATGATACGAAAAGAAAAGCAGAAATAGGCTAAAACTAAATTTATTTATTGTGGACAAAATCCTGTAACTGTACCGAAAGCGAACACAGTGTTCATTTTCGGACACTTTATTGTAAATCTACTTTTCACATAATCAGTTATATACATATATGGCATATCTTTTGTTATAGATGAGAACAAAATAATATGAAAATGAAAAATGTTTATATAACTATTGTTATTTTGTCGTGTTTTGTTTATGGAATAAAGGCTTCGCAATCAGATACTACAAAACTGACATTAAAGGACGCAATCAATTTCGCTCAATTGCAGTCGGTTGATGCTGCGGTGGCACTCAATGAATTAAAAACGGCATATTGGCAATATCGTACGCACCAAGCCGATCAACTGCCTGAAATTAATTTTACAGGGACATTGCCGTCTTATAGTAAACAATATACTCGTTATATGAATTCCGATGGAACATATACTTATTTGCGTGATAATTCCTTAGAGATGAAAGGTGGTTTTTCGATAGATCAGAATATACCGTTGACGGGAGGAAAAATATCATTAAATAGTACTCTTGATTTTAATCGTCAATTAGGGCATAATGCTTATAATGCATTTATGAGTATTCCATTTGGAATTACGTTTACACAGCCTATTTTCGGAGTAAACGATCAGAAGTGGAAACGTCGTATCGAGCCGGTGCGTTATCAGGAAGCCAAATCGGCTTATATAGAAAGTGTTGAAGGATTGACGATAACTGCTATAAAATATTTTTTCAATTTATTGCTTGCACAGTCCAAATTAGCTACTGCTAAACAAAATCTTTTGAATGCAGACAAGCTGTATGAGATTGCAGAGGCAAAGCGAAAGATCGGACAGATTTCAGAAAATGAGTTGATGCAGTTGAAACTTTCCTCTCTACAAGCTAAGGGAAAGGTAACCGAGGCTCAATCGAGCTTTAATGCCAATATGTTTCAGCTTCGCGCCTTTTTGGGATTGAATGAACAGGTGATTTTGGATCCTGTCGTGCCTGAATCGGCACCCGATTTACGAATGAATTATTCAAAAGTGCTTGAGCGTGCTGAAGAAAATAACTCTTTTGCCAAAAACATTCTTCGCCGGCAGTTAGAAGCTGACTATAGTGTCGCTACCGCTAAAGGCAACCGTCGGTCGATCAACTTGTATGCATCGTTTGGGTATTCGGGTAAAGATCAAACATTTAATTCCGCTTATCGCAATCTGAAAGATAATAACATTGTTGAAATAGGTGTTTCAGTTCCGATACTTGACTGGGGCAAGCGCAAGGGTAAGGTAAAAGTGGCCGAGTCGAACCGTGACGTTGTGTTATCAAAAATCAAACAGGAACAGCTCAGTTTTGATCAGGATATATTTCTTCTGGTTGAAAATTTCAACAATCAGGCCGCTCAGTTGCAAATAGCCGAAGAAGCAGACCAGATTGCCCAGAAACGATATAAAACTTCTATCGAAACATTTATGATCGGGAAGATTAATATTCTCGACTTGAATGATGCTCAGCAATCCAAGGATGATGCTCGTCAGAAACATATTGAGGAATTGTATTACTATTGGTCTTATTTTTATAACATCCGCAGCGTTACGCTTTATGATTTTGAACATGACCGTACGTTGGATGCAGAGTTTGATGAAATTGTCAGAAAATAGTATATTTGCAAAAGATATGAATACAATGATACTTGTAGTTGATGATGATGCAGCTATCCGTTCGTCGCTTTCGTTTTTGCTGAAGCACGCCGGCTTTGAGGTGGAGGCTGTGTCTTCGCCCGAAGAAGCGTTGTTAACTGTAAGAGCAACAGCACCACAATTGATCCTTATGGATATGAATTTTACGTTGACGACAACGGGTGAGGAGGGAATCCATTTGCTGAAGCAGGTGAAGATATTCCGTCCTGATGTACCAGTTATTCTGATTACAGCCTGGGGTTCTATCTCTCTTGCTGTACAGGGTATGCAGGCCGGGGCTTTCGATTTTATAACGAAACCTTGGAATAACCTTGTTTTGCTCAATTCCATACGTACAGCATTGGCATTGAA
>Ga0172377_10008153_pt1 | contig 10751 bp, 12 predicted proteins | sample Pumphouse3metaG_FD_119749 | JGI IMG/M metagenome (GOLD analysis project Ga0172377, IMG submission 119749) | Leachate microbial communities from a municipal landfill in Southern Ontario, Canada - Pumphouse #3 metaG | ecosystem: Engineered > Solid waste > Landfill > Unclassified | place: Canada... | reverse complement strand
TGGTACGAATGTACTGGTAGGAGAAGATCCGGAGCGTTTGGCCAAAGCTGTGGAGGATATGGTGAATGGCAACTGGAAGAATTCCGGTATTCCTGACCGTTGGGACGGTAGGAGTGCCGAGCGGATTCTCCGGATTCTGTCAGAGATAAAAAGTAACTGAGAAAATGAAGGATCACTGATCCTTCCTGAATCATCGGCTTATGGGAAAGAAAGCAGTAATCGTAGGAGCCAGCAGCGGCATCGGCCGAGAGGTCACTCTATTCCTGTTGGAGAAGGGTTGGACAGTAGGTGTTGCAGCCAGACGTAAAGAAAAGCTGGAGGAATTTCTGACTATTGCTCCGGACCGTGTGTTTGTTGAAGTTATAGACGTGACAGCAGCAGATGCCGCGGAGAAGTTGCGTCACCTCATTCAGACAATGGGAGGAATGGATTTATATTTTCATGCTTCAGGGATAGGGTATATGAACCGGGATTTGAGGAATGCCAGTATGGAAATCAATACGGTGAGGACGAATGCATTGGGGTGGACGCAGATGGTAGGAGAGGCGTATCGCTATTTTGCGAAACAAGGACGCGGGCATATAGCCTGTATCACAAGCATAGCAGGTACGAAAGGTTTGAGTCCGGCACCCGCCTATAGTGCTACAAAGGCTTTCCAGCAGAATTATCTTCAGGCTCTCGAGCAACAGGCCCATCGTCGGAATCTGGATATTTATTTTACAGATATACGTCCAGGTTTTGTAAAGACTCCACTGTTGAAGGATTCCAATGCTTTTCCAATGCTCCTTTCCGTGAAACCTGTGGCAAAAGTTATAGTCAAAGCTATCTATCGAAAGCGGCATGTGATAGTCATCGACTGGCGCTGGCATATCCTTACGGCATTCTGGCGTCGTCTTCCCCGATGGATATGGAGGAGGTTCCGGTTATAGTTCTATCCTTATCTTAATGGGATAGAGAGTTGCAGATCATTCGTCACACTGGCATGGTCTGTCCCGTACATCGTGATATTATCCAGCATACTGTTTATGACTGTTCTAAGAGAAGAACTGAGCATCATCGGAATTTTCAAACTATGCAATAAGGCACTGTTATCCCGTAGATTCTCGTTGCCGTCGCTGTGTACGATATAAGCATTTGCAATAGCTTTGACGATAGAAGATGGGATAAGCGATGGAGGGATGCTCATCCGTGATTTGGCAACTGCTTTGATGTGGTTGGTAATATAGTCTGAAATACGTTTTCTAGAATAATCCTTCAGGTCCGCACAACTCCTGATGCGAGTGAGGCATCTCGTCTGTACATCAATATGACTGAGGTCATGGCTGATGGTCAGTTCCCTGAAGTGACAAGGGTAAGTGATCGTGGAACCCGTATTGATGTCATAAATGCTATCTGTTTTATTGGCATTATAATCCTTACCGATGTCACTGGTATGGAAATGTCCGGTAAGGATGATGTGTACACCGCTTCTCAGCAGCCGTGCCCTGACTGTCGTGTCATTCCGGATGACCGCCGAAGACAGGAAATGGCTGATATCGGTGATATGTTCCATGAGTGGATGATGCATCATGGCGATTACCTTGTAACCCTCTTTTTCAGCTTGAACTGCCTGATCACAGAGCCAGTTGAGTGTGCTTGAACTGATTTGTCCTGTGTTCGAATCGATTCCCAGGAGTTTGACACCTTTGCACAAAGTACGTATATAACTTAAAGAATAGGGATCCCTGACAGATAGAGAATCATAACCGAAATTACGATAGAGATCGGCAAATTCCGCTGCAAACACCGTTTCGGCCCTCTTTGTGCTATCTCCCTCATAATAGACAGCACCGGAAGTACCTAAATCGTGGTTGCCAGGGACGACGAATGTAGGGATTCCTGCTTTTAAGAGTGTGTCCAGTCTATTGACTACATATTCATGACTCAGCTTTGATCCGTCTTTTGTCAAGTCACCGGGAATCAGTACAGCACTGGGTCTTTCTTTCAATACCGTATCAACGAGCGCATCAAAGATCTCCGCACTTTTGTCCACCATTTTCCGGCTTCCGGCCATATAATCCTGCCAGGCTTTACCGTCTTTTACAAGTAAGTTAGGTGCCATCACGTGAGTGTCTGAGATCAGGAACAAGTGTACCTGTGCAGGTACGGTCGTTGCAATAAAAAGAAACAAAAAGAGTAATGAACTCTTGAAAAGATTGAGATTTTTCCGAATACCGATTTTTTCTTTCATACCTGTTTTTTAGAGGATTTTGCGTATCCATTCTAATTTCATACGCGGAGGAGTAGTCGGAGGCAAAATTAAAGAATAAGAATGAAAGAAGCAAGTTTTCTTTTGTTTTTCATAATTCTTTATTGTACCTTTGCTGTCTCAAATGGCAAAAAAGGATAATTACGATTTTCTTACTTCCGCACCTGTTCCCAAGGTTATCAGGAGGATGGCTGTACCAACAATTATATCGATGCTGGTTACGAGTTTTTACAATATAGCAGATACCTTTTTTGTCGGTCATCTCAATACCCAGTCCACAGCAGCGGTAGGAATTGTATTTTCCGTCATGTTCATTATCCAGGCTTTCGGTTTCTTTTTTGGCCAGGGTTCTGGGACGTATATATCCAGGGAACTAGGGGCGAAGCGGCACCGGAATGCAGCAAAGATGGCCTCAACAGGTTTTTTCTTTTCCTTTATGTTCGGGTGTCTTTTACTGATAGTGGGGGAAATACTACTCAGGCCATTGTCTATATGGTTAGGCTCTACTCCTACGATCCTTCCCTATACGGAAAAGTTTATGGGTATTATCCTTCTTGGAGCACCCTTTTTTACCGCTTCGCTGACTCTTAACAATCAGATGCGGTTCCAAGGCAATGCCTCTCTGTCCATGATTGGAATCGTGATAGGATCATTATTGAATGTGGTTCTTGATCCGATATTTATCTTTGTATTACACATGGGGGTAGAAGGAGCGGCTTTGTCAACTATTATAGGGCAGGTTGTGTCTTTCTTCATTTTGATCCGGATGACTTTCAGCACAAGGAATATAGGAATTTCTTTCAAGGATTTCTCTCCTTCCTGGAAGTTTTTCAAAGAGATTTTTTACGGTGGCAGCCCGTCGCTTTCCCGTCAGGGACTTGGCAGTGTGGCTATGATTGCGCTGAATATCAGTGTCGGCGTCTATGGGGATGCCGCCATAGCAGGTATGTCCATCGTCAACCGTATCACCATGTTTGTCATGTCAGCCGTGATTGGCCTTGGACAAGGTTTTCAACCTTTATGTGGTTTCTGTTATGGAGCTCGCCTATATGACCGGTTGAAGAAGGCCTTTTGGTATACTGTAAAGATTGGAACGATTTTTTTAGTGATTTGTGCTGTGGTCGGTGTTTTTTTCAGTACTCAAATCATAATGATATTCCGGAATGATCCAGATGTAGTTCGTGTTGGTCAGATGGCTTTGATCTGGCAATTGTTCACATTCCCGTTAGATGCTTTTTCTATGGCAAGTAATATGATGACTCAGGTATGTCGGAAAACATGGCGTGCTAATATCCTTTCAGCTGCACGTCAGGGATTGTTTTTCATCCCATTAGTCCTCATTCTTCCTCGATTCTTTGGTATTTTAGGTGTAGAGATGTGTCAGAGTTGGAGTGATGTCCTGGCTTTCCTGCTTACTATTCCGATAATGTTTTACACGTTCAAAGAACTTAAATAATAACGTCCATCAAAGAAATTTGACCGATAACGGCTCTCTGATGATTGATGGATTATTTTTTGATTGAAAAATAGATTCTTTCCTTTCCGGTTAAGAAATGAAAGTCTTACAAATGAAAGACAATCGGGATAGAGAACATCGTCCGGCACGGTTTGTCATTATGAATCCCCGGTTTCCATTTTGGCATTTTATGAACCACCCTCAAAGCTTCAGCGTTCAGTAACGGATGGGCAGATTTCGTGATTTTAATATTACTGATGGTACCATTCGGATTGATGATAAAAGAGACAATGACCTTTCCCTCAATCTTGTTTTTCATTGCGGTAGGGGGGTACTGGATATTCTTGTCGAGCCATTTCATCAATTCTACCCAGCCACCAGGAAATTCCGGCAACTGTTCCACAATACGGAAGTTGATAGCCTGGTTATCAGGAGTCGTTTGAGTCAAAGCCTGCAATTCATTATTATGGGCTTTGTCTCCACCCTTTCCGCTAGCAGCTACACTGGAGTCAGCTCCTTCTGTACTTTCTCCTACATTACCGGTTCCGGCTGGAGAGCCGTTATTGTCTGCCGTAGCAGCATCAGGAGGAATGGTTGTTTGTTCCTGTTCCTGTCCGAACATTTTCAGCATCTTTTCACCTTGCTTGACTACTTTGTGCGATGCATATCCGGATTGACGCCGGGAAAGTTGGTTGCCTTGGGCTAAAGGCGGAAGTGCTTTCATATCATTGAATTCCACGCCCTTGATGTCTTTCAGGTTCATGGAATGGTTTTCTATAAATATAAAGATGCACGTACAAAGCATGATAGCAATAGCAGTGCCGATAATGATCAGCAGAGCTATCAGATTCCTTTTCGGAGTTCCCTTCCGAAGCTTATAAGCCCCGTATTTCTTATTCCGGCTTGTAAAAACCAGATCCAGCCATTTCTGGTCATTTAAATCTATTTTTGGCATTGTATGATCTTGTCCTATCCTTTATTTCAAGTGAGCGGACAGATCTGAAAACTGTTCGTTCCGGTGTCAGGAAGACTTTCAAACCGCAAAGTTATGTTTTTTTCTATCGAAATCCAAATTTTTACGGCAAATGTTCCTTAAATATTAGTTGTTCTTTTTTAAGAGGTTTCAGTGTAGATGCTGATTTTCCTTATTTATCATCATTGGTTTTCAGGAATGTCAGAAGTTGGTTCTGTTTTAAAAATAAAGATGATTTTCCCTTTTTATACTTCTGTCCTGTCTTATTACAGATTAGATACGTTCAGAGAAAAGAAGAACGAACCGTTTCTGTAAAAAATTCAAGAAAGAAATTTGGTTAATTGACAGGAAAAGACTAAATTTGTGGAGACTGAAGGCTTCTGGTCTGAAGAAAAAGAATACTTCTTCCCAGAATTTTTTAGGAGGATAATAATGAAAAAGCCAATGGATCAGAATAATCAGGATGGAGTCGTATTCATGAGAAGTGTGTTTGACAGACACCTTACTTTGAAGTATGCACCCGGCATCAAGGCTGGTTTCCCTTCGCCGGCCGAATCATACGAGGTGGACTCACTTGACTTCAACAGGGATATGATTCGCCATCCGGACACAACCTTTTATGGTCGAGTACGGGGAGACTCTATGATCCAGGCTGGGATTAATGACGGGGATATATTGGTAATAGACCGTTCTCTGGAACCACAGAACGGTGATGTTGTCGTAGCATTCTATGACCATAAATATACGGTGAAGTTCTTTGATAATACCCATTATAAAGAAGGATATATCGAACTGAAACCGGCTAATCCGAAATATCCTGTATTCCGTATTACTGCTGCTGATGACTTTACGATATGGGGAGTTGTTCAGTATACGATTAAAAACTGGCGAAAATAGGAAAGGAGTTTTGATGTATTATGCCCTTGTAGATGTGGATAATGCGTATGTCTCGTGTGAACGTGCTTTCCGTCCCGACTTGAATGGGAAGGTAGTTGTCGTGTTGTCCAACAATGATGGTTGTGTCATCGCGCAGAGCAATGAAGCCAAGTCAATGGGTATCGAAAGAGGGACTCCTTATTTTAAACTATCCGAACTTTTTCCGGGGAAGCAGATTTATGCCTTTTCGTCGAACTATGAACTTTATGCCGACATGACTCGTCGCTTGATGAATATCGTGAGCCGTGATGTGCCGGAATTCCATCGTTATTCTATTGACGAAGGATTCTGTGTCTTTCCTGATATGACGGAATCCGATTTGAAAATCTGGGGCGAGCAATTATATGAGCGTATCTGGCGCGGACTGGGAATTCCTGTGAGTGTCGGCATCGGCAGGACAAAGACACTGGCTAAGGTCGCAGGTCGTTTTGCCAAGGTCTATCCGGGATACCACCATTGCTGTATAATCTATACAGAAAAGCAGCAGAAGAAGGCTTTGGATATGTTCCCGATAGAGAAAGTATGGGGTATCGGTCGTCGTTGGGCAGAGGCCCTTCAGTTATCACAACTCAAGACAGCCGGTGATTTTGCAGCTCAGCCCGAATCATGGGTTCGAGCCCGTTTCAATGTGATCGGGCAAAGGACATGGAAAGAGCTGAATGGGCAGGATTGTATCCCTGTTGATGACATGAATCTGGAGAGAACGAGGAAAAGAAGTATCTGTGTCTCCCGTTCCTTTCCTCATCCCATCTATCAATTTGAAGATATCAGAACGCATGTAGCCAATGATGCAGCGAGGTGTGCTGAACGGTTGCGCCAGCAGCATCAGGTCGCTTCGAGAATTGGTGTTTTTATAGACACAGGTCCTTATCGTGGAGCCCATCATTCTAATGGGATGTTCCGGATGCATACCCTGCTGACACCTTCCGCCAGTACGAGGATTATTGCAAGTACAGCGTTGCGATGTCTTAAGAGTGCTTTTCTGCAGGGATATTCCTATAAGCGAGCCGGAGTACTGTTGATGGATGTCTGTCCGGACAGTGGGGTCCAGACCGATTTTATAGATTATCGGCCGGATCGATATAAGAAAGAATGCCGCCTTGATGCCATTATCGATCGCATCAACCGGATCAACGGGAGTGAAACTGTCGTTCTGGCCGCGAGACAGTATACAGCAAAGGACGGAAAAGGTAAGGCGGTGAAGTTTGCTGATGCAATCCGGCGGAACCGGAAGAGCCCTGAATATACCACAAGGTGGTCAGATATACTTGAAGTTGATTGAACTTCTGTTTTCGAATCATAAAAAGAGAAAGATATGGATACGGTACTTTATATAAAAAATATGGTGTGTGACCGCTGTATTATGGCGGTGACACAAACTCTGAATGATCAGAACCTGCATCCGATGAGTGTCGAACTGGGTGAGGTACATATAGCTGATGTGTTGTCGGACGGGCAGAAAGACCGTCTTCGAAGAGCATTGGAAAATCTGGGTTTTGAACTTCTGGACGACAGGCGTCAGCAGACGATCGGTCTGATCAAGAATGCCATTATCCGACTGGTACATTATAATAACGACCATTCTGCAGTGAATCTTTCTGATTATCTCTCGGAGAAGTTGCATAGTGACTATTCTGCACTGAGCAAACTCTTCAGTGAGGTGGTTGGTAAGACGATCGAACGTTATTATATTGAGCAACGTGTGGAGCGGGTAAAGGAACTGATCAAGTATGACCAATTGAGTTTGACTCAGATAGCCAATGAAATGAATTATTCCAGTGTGGCATACCTTTCCAGCCAGTTCAAGAGTGTTACAGGGATGACTCCGTCCGCATTCAAGGCTCAGAAGGAGAATACGCTGAGAGCATTGGACAAGATCTGAGGTTGAAATGATATAGATTTTAAATAAAAATATAATGAGATACGGAATAATTGGAACTGGTGCCATCGGTGGCTATTATGGTGCAAAACTGGCAAAGGCTGGTGAAGAAGTATATTTTCTTTTTCATCGTGACTATGATGTGGTCTGTAAGAATGGATTACAGGTAAATTCCTGTGATGGTGATTTTCATCTCTTTCCTGTGCATGCCTGCCAGCATGCGGAAGATATGCCGCAATGTGATGTGGTGCTGGTGGCCTTAAAGTCCGTAAATGAAGCCTTGTTGAAGACATTGCTGCCACCACTTCTGAAGCCCACTACCTTAGTGGTGCTGATTCAGAATGGTATCGGAGTGGAAGCAGATGTCCAGCGGATGTTTCCTGATACATGCCTGGCTGCTGGTCTGGCATTTATCTGTGCAGCAAAAACAAAACCCGGCATCGTGGATCATCAGGCCGAGGGCTCTATCAATATCGGCAACTACAGTTGTAAGGACCAGACCGTTATGGATAATATGATTTCGGAGATGAAAGCTGCCGGCATAAAAGTGGCTGAGGTGGAATACCATGAGGCGAGGTGGCGCAAGGCAGTCTGGAACATGTCCTTTAACGGGATGACAGTGGCCTTGGATACCAATACAGATGCCCTGCTCTCCAATCCAGATACCATGCGACTCATCCATGATCTGATGCTGGAGGTTATTGACGGTGCCAGAGCCTGTGGAGTCAATATCGGTCATGAGTATGCAGACAAATCGATTGCCTATACTCAGGCTATGCCTCCATATCTTCCCAGTATGAAACTTGATTATGATTTTCATCGTCCGATGGAGATCTATTATCTCTATACCCGTCCGATAGAGGAAGCGCGTAAAGCCGGATATGAGATGTCAAAGTTGTCTATGCTCGAAGCGGAACTGAAATTCAAGGAGCGGAACCGATAGTTATCCATGTGTTTCTAAGAGAAACTGCCAGATAGATTGATTATCCTCCTTGATGTAATGTTCGTTTCTTTGTCTTTTTGTAATAATTTGTTATAAAAAAAGGATAAAAACTTGTAATTATTAAAAACGTTCACTATTTTTGTCGTATAGAATTTAATCTTAATTCTCTCATGCATGAAAATATTAATTGCCGGGGGTACCGGATTTATAGGAAAGGCCTTAAGTTTCTTTCTTGTTGGAAAGAAATATGAGGTAAACGTTCTGACCAGAAGGAGGATACGTGATACGGGAGATGTGCACTATTATCAATGGGATGTAGAGAAAGGTTTTATCGATCCACATGCCTTTGATGGAGTGAATGCAATCATCAATATGACGGGTGCCAATATCGGAGAAAAGCGTTGGACCACAGTCAGGAAACAAGAGATTATAAGCAGTAGGCTGAAACCTCTGAATCTTCTCCTGAAATACGTAGAAGAATCTGGTCATAGAATAGATGTGTTGATATCATCTTCTGCTGTAGGATACTATGGAGCAGTAACAACTGACCGGATCTTTACAGAAGAAGACAAGAATGGTACGGATTTCCCCGCACATGTTTGCAAATTGTGGGAAGATACTGCCCGAAAGTTTGATAAGGTAGCCCGTCGGGTAGTCATTCTGCGTAAAGGTGTCGTAATCGGCAGAAGTGGGGGAATGTACCGAAAATTACAACCTTTGGCGAAACATGGAATCAATGTTGCTTTAGGGAACGGCAGGCAATATATTCCATGGATATGTATTGGCGACCTGGTGAGAATCTATAGTTATATTTTAGACAATAAGAAGATGAATGGTATTTTCAATGCGGTGACCAGTGAGCATATTACCATGAATGATTTCTCAAAGAAGATGCTGCATTCGTTTGGCAAGAGAAATATTCTGCCGAATGTTCCTTCCTGGGTTATCAGAGCCCGCTTCGGAGAAATGTCTGAAATGTTGTTACGCGGATCAAGAGTCAGTAATGAAAAGATCAAGAGCATGGGCTTTGGCTTCTGGTACCAGTCTATTCATCAATGCCTGTGATTTTACTATTTAAAAAGAAATGCGATGAAAATTCTGATAGGTTTGCGTAATCGTGTATATGCCGATTATATCGGGTATTGCCTGAGGGAGTGTGGACATGAAGTGAGAGTGGTTGATGGTGGTATGGATATAGTCCATCTGCTGTGCAGCCAGAAATGGGATATCGCAATCATTGGCACTTATGTAAACTACTATAATGGGCTTGAGATTCTGGATAAGTACAGAAAGTATTACTATGAAATAACGGCAAAAGCACAAGGGGAAACTATTCCAAAGACGAGAATCTATATTGTGAATAATTTTTATGATCAGATGAGTTCTCAGCAGGCAAAGAATTTAGGTGCTGCTGACTATTTTATCGTGCCACAGGATACGGATACATTTTTGAATCAGGTATTAAAGAAAGAAAGCTTATGAAATATTTTTTTCTAGCGCTTTTTCTATTGGCTGATATTACTATGGCTTTTTGCCAGAAAAAAACAGTTGAATTTCAGTCTGTAGGTATTAGTAATATGACGGAATTCTATACTAAGCCGTCCCGGTTAAACTGGAATATCACTTCTCTTGAGGGGACGGTAAGAATGAATATGGATAGCGTGCACAATATAACCCTTGTGCCACGGCTTAATCTGGCTCAGAAAGTTCCTATAGGTGACAATTATTTTAAAAAAGTTGACGTACAGGGACAATTGGAAACTTATTTCGTTGTTTCCCGGAAACTCTCTTTGTATGCCTTGTATGCTTATTCGGCATCAACTGTTTTTTCAAAGCATCTGGCTATAGTGGAAGGTACGTTTTCTTTCACTCATGGATGGAATTTGACGGGGGGAAGTAAAATGTACTATTGGACGAAACCAATTTTCAGTTATACGTTAGGCTTGGAAAAATATATAGGAAATTACTGGATTACGGTGAAGCCTTATTTAACCTATATGCATTCAAACTGTTATGGATCAGTGAACTTGGGTATCAGAAGATATTTCAGAAATTCTCAGAATTTCATCCATCTGGGTGCTTTTGATGGCCATTCGGCGGAGGTTCAGCCCCATCTGGACAGTGAGTATCTGTTAGGTAACAAGACATGGGGATGTTATCTGCTATGGCAACAGAAACTGTGTTCTTCTTTCTTATTGAAGACTACAGTATCTTTCAGAAATGAGCAGTATACGAATGGGCTGAACCGTAATATCCCCGGATTTACGATAGGGATTAATTATTTATTCTGATATATGCTGACATCTGTTTATAACT
>Ga0172377_10008152_pt1 | contig 10752 bp, 12 predicted proteins | sample Pumphouse3metaG_FD_119749 | JGI IMG/M metagenome (GOLD analysis project Ga0172377, IMG submission 119749) | Leachate microbial communities from a municipal landfill in Southern Ontario, Canada - Pumphouse #3 metaG | ecosystem: Engineered > Solid waste > Landfill > Unclassified | place: Canada... | reverse complement strand
CTTAAAAACATCTAAGGACGTATAATTACGCGGTACCACCTTAGTTCTAGAAAAATCTAGCCCTCAATTTGTGAATGTCTCAAAGGGTGTCACCCATATAATATGCATTATAAAGCCCTTATCGCCGACGATGAAATTCTAATACAATCATATCTTAAAACTGCTATTTTGTCAATTATAATTCAATCTGAATTGTCACAGGACCATCATTAATAGATGATACCATCATATGACTTCCAAAAATGCCGGATTTAGTAGGATGATGAAGACTTAAACGCTTGATAAAAGCCTCGTATAAAGGAATCGCGTGTTCTGGTCTAGCGGCTTCAATGAATGAAGGTCTGTTGTTTCCGATGGCATTTCCATACAAAGTGAATTGTGAAATAACTAATATTTCTCCATCAACAGCTGCCAAATTCAAATTCATTTTTCCTTGTTCATCTTCAAAAATTCTTAAACTATGAACTTTATCAGCAAGCTTCATAACTTTATTCATATCATCACTCATGTGGATGCCTAAATAAACTAAATAACCTTGGCTAATACTTGCATGAATCATACCATCAATTAAGACATGTGCTTCTTTTACTCTTTGAACGACTGCTCTCATTTAAAATCCCTCTCAACTGAATAAATATCGGTAACTTTTCTTAAATTTACCATCAAAGTTTCTAAGGCTTGAGCACTCGTGATGGAGACTTTGATTTTAATAATCATCTCAAGTTGTTGAGTCGTAGTCGCATTAATTTCAGCAATCGCAATCGATGAAGCATTCACGGTTGTGATCACATCAGGAACAAGGGTAGGACGATTTGTTCCAATAATTTTGATCCATGTGGCATACTTACGTGTAATTGAAGATGACCAAAAAGCTTCAATCAAGCGGTTTTCTTCAAATTGCTTGCAATTTGGACAAAACGTTGCATGGATGACAATTCCAGATTGCTTACTCACATATCCAATTATTGGATCCCCAGGAATTGGGAGACAACAATTAGCAAGTTTTAACTGAGGAGAGGACAAGCCTTCAATGACCACACCTGTTTCACTATGTGTGGTAAGTTGTCTAGATGCTTTCTCCATTTGACGTTGTAGTAACATTTCACGATCAGTTTCTTGACCTAAAATTTTACTAACAACAGTCTTCGTACTTAAATTACCTTTACCGATTTCTAAGTGAAGTTCGGTAACAGTTAAAATCATATTCTTTTCAAAATGCTTTTTAACAAACGCATCATCAATTGATTCAGTCACTTTATTTGCGACAAACTCTCGTTCAAGTTGTTCTTTACCCATTTGAATGAGGCGATCACGATTAAGCATATTTAAATAGCCTTTAATCTTATGCTTAGCATGGGAAGACTTAACGATTTTTAGCCAGTCCTCTGAAGGACCAAATGAGTTTTTATTGATTTTAACGCTGACAATATCTCCGGTGTTTAATTCATAGTCAAGTGGAACAATCCGATTATTAACAAGTGCTCCAACCATTTTATTTCCAATATCCGTATGGATTCGATATGCAAAATCAATTGGAGTTGATCCCTTAGGTAACTCAATAACTTCGCCTTTGGGTGTGAAAACGTAGACATTAGCGTCAAGAATATCTCCTTTAACGGTACCTACGAACTCTTCTGCACCACCTTCAGTTTCATCGGTATCTTCACTCATTTTTAAGAGTTCTCCATACCATTTAAGTTTTTGAGCAATTTCAAATTGTTCTTTTTCTTTTGAATATTGTTTATTTTCCTTATAAGCCCAGTGAGCCGCAATCCCATATTCTGCAATATCATCCATTTCAGTGGTTCTAATTTGGACCTCAAAAAGCGTACCATCTTCTGATAACACCGTGGTATGAAGAGATTGATACATATTGGGTTTAGGTACAGCAATATAATCTTTAAAACGTCTTGGGATGGGTGTAAAATTCGCGTGTATAATTCCTAATGCTTGATAACAAGTTTCAATACGATCGACAATGATACGAACGGCTAATAAATCATAAATATCTTCAAATTCACGTTCATCTCGAACCATTTTTTTATAGATACTATAGATGTTTTTAATACGCCCTTTAATTTCAAAGCTTTTCATCTCTGAATCCTGAAAAAGGACTTCGATATGTTCAATGACTTTATCAATCGAAGCTTCACGTTCTTATTTCTTAGCTTGAATTAAATTCGATACTCTATAATACATCGGAGGATCCGTATATCTTAAAGCTTTATCTTCAAGTTCTGCTTTAATTCTAAAGATACCTAGTCTATGTGCGAGTGGTGCATAGATTTCAAGTGTTTCTGTCGCAATCTTGTACTGTTTTTCAGGTGTCATTGAATCAAGAGTCCGCATATTATGCAATCTATCAGCAATCTTAATTAAAACGACACGAATATCTTTAGCCATCGCAAGTAGCATCTTTTGATGATTATCCGCTTGAGAAGCTTTAGTATTAAAGGATAATTTACCAATTTTTGTAACACCATCCACTAGTTGCGCAATATCAGAACCAAACATTTTATCAACATCTTTTAATGTCATAGCCGTATCTTCAACCGTATCGTGAAGTAAGGCAGCAATAATGGTCGCTGGACCACTATGGAGTTCAGTTAAGATTTTAGCAACTGCTACAGGATGTGTAATATAAGGTTCTCCACTTTTACGCATTTGTCCTTCGTGCTTTTCCTTCGCTAAAAAATAAGCCTTTTCAATAAGCTTTATATCGGACTCACGTTCAATGTATGAGCGAAAAGATTCACAAAGGGATGTAAATAGTGGATCTGTCATAAATACCTCTTAATAGGTGATTAATGTCAAAATATCATGGCCTTGTAATTTATCCCTACCGCATAAATCAGATAGTTCAATTAAAAAAGCTAAACCAACCACTTCACCACCAAGTTTTTTAACGAGTTCAATGGTTGCTTCCATGGTACCACCAGTCGCTAATAAATCATCAATAATAAGCACGCGATCGCCTTTTTTAACGGCATCAGCATGTAAACATAATGTATTTGATCCATATTCTAAATCATATTCAACCGAAACTGCTTCTCTAGGAAGTTTTCCTGGTTTTCTAACAGGAGCAAAACCGATAGCTAAAGATGCAGCGACAGGGCATCCAAAAATAAAACCTCTGGCTTCAGGTCCAACAATGACGGTTGCTTTTTTCTCTTTGGCAAAAGTCATGAATTGATTAGCTGCATATTGATAAGCTTCCCCATTAAGCATGAGTGGTGTGATATCTCTAAATAAAATACCTTCTTTTGGAAAATCGGGTACATCTGCAATAAATTTTTTTAAGTCCATAATGTCAATCCTTCCTTGGCTTAAGATAAAAAAAGCCGTTGTTGTACCTTCATATTTTAACTGATTTTAACGATTTATACAAGTGTGCTATAATGGATTCGGGTGAGAACATGAAACCTTTAGCATACCGTTTAAGACCAACTGAATTTAGTCAAGTATATGGTCAAGATCATTTAGTTGGTCTTGATGGTGTTTTAACACATATGTTAGATAAAAAACAGTTTTTATCATTTATACTTTATGGTCCACCTGGTACAGGTAAAACAACCATTGCAACCATTTTTGCGAGTAAATCTTTGCTTGATACTTATTTTTTTAATGCATCAACCGATTCTAAAGCAAAATTAAAAGATATTTTAGATACCACAGCTTATCACGATATCTTAATTGTGATCGATGAGATTCACCGGATGAAAACAGATGTTCAAGACTATTTACTTCCCTTTATGGAAAATGGAAATGCTACCATTATCGGGATTACCACACTTAATCCTTACCAAAGTATCAATATGGCAATTCGTTCAAGATGTCATTTATATGAAGTGAAAAAGCTTGATGATGAAGCGATCAAGTCGGCTGTAAGAAATGGACTCTTAGAACTTGAAAAAGACTTAAAAATAGAAACTCAAGCTCTAGATCTTATTGTAAGATATTCAAACCATGAAATACGAACTGCACTAAATCTTTTGGAAAGTGCTTCTCTTGTACTATCCGATGGTGATATGATTAAAACTCAAACCGTATCACGGATTGCTGGAAAAATGCATCATGACTTGGATGATCATGAAGATCACTTCTATGATTTGCTAAGTGCACTTCAAAAATCTATAAGAGGTTCAGATGTGGATGCCTCCATTCATTATCTTGCCAGATTGATTACACTTGGTGATCTTCCTTCAATCATCAGAAGACTTCTAGTAATAGCTTATGAAGATATAGGCTTAGCTAATCCTTTAATGGGAGGTAAAGTTTTATCAGCATGTGATGCCTCATTAAAAGTTGGTTTTCCAGAAGCCAGAATCATGCTCGCTAATATTGTCATTGATTTAGCCATATCTCCTAAATCTAATACAGCTATTTCTGCGATTGATGAAGCATTAAATGATTATGAAAATAATGATACAGGGACCATTCCAGATCATGCAAGTAATCGAAAGATTAGCTTGAATCCTGATATTTATCACTATCCACATCATGATCCAAACAGTATTAACGATCAAATATATCTTCCTGATAAAATATTGGATAAGACATACTATCACCCTAAGGAAGAATCGAGTTATGAAAAAGCACTTGCTCAAAGATTAAAAGAAATTGATAAAATTAAACATAAAAAAAGATGATGTGAATGATATCACGTCATCTTTTTATTCGACTTCTTTTTCTTTATGATCTGTTGATGCATAATAAGATCCAAACCCCATAATGATCAGAGCAATAAAGAAATTAATCTTTGGAAACTCCTGAAAGACAATCAAAGATAACAATGCCCCAACAAAGGGAGCAAATGCATAAAATGCACTCGTTTTTGCTGCTCCAAGAAATTTTTGAGCCGATACATAAAAGAATATACTTAATCCATATGCAACAAAACCTAAGAATAATGTAAGAAGGATTAAACCGTAAGCTAAATTTATTTCATTTAAGAATAAAGCAATGAGTAATGAACCAAGTCCAGAAAATATCCCTTTAATCACGACAACCATGAGTGGATCATTAAATGATAATTTTCTTGTTAAATTATTCTCAAGACCCCAGAAGGTTGCTGCCATGAGCACAAATAGAGACCCAATAGAAAACTTGAATGCCGCAATATCTTCAAAGGATAAAATAATGCTTGCGATAGTGACTAATAAAATAGCGAATCTCAATCTTTTTGGAATTAGTTCTTTAAAGATAAAATAAGCGATTAAGGAAGTTGCAACAATTTCAAAATTATTTAACAATGCTACATTTTCAGGATGGCTTTTATTAAGTCCAATCATTAGAAAAATAGGAGCAATAATATCAAGTAAAATCATGCCAATGATTGCTGGTAGTTCTTTTTTTGTGAACTTTTTATAGCTGTAATCGGTTGTCTTTTTCCGAATATAGCCTACAACTGACATTCCTATTCCAGCTCCTAAATAGAGAAGGCTTGCGATAAATACAGGTGATAAATCAACAAGTAAGAGTTTTGAAATGGGTGTACTTAAAGCATAAAGTAGTGCAGCTAAAATAGCATATAATATATATTTTTTATCTTTCATGGTGACTTTCCATCCAGTTCATATTTTTTTATGAAAAAGTGTTGATCTATGAATCCATAGATGAACACTCTTAATTATATCGTAATCTTATTTATTTTATTAAACTTCAGTTGAAATAATGACAGGAATCGTAATTGGACTTCTTCTCGTCTGTTGATAGATGAAATGGTTAATTTCATTTCTTACATCGCGTTTGTAATCGTTCCAATTAATATATTTGCCTTCTAAATGTTTTTTACTGATTTTTTGGAACAATTCTTTGACTTGATTTAAGAGTTCTTCTGACTCTTGAACATAAACAAATCCTCTAGTTACAATCTTAATGTCACCTAAGATTTGTTTAGTCTTAGGATTAATATGTGAGACAATGAGTAATGCGCCATCTTCAGCGAGTAACTCACGATCTTTCATAACGAAATCATTAACATCTCCGACTGCTGTGCCATCAATTAAGATTTCACCGACATTGATATCATTTCTTGAGACATAAGTATCTTTTCCATCGAGTGTTAGAACATCCCCATTATCCATTAAAAAGACATCTTCACTCTTATATCCAATTTCTAGTGCGAGCCTTTTAAGGCCGTATTGATGGCGATACTCACCAATGGTTGGGACAACATATTTAGGCTTAAGTAAATTCATCATCATCTTTAACTCATCGGCTGTTGCATGTGCTGAGGTTAAAAGTCTTTTATCGATTTGTTTGACTTGTGCGTCACTTCTAAATAAAACATCAAGTGTACGTGCTGCCATTTTTTCAGTACCTGGTACTGGAGGTGTCATAAGAATTACGGTATCCTCAGGTGTAATATGGATCAAGCGATCGGCTTTTTTACACATCCGTTGAAGCATATAAAATGGTTCATGACGATTACCAGTAACGAGCGCGACGATATCTTTATCATCATTTTTATTTTTATCATCGATAAAACGTAAACTTACAAGTGAATCTTGAGGAATATTTAAATACCCACTTTGGATAGCAATATCTACAATGCGTTGTGCACGTCTACCGATAATTGCAATTTTTTTATGATGAGCTAAAGATATATCAACGATTCGTTGGATTTTTCTTAGATCTGATGAAAATAAGGATACGATAATTCGTCCTTCAGCATTGGTATAAATACTGTTAAGTTTATGTTTCAATGTTGAACTAACTCCACCGTTAAGTTCTAATGTGGAACCTAATGATTCAGATAGTAACATTAACACATTTTTTTCAGCAATCTCATTGATTTTTCTAAAATCTGTTTGATACATAACATCACTACTTTGATCAAATGTAAAATCTGATGTGTAAACAATGACACCATCTACTGTATGAATAGCAATACCAACGGACTCTGGGATTGAATGTGTCGTATTAAAGAAAGTTACTTTTACGTTACCAAATTTGATAATTGAATTTTGCGTTATAGTGTGCAATTTCAAATTATCTGTTTCGATATTTTCTTCTTTTAACATATCTAAAACGATTTGCATCGTAAAATTCGATGCATAAACCGGAACATTCATATCTCTTAAAATATGAGGAATCGCTGCAATATGATCTTCATGTGCATGCGACAAAAAGATGCCTTTAATTCGATCTTTAGCACGGATTAACATCCGGTAATCTGGAACTATTTCATCGACACCATATAATTCTTGACCAGGGTATTTAATCCCTGCATCTAATATAAAAAGTTGTTGGTCTACTTCGACCACATACATGTTTTTTCCGTTTTCACCAAGGCCACCCAAGGCAAAAAAGCGTATTTTACTCAATCTAACACATCCTAACGTATCGTTTTTCACTGTTTGTATTATACCATGTTTTTTGTTTTACTCAATGAATTTACACACAATCTATGCTATGATGATAATGGGTGAAACAGATGATAAATTATCCAATTAAACGTGCTCCACAAAACAAACAAACAAATTATGCGAATCTTGGAATGACTTTGGAATCAGACATTGAATCGACAAACCTTTTTTATTTAAATAAGGGGATTGCTGTCATCCATAAAAAGCCAACGCCTATTCAAGTTGTGAGTGTAAGTTATCCAGCACGAAATAAAGCCAAAATTACAGAAGCTTATTATAAAACTCCATCGACAACAGACTTTAACGGCATCTTTGAAGGGAAATACATCGATTTTGATGCGAAAGAAACGAATTCAAAAACATCAATGCCATTAAAGAATATCCATCCTCATCAAATCGAGCATTTAGAAAACGTCTATCGACAAGGTGGTATCGCATTCTTAATTGTTCATTTTAAACAATATAACGAATATTATCTTCTTCCGTTTTCTTTACTTGATCAGTTTTGGAAATCCCAACATGATCAAGAAAAGGGACGAAAATCCATCCCTTATTCTGTGTTTAAAGAACTGGCACACCCTATTCCTTTTGGATATCAACCACGTTTAGACTATTTAAGTGTTGTTAAAAAATACTTAATTTAACTAAATTAATTTATAGTCTGTTGCTAACTGCTTAATAAGTGGTCTTGTGAGTAAGCCTAATAAAAGGGTGATACCCGTTGAAGATGCCATGTATGGAAGGTTATAAATAATAAATGAATAGTACCAAGGATTGACTCCTTCTGGTGCAAATTCAGCAAATATAATCGCTCCACCGATTGAATGCGAAAGATATCTAAGTATACCAGCTATAATCACTGCAATGGCAAAAACAACAGGTTTATCAATACCTTTTCTAAAAAATCCAGTAATGCCTATGATGCCAAATGCAATCACATAATCTGAAAATAAAGATGCCCAATGATAAAATCCACCATCGAGTAAAACAGAAGCTAGGCCATACATTGCGCCACCGATGAATCCATATTTAGGACCAGCCAAAATACCGATTAATACAATAGGTAACATGGAAAATCCAAAGACTGCGCCACCTTGAGGCATTTGTAAATTCAAGCCTGGAATAAATTTCGTCATCATACCAAACACAACAGCCAAAGCTGTAAAGATTGATGTGATGGTTAAACGTTGTAATTCCTTTGATTGGTACATAATTTCCTCCATATAAATAAAAAATTTCTATGGATTACCAAAGAAATAGGAGTTGAAGTGATTATCAACTATCCCTACGCTGGTATCATCCAGATCAGGTTCGCGGGTCGACTTTCGTCCTCTCAGCTTATAGCTCCCCGTATTGATCATTATTAGTTTACCATAATCTATTTGATATTAATACTATAATACAAAAGGAGTTTTCTATGAACGAAACTTTAAGAGCTGTCTTAGTACTTATACTACTAGTTGCACTCGTGATTATTCCAAATATTAAAACAGTAAGTCAAAAACAAGCCATGGTGATTGAAAGGTTTGGTAAATTCCACCGAATCATTGATAAACCAGGAATTTATATTTTAATTCCGCTTTATGAAAGAGCTGTTCAATCGGTTTCACTCGATCCCATAAAACATCAACTAAATTTAAAAGATCAGGTTAAACTGGATTATATTTATCAAATCACTGATGTCGAAGCATTTGTTTATCATGCGATTGATAGTATTCATGCGTTTCATGAGGAACTTATTAATTTATCGATTCATGAAAACTATGATGATCTACTTTCTCAAATGAATGAAATTGCAAGTCATTATGGTATGAATATTCTTGAGAGCAATATAAATAATTGAAAATAATTTAGTGTAATTCTTCTTGCATTTTGAATAATTTGGTGTATAATCAATGTGTAAGGAGTGATACAAATGGAAATATCTTGGTTCAATGAAAAACCAAAAGATTGTGTTGTCACGTTAAATCAGGGAAACATTACGCTTAATAAAATGTCAACCACTTACTTTGAAAATGCCTATAGCGTCATGCTAGGTATTGAAAAGGATAAGCAGATGATTGTGATTAAACCACTTTTAAAAGCGGAAGCATTAAGTCATGCAATCCCAGACAACAAAAAGTATCGTATTACCGTAAGAAGTTCTTACAGCCGAGTCACAAATAAGGCATTTGTCGAAGAAATTACCGAATTATTTGGTATTGACATCCAAACAAATCCGAAAAAGTTTGTCGCGACCTGGCATGCTAAAGAGCAGATTTTAACCGTTAATTTGAAGGAGGAACTCTAATGGACTGGTTTATTTGGTTATGGCTTGGCATATTTGTAGCAGCACTTCTCTTTGAGTTTATAACTGCTGATATGGTGAGCATTTGGTTTTCGATTGCTGCAATTCCAAGTTTCATACTTGCACTATTAGGTGTAGGTCCACTGGTTCAAATTCTTGTCTTCGTTGTTTTAGCAATCCTACTTCTTGTGATTACGAGACCGATTGCTATCAAATACTTTAAAACCAACGAGATAAAAACGAATGTTGATGCGATCATTGGCTCTGTAGGAACTTGTATTGAAAAGATTGTGATCAATGAGATTGGACACGTTAAAGTTAAAAATCAAACTTGGTCAGCAATTAGTAATCAAACCATCAATGTTGATGACCATATCCGTGTTTTAGATGTTGAAGGCGTCAAACTTGTCGTCGAAAAAATAGATTAATAATAAAAAAGGAGATATATGATGAAATTTTTTGAATTAATGATTAATCCCATTGCTTTTGGGGCACTCGAAATCACTTTGATTATCGTTGCCGTTGTGATTCTTGCAGTGATTGCAGCTAGCTTTCGTTTAGTCACACAAACGAAAAAAGTTGTTATTGAAAGACTTGGTGGTTATCATACCACTTGGGGCGTTGGTATTCACTTTCTAGTCCCAATTCTTGATCGTGTTGCAAGTTCTGTTTCCTTAAAGGAACAAGTGAAAGATTTTGAACCACAACCTGTGATTACACGTGACAATGTCACAATGCAAATTGATACCGTTGTCTTCTTCCAAATCACTGATCCTAAAGCTTATACTTATGGTGTTGAAGATCCAATGAGTGCGATTGAAAATATTTCAGCGACTACTCTTCGTAATATCATCGGTGATCTTGACCTAGATGAAACCTTAACATCTCGTGATCTAATTAATACAAAGATGCGTTTAACGCTTGATGAAGCAACTGACCCATGGGGAATTAAAGTTAACCGTGTCGAAGTTAAAAACATCGTTCCACCAAAAGATATTCGTGATTCGATGGAAAAACAAATGCGTGCTGAACGTGAAAAACGTCAAACCATTTTGATTGCTGAAGGTGAAAAGCGTGCTGAAATCCTGAAAGCTG
>Ga0172377_10008150_pt1 | contig 10753 bp, 9 predicted proteins | sample Pumphouse3metaG_FD_119749 | JGI IMG/M metagenome (GOLD analysis project Ga0172377, IMG submission 119749) | Leachate microbial communities from a municipal landfill in Southern Ontario, Canada - Pumphouse #3 metaG | ecosystem: Engineered > Solid waste > Landfill > Unclassified | place: Canada... | reverse complement strand
TTTTATCAACAGGAACTACTGTTGGACAAATTGCCTCAGCAACTTTGGATACTAGTAGTAACGAGTTTGAAATACAAGGTGAATTAAGTAGTTCAAAAGGTGTAATAATTTTAAAAAACAAGTTTAATAGTAATATATTTATAGAATCCTCTAAGACCATTGATGGTGTGATTGATGCTTTTTGTCCTCGAAAAGAAATGCAGATTAACTTTCAAAGTTTTGTAAAGCAAAATATAGTTTGTAGTAAAACAGTAACGGATAAGGTAGATGGAAATATTGTTCTGAATGAAGATGATGTTCGTATAGATAAGGTAGTTGCTACCTCATCAGGTGTGGGAGTGATAAATAATACTCAAATAGTTGATGAAGAAGTTGTTGTGCAAGGCACAATTTATGAAAATATTATTTATTTATTAGATGATGAGGCTCACACTATGCAGGCTATTCAAGTAGAAATGCCCTTCGAGACTACTGTACGCTGTGATGGTATAAAATCCACTGATGATGTGACCGCAAGAGTTGTAGTGAAAGAAACTGAGTCACGAAATAAAAAATCAAAAGAGATTGATGTTATGGCTGATATTGCAGTTTGTGTAGTTCTAGTGAGAAATGATAATGGGGCAGTAGTAAGTGGTGTAGTTCTTGGCGAAAATCGTAAACCACAAGAAACGAATATGGGCATGTACGTTATTGATAAGGCTGAGGATACTTGGGATATTGCTAAAAATTTATTGGTTAGTCCTGATATGCTTATGCAACAAAATCCAAATCTAACCTTCCCTATAACGAAGCCAACCCAGATTGTAATTTATAGACAACAGAAAATTGATTAAATTTATAAACAATAAGGTGTAATTTTAAATCTTAAAAAGTCACGAAATATTTACGTGGCTTTTATTTATTAAAGATAAAGATTTTAAAAAATTAAAATTAAAAATGTTAATTAATATTATATGTTAATTTTAAATATTTTTACTTTTATTATTAAATTTTTTATTTAAAAATATTTAATATTGAATTTTACTTTTATTAACATTTTTGTTTAAAACGCAGTAAATGGTAGATAATCAACAGTAGAGGTGAAAAGATGAATGACATAAAAGGTGTATTTATTATAATAGTACTATCCTTTGCTGTTCTTGGTGGATTACTATTTTTTCAATTTCCTTCAACTTCAACAACTATTGAAGCAAGTGATTATTTAAGAATACATATTAGGGCAAATAGTAATTCAGTTGATGACCAAAATGTGAAGTATGCAGTAAAGGATGAGATAGTTAAGGCACTTTCTCCACTGTTGAGTGAAGCGGAAACAAAAGAGCAAGCAGTTAATATAATAGCCAGTAATTTGAATTTAATTACTTTAACAGCAGATAGAGTGCTAAGTGAAAATGGTTTTAATTATACTAGTAAAGCGGATATTTATAGTGAGTATTTTCCTACTCGTACTTATGATACTTTAACATTAGAAAGTGATGTCTATGATGCACTAATTTTAGAGTTGGGAACGGGTACAGGAGATAATTGGTGGTGCGTAGCATATCCGCCTATGTGTTTTGTGAATTATTCGGATGATAGTTCCGAAAATGTAGTTTACAAGTCAAAACTTATAGAGATTATAAATAAATTTTTCAGTTAAACACGGATTTGGGTTTGGGACTTTTATTTTAACACAAAATAATTTTATAAAGAACCTTTCTATTATCTAAATATTTCTTTTTAATAAAAAATTTTATAAATAATAAATAAAAATAAAAAAGTTGAACAAAATATTAGCAGTTTAATATAAGGAGTACAATATGAGAAATGTTACTAAAATTATGTACATAACAATATGCTGTTTTGCTTTTATGGGTGCAAGTTTAATTGGCTTTACAACGATGAATACTACTAATTCAAGTGATATAAGTGTTGAGGCTGCACTCACAACTTCTCAGGTTAAAACAGTACAAACAAAACTGAAAAACTGGGGTTATTATACAGGTTCAGTAGATGGAATTTATGGTACGAAGACTAAGGCGGCTGTTGTTAAATTCCAAAAGAACAATGGTTTGAGTGCGGACGGAATTGTGGGGAGTAAAACCGCAGCCGCTATGGGTATGAGTTTGACATCTCAAACAAGTAGTGACTTAACTTTATTAGCGAAGTGTGTATATGCAGAGGCTAGGGGTGAGCCTTATTCTGGGCAGGTGGCGGTTGCTGCGGTAGTGTTAAATCGTGTTGCAAGTTCAAAGTTCCCTAACACTATTTCTGGTGTAATATATCAATCATATGCATTTACTTCGGTTAATGATGGACAAATAAACTTAACTCCTAACACAACAGCATATAATGCGGCTCGTGATGCTATAAATGGCTGGGATCCTTCTAATGGTGCTTTATACTATTATAACCCGTCGACTGCTACAAGTTCGTGGATATGGTCACTAAAAATATTGCTAACCATAGGCAAACACAACTTTGCAATATAGGAGGGGAAAATGAATAAATTTACAATAACTATTATCATATGCTCTGTTATTACTGCCATAGCAATTACTGCTATGGGTGTAGTCTGGGGGACATCAGTTGCCTCCGTAGATGAATATAGGCAACAACTCAACAACACCTATAAAAATAGTTTTTATACTTTGACGGATTCCGTTAACAATATGGAAACGGACCTGAGTAAATTTTGAGTATCCACGGATACTAGTATGCAAGAGGAGTATTTAACTGAAATTGTTTCATTGTGTGAAAGTTCTCAAAACTCTTTATCATCATTACCTTTGGAGCATAATGCAATAACTGAGACTGCAAAATTTGTAAATCAATTGGGTGGTTATTGTTTTACTTTACACCAAAAGATTGTGGATGGTGAAGATATCACTTTGGATGAATACGCACAAATTGATGATTTGTATGACAGTTGTGTCGAAGTGAAATATGAATTGAATAGACTGGCTACCTTAATAAATGGTGGATATTCTATTGTAGATAATGTATCAATCACAGACACAAATATAAATAATTTTAGTGGAGAATGGAGTACTATATACAATGATACAGTAGAATATCCTACTCTTATCTATGACGGACCTTTTAGTGACTCTGTGGAGAATAAGACTGTGAAAGGGTTATCCTCAAATGAAGTTAGTCAAACTGAGGCTGAGTTATCTATAAAAGAATGGTTTAGTGATTGGACAGTAACAGCATCAGGAGAAACAACAGGTGGTGACATTGATACTTGGAATTTTGATTTGATGAAGGACCAAAATACAGGTTATGCACAAGTAACAAAGCAAGGCGGATTGCTGTTACAGGTAGGCAGTGATATAGAGGCTGGTGATAGCAATAAGACATTAGATGAGTGTAATTTACTTGCTGAAACTTTTGCTAAAAGTTTAGGGATTAAAGATGCTCAAGTAGTATGGAGTACTGATTGTCAAGGGTTTGCATATTGTAACTTAGTTTATGTTCAAGATGATGTAATAATATATCCTGATATGATAAAAATTAAGGTTTCAAGAGATGATGGACAAATAGTAGGTTGGGAGGCTCGTAGTTGGGCGTATAACCACATAACTAGAACAGATACTACTCCAACTATTAGTAAAGAAGATGCTCAGGCAAAGTTAGATTCATATCTCGACCTTTTGACAACAAAATTAACTATTATACCTGATAAATATGTGGGAGAAAATTTGGCTTGGGAGTTTAAATGTTTAAAGAGTGGTAGTGTGTTTTATATTTATATAGATGCACATACTGGTGAGGATTTGAACGTTATGAAGGTTATTTTAACAGATGATGGCGAATTGCTTATGTAAAAATTTTTAAAAAATATGAATATTTTTTTGAACTTTACATAATATAATAATGTAAGCACTTATGAGTATAAAATTTCAATGTGCTTACACTAACACAAAGTCTTTGGACTTTGTGTTTTTTGTTGTATAACTGTTTACTTTTTCAAAAAAGTGTGTTAATATTATTTTAAAATAATAGAGTGAGGGGATTATGAGTTTTCAAAATCATCAATATACTGCATCAAAATTAAACGAATTTGGCATTTTTCAGTTAAGAGAGATTGCTAGAAATGTTGGTGTCCATCTCCCTACAATATATAAAAAAGATGATTTGATAAATAAGATTTTACAAGTAGTAAATGGCGAGGTAGAGCCTTTCGTTGCAAAAAATAAAAAAGGTAGACCGCCAAAGAATTTTGTTGGTTATGAAAGTGCTTGGAAAAGACAAGAAATGGAACCCGAACTTTTGAATGAGGCTACATCTTCTTGGCAACAGGGGGCTTGGCTAAAAAATAATAATGACATTGAGCAATTAACATCTACATTAAGAGTTTGTATGGAGAGTGAAATGGAAGGATTACCTTTTACCCCTAATATAGACCAAGATGGTGCGACAATAGAAGGGATATTATTTTTAGAACCAAATGGCTGGGGAACACTTCACATAGGCGGATTATTAAAACTAAATGATGGAGAAGTAGTGGTTGTAGCACCTAAATTAGTTGAGTATTACCATTTGCAAACGGGGGATTATATTCTCGGTAATTTTGCAGAATGTGAACACACTAAATTATTAAATAATGTAGTTTTATTAAATGGAAAAGAACCCGAAAAAGTGCAAAGATTTAACTTTAATGATTTAAAGATATCTTCTTCTGTGGATATAATTCCACTTTGGCAAAATAAAAAATTACAATTTACAAAATATCTTTGTCCAATAGGAAAAGGACAACGTATTTTAGTAAAAGGAGAAAAGGCTAGTGGAAAAACCAAACTGCTAAAATCTTTGGCTTTTAGTTTGGATGCAAATAATATACATACTATTTTCATTGCTCTAAATAAAAGACCAGAGGATAAAATTGATTTTAGTGATAGCAATGTAGAATATGGCTTTTCATCTTTTGATACTATTCCTTTTCGTCAAATGTATTTGATAGATTTAGCAATTGCACACGCTAAGAGATTGTGTGAAATGGGGAAAGATGTTGCTTTAATAGTTGATGATTTGTGGTCAGTTTTGCAGGCATATGATTATTGTTTGCCAAAATCTAGTAGTGAATCCTTTTTTGATGTGAACACGATAGTTGCTTTAAAGAAACTTATGGCAGTGGGAAGAAACACGGAGAAAGGAAGTATAACTTTAATTGGTTGCGTTGGGTTAGGGAGAAGTGAAGAAGAAAGAAGATTGATTTACGAAATAGACGACCTTTGTAATTGCCATATTGAATTAAATAAACAATTATTTTTAGCACAATGTCCGTGTTATATTATGCCAACCAGTTATACTGATAACGCATATGCACTAAGTAGTAAAGAGGATGCAGAGATGGGGCAATTTATACGTACTTCGGCTGAGGGTAAAAGTTTGGCGGAAATCTCTCAAATATATATAAAAAATTGTAATGATTAAATAAATTTTTATGAAATATTACTAAAAAAAGAGCCTACGCTCTTTTTATTTTCTATCTACTATGGAGGTATTCACTTCTATTTCCACTCTTTCCATATAATTTTCAGGATTTTCAAGAGTGGATAAAAACTTTTTCCATTCTTGATGATTACTGGTATTAAAAATATTATAAATATTCATAATATCAAAATTATTAATTTTTGATATGGATAAGGCATCTGCTATGTCCTGTTTTACTTTATTTTGAACAGCATTTCTAAAAGCGTTATCAAAATAGTTATAATGAATGGTATATAAATCGCCTTCAGGATTTTCTATAACATCTAAGGTTGTTTCTAATGCTATATTTAATTTTAAGATAGGTGTGTTGTTTACTATTTTTGCATTAAAATTTATACTCTTGGATATTTGTTTTAGTGTTATATTAACATCGTTTAAAATATTGTTTGTGAAATGCTCTATTGTTAAAAGACCTCTTTGTGTTTTAGTTTCCAGCCAATTAAATTTTATAACTTGATCTTTATTTAAAGTTAGTAGTTTTTTACCTTTTTTAAAAACTACAGCCGAGCCATCATTTTTTAAAACAGTTGAAGATGGGCTGTTTGTTGCGCTAGAAGAAGAACTTGAACTATCTCCGCTACTGCCTTCGCTACTACTTTCACTAGAACTGCTTTCCGACTCATCAACACTAATACTTGCAACTAAGGAAAAAGGGGCGGGAGATAGGTATTCATTAAACAAATCAATAAAACTAGTGTCGGCAGCAATGTTATTTTTTCTGTTATATTTGGTTATGTTTTGTAGGTTGTTAACATCACTTGCGCTAAGTTGTGCGCTGGTTTCAAGTAGTTTTTTTGCTTTTCCACTGGTATGAACTAATGATGAGTTATTTCCCATTATGTTACTGCGTATAAAAAAGTCTAATATTTCTGGTATATTCTCTGAACAAATTTCATCACCTAAAATAATTACATAGCAATGAGCCAAGCCTAATCGTTGTCCAATTTCGGCTTCAATATTAAAAATAGCATCAATTAAACTATTTCCTTCTGCCGAGGCAATAAGATTTTTCGGAGAATAATTAGTACTTTGTTGCGGTATTATTATTTGAGCGGACACTTCTAACATTTCACTATCCGATTTATCTATCCCTATACCAAGAACTATGGATTTAGTTTGTATTTGACTTGGGGTGGTTACAGCACTGGGTAGAAAAATTAATAAAAATCCGATTATAAACCAAACAACTATTTTATATTTTAATGCTTTATTCATTTTTCCTCCTAAAAATTAGAAGTCCAAAACTCAATAACACATATAAAAATAAAACACTAGCATTTATCCACAGCCATTCATTTGCTATTCTTTCCATCATTAAAGGTAGGCTAAATTGATTTATAAGAGCAAGAATAATTACCATAGTTAGACTTATTCCTATGGGAATTATAGAGCGTTTTAGTCCTAATATCCACCGTCCAATAAGTGCCAAACAATAAAGAAAAACACTGCTAGTTAAGAAAAGTGCAAAAGTGCAGACTACAACACTTAACCAATTAAAGCGTCCTAAATCGGATACAAATGGGTCATATTGAGGTAAATCCGCTAACGCAAACTCAACGTATCTAGCGGACGGACCGTAAACCATATAAAAAAGAAGGGCGGTTCCTAACAGCATTAATAATAATATAAAATTTGAAAGTATAAATTTTACATTAAAATGTTTTTTAAATTCAACCTTTCCCATAAAACATAATAATATAATAGGATTTCCACGATAAAACATTTGTGCCCATAATCCATCCAAGGAAGGTCCTATTCCATCTTCAAAAAATGGTAATAGATAGTTAAAGTTAGCATCATTTACAGCCGTAGAGGCACAGATAATAACTCCAATTAAAACAAAAATTGCAAATATTTCAATACTGCGGGCTATGGTATCTATTCCTTTCACGGCAAAATAGCCTGTTATAAATAAGACAGGAATTACATATAACAAAAGGGGAAATTCATCAAATAGAATTTGCAAAAAGAAGGAATGTGTTTCTTGATATAAGAAGAGTGCTTTTAGTAGTATAAAAACGAATAAAAAGCATAATAGTATTTTTGCTATTATAGTTCCAAAAGATTTTTTTAATAGTTCAAAGAAGGTGATTTCTTTATTTTTTTGCATTATAACTATAACTAAAACAAGTATTGCTAAGTCAATAAGAGCGCCAAAAGACATACTCCAAATAGAGTCTTTGCCTGCATATCCAAATACATAGGGCGTAATAGTAAAAACTTTGGTGCTTAACAATAAAAAAATTGAGATAAAAGTAAATTGCAGTGAACTAATAACTTTCATTTTCTCAACCTCCTATTGTTTACGTTAGGGAAACTTGTCGGTCGAGTTATTTGTGCCGTTATAGGCTTTTTATTAAAAGCATCTTTTTGGTCATTATGAAAATGTGGTGCTAGCGGAGCAAGGTAGGCTGCTCCATAATTTTCTATACTAACTAGATAGCCTATGAGAAACATACTTCCTAAAAGAATTCCATAAAATCCAAAAATACCTCCTAAAAAGGTAAAAATTAATCTTAAACAAGAAATCTGCCCTGTTTGTTCGGGGACAGTATAACTCATAACACCTGTAAGTGCTATGATCATTACGGCAGGAGGGCTGACTAATCCTGCTTTGACAGCGGTATCACCTAGAATTAAAGCACCTACAACGGATAATGCAAGTCCAAGATATCTAGGCATACGCAGACTTGCTTCATAGAGAATCTCAAATAGAAATATTACAAATAATATTTCCAGAAAGGGTGATAAAGGTATCCCTTGTATGCTATTTGCAATACTAATAAGTAATTTGATAGGAACAATGCTGTAATGATACTGCATGATAGCAACATAACTACCTGGGAGAATAATGGCAATTAAAGTGCCAACCAATCTAAGCCAGCGTAAAAAAGTTGCTTTTGCTGATACCCCATAATAGTCATTACTATTTTGGAAATCCTCAATAATTAAAAAGGGCAAAGTTAAAACAATAGGTGAACCATCTACAATAATAGCGACTCGTCCCTCTAAAACTTTTGCGGTTATTATGTCGGGTTTTTCAGCAGTTCCTACCATTTTAAAAAGAGAGTGTTTTCGGTCCTCTAAAAAAGCCGTTAAATAACTTGAATCCACTATTCCGTCTATATCTATGGCTTCTAGTTTTTTTCGTATTTTTTTCACAATTTCAGGGCAAACAATACCTCTTATGTAACATAAACGAATTTGTGTTTTTGTGTATCTACCAATTTCTAATTTTTCAAAAATAGTGTCAGGATTTTTTAATCTTTTTCGTATTAAGGAAACGTTTGTAGTTAAATCTTCTACAAATCCTTCACGAGGACCATTGATTACTGCACTAGTTGGTGGCTCTGAGGGTAAACGCACAGTCCACTTAGTGCTATCCACACAAATAGCAGTTTCGCAGTTGTCAAAAAGCACAACACAGAATCCATTACTCATATTAGATATTATGGTATGTATATCCGTTTCGGTTTTTGCTTGTGCATAGGCTACTATTTTTTCCATAGCAAACTTTGCAATATCCCTCTTTTGAATTTCTTCGGCTTTTTGCAGAGGTTCAACTACACCAGATATTAAAAAAGGCTTATCCACACTTCCGTCTATATATGCAATGGCAGTTTTTATTGAACTGAATGAAACAAATTCACGAGTTTTTAAGTCGTCCGAATCGTGATACAACTTTTTTAATTGTTTAATATTTTCTTGTAGGGATTTTGTTAACATAAATACTCCTTGGGAATATTTTGTTGATTTTTAAAGTTTATATGCAAAAGCATAGTATTTTTTACTAAAATGAATATAGGCACTTGACTTTAAGGCTAAACTAAAATAAAATGAATATACATATTTGTGGAGTGAAAATGAAAAACAATACTCGTTACGTAAATACTATTACAAAGTTATCATATGGGGTTGGAAATGCTGGTTATGGAGTAGTTTCTCAAACTATGAATAACTTTATTTTTAGTTTTGGCTCTATCGCTCTTGGTATGCCGGGAACGTTGGTAAGTCTTGCGATTGCTATAAGTGTAATGTGGGATGCTATTAGCGACCCTATAATTGGTGCGTGGAGTGATAAGTTTCGTAGTAAAAAGTTTGGACGTCGCCACGCGTTTATGTTAGTTGGTTGTATAGGAATGGCACTATTCAACGTTTTGTTGTGGAGTACACCTGTATCCGCTTCTGTGGCTTTGCAGTTTGTTTGGTTAATGCTTGCCTTGTTGTTAATGGAAACTTGTAATACTACTTTTGTTACACCATATACCGCCCTCGGTACTGAAATGAGTGATGATTATCACGAAAGAACAAGCATTCAGTCATATAAAACAGTATTCTTCTTAATTGGTATGGTTGTTCCAACTTTGTTGGCAGCAGTATTTATGACTGATAGTAATGGTGGTTTAAATAACCCTGTTAACTATCAATATCTTGCGATTTGTACCAGTGCGATGTGTTTAGTCTTTGGGCTTACCAGTGTGATTGGAACTAGAAAAATTATTCCAAGATTGAATGAAAGAATTAAAGATCAACCTAAAAAGACAAGTGATAAACTACTATTTGTAGAATTTTTTTCTATTTTTAAAAAGCCAAATTTTAGAGCGATAATAATTGGCTATTCATTATCTTTGGTAAGTGCGGCTTTTTTAACTGGGATTGGTATTCACGTTTTTAAATACACTTTTGGCATGGGTAGTGAACAGGTAATTGGGTTGCTTGGTTGTTTATTGGGTGCGGCAATTATTTCTCAACCTTTTTGGTATTTTATAAGTAAAAAATGGGATAAAGTAAAAGCTTTAAAAATGGCACTTTGTATAAGTATGCTTGGGTTAATTGGTGTAACTACATTATTTATTTGTCGAGGAATGATTGATGTAAATACAATTTTCTGGCTGTTGGCGGGTGCTATTGTATTTAGTGGTTTTGGAACGGGTGCGTTGTATTCTCTGCCTATAAGTATGTATGCCGACTTGATAGGGGAAGAAAGAAAGGCAACAGGTTTTGATAGGTCAGGAACATATAATGCTTTTTTAACTTTTGCATATAAAATAGCAAATGCAATTGCCTTAATGATTGTTGGTATATCTTTGGATGTTATGGGATTTAGTTCCGATTATCTGACACAGCCTGCAAGTGTCCAAATGTGGCTTGGTATAGTTTTGATTGTAGGGATTTTCCTGTCACTAATTGTTTCTCTGATTTTTTAATCAAGATATAAATTCAAAGATGTAGTTGGAAAGCAAGATAAATCCATTAAACAACTTCAATCAGATAT
>Ga0172377_10008146_pt1 | contig 10754 bp, 10 predicted proteins | sample Pumphouse3metaG_FD_119749 | JGI IMG/M metagenome (GOLD analysis project Ga0172377, IMG submission 119749) | Leachate microbial communities from a municipal landfill in Southern Ontario, Canada - Pumphouse #3 metaG | ecosystem: Engineered > Solid waste > Landfill > Unclassified | place: Canada... | reverse complement strand
ATTGATGATAGTGGTTTGTTAATTGGTAGGGATGGAGAAAATCTACAGGCTTTAGAATATCTTTTAAATATGCCTTTAAGAAAAAACGCCATAGAGATACAATGGCGTATTATCTTAGATATTAATAATTATCGGGCAATTCAAGAAGAGAAATTAAGAGAATTTGCTAGGAAAATAGCCCACCAAGTAGCCTTAACTAATCAGATAATGGAATTACCTCCAATGAGAGCCCGAGACAGAAGGATTATTCATTTAGAAATTGCTTTAAGAAGTGATGTTGTCACTGAAAGTGTTGGCGAAAACAAAGAAAGACATATTGTAATTAAACCCCAAGAGAAATAATTTTTAATTAAGAGCAAAAGAAGGCACCACCGGTTTTGCAATTAGGCATATTAATTTCAAGATGGAAACCACTTCCATATTGGGATCCTGCAGCTGAATATTCATCGATAACATCAAAACCAGAGGTATTAGCAGCTTTAATGAAAGCTGCTCTTGTTGAAATACCTGGGTCTCCACCAAATCCTACATCAACGCAAGTACCGATTTTATGGCAATTTGACACATGGTGGACTGTAGTGACGCACTCGTTTCCAATGATTGAGACACAAGCTTCTGTGACTTGCCATCCTTTTGGGGCATTACTATTAGCTAAGTTCAATAAACTTTCAGCAACGCTTTCTTCAATATAAGCACCATTGGGAAATTCCCAACTCAATGGGATATTAGAATATTTACCAGAGCCTGCTCCAATTAAAACAAAATTACCTACAGTTACTGGTAATTGTTCTGTTTCCACTGATGGCTTAGCTGTTGATGGTTTTGGTTCTGGTGTTTGGAGGATATTAGGATTAATTTGATCTAGAATAAGCCAGAAAGAAAACAATAAAACAATTCCAATAAAAGTATTAAAAATTCTTTCTTGAGCTTCTTTTTGTTGTTCAACATTTCCCCCAGCAGTAAGATATTGAAATCCAGCATAAATAATCATAATAAAAGCGAATAATCCAGCTAATCTAAAAGCCCATTGAACTAGATATTTAATTAATTCCGTTACTGAATTCTTAGCATCTAATTCAACTACTTCAGAGGAAAAATTATTTGCAGCCTCAACAACTAATCCTTGACTAAAATTTAAACAACAGATGAATACAATCAAGAACAGAGTGATATTCTTAAAATTACAATATTGATTTAAAGACAGAAACATTTATTGTTTTATTTAAACTTTAATATTTGTCCTGGTTTAAAAAATCCAGGCAAACCAACTTCCCATTGAAAAAATCGAAATGTAGGCACAGGTATTGTTTGTACTAATTCTTCTGTAGTTTGTTTTGTTGAATAAGCGCCTAAAGAAGCTAATAACTCTTTTAGGATTATAGGGCAAGCTGCACCAATGGCCATGGAAACAGGAACTCCTAATCCCCAAGGAAGAGCAGTAGCTGCATTTGATAGCATTCCACAAATCCAATCAACATCTAAACCAACGCCTAGTAAGTCTAAAAATTTGTCCTGAACCAAATCACTTATATCACCAAATTGAATTGCTGCTTCAAGGAAATCTGAGCGCAAGTTTTCAGGAATTGGCAATCCTTGACTAATAGCATTCCCTAATATGTTTTTATCAGTAACAGAAAAGTTGCCTTTATCTTTGACTTTATTAAAATATCCCTGTAATTTTTCTGGGATGTTTTTTCCTGTTATAATAACATCTTCTACTTCGTCCAATAAATCTGTTGTAATCCCAGAAATATCTGCTAAATCTTGTAAAGTTTTGATATTTCTAGCAGCTTCGGTTTGAGCAGCAGATTGTTCTACTGAACCTACAATATAAACAGGTTGTGCCTCGCCTCCACCACAACCACACCCTGGATTTAAGGGCGAAGGGTCAACAGAAGACGGAGATTCTCCAGAACATTTATTATTACAGAGAATTTTACAAGTATATTCTCCATTTTCATCATCCCGATAACATTCCTTAGTTGCTGAATCACAAGAATAACGAGCTTGAGAAGCAGCCAAAGCTTCTTTAGTTATTAATAAATTCCAAAAAAGAAAATTTACAACAAAAACAATCAAAAAGAATACAGATATCTTATTATAAAAATTTGTTTGTTTCATGTTTTTATTTATTTTTTTAAAATGATTCTTTATATTTTAGAAGATTTTTTAGCAACCTTTTCAACAGCCCCTTGTGATAAATAAGCAAAGATAACAGTTCCAGTGGTAATCGGAAGAATGCTAGCCAAAGGTAATAAATCTATTAATTGACCACCTAAGATTAATTTTGTTCTTATACCAGTGATAATACTAATAAATAATATATAAGCGGAAAAAGGAAGAGCTATCAACCAGACAAAAAAATTAATTCCTGGAATTAGGCCTAAAACTATCTCTATAATATCCTTCATTATAGCAGGGATAAGAAGCAAAAGAAAGATAATAATATCCATCTTCTTTTCTTTTGGCTTTGTTTCTGGTTTTTTCTCTTCAGAGGAAGTTTTTTCTTCTATGGAAGGAGAGGTTTCTTGTTCTACAGGTTCTGTTGGTTGTTGTTCTATTAAAGATCCTTCTTTATTTGGTGCTTGTTCTGTCATTAATATTTAATTAAGACTCAGATTTTAATTGTTTTTTCGCTTCTTTAATAGCTAAAAGCTGAGCAGGATTTGAGGTGATAATTTGGTCTTCTGCATAAGAAGCTACAATTTGAATGGCCGCATGTTTTTCTTGGGCAAAAAACAAACCAGTGCCTACAGGAGATTGTAAAAGAATTGTTTTTTCTTGTTCAGTAAGATTTAAAGCCTTGCCAATTATTTCTATATTTGCTGGAGATTGACGAAGCAATAATGATAGAGAGGAATTAGTAATAATAGGTTTGCCATAAGGAGAAGCTAAGGCGTCCTCAATGTCTTGGGTGATAAAGGTGACTCCTAAATAATATTTTCTGGCTCTTTTTATTAAACTGAACAAGAAAGAAGCGCTTTCTTCATGATTTAAAAGCCACCAACCTTCATCAATAATAGCAATTCTTTTTCTAAGGTCTTTCTTTATCATTGTCCAGATATAGTTTAAAACAACATACATGGCAATAGGTCTTAATTCATCTGCTAGTTCTCTAATGCCAAAAACAACCAGTCGGTTATTAATATCAATGTTTGATTGTTTATTAAGAAAACCAGCATAAGTCCCTTTAGTGAATTTATAAAGTTTAGCTGCTAAATCTTCTCCCCCTTCAATATTCTCAAGAACATTTTCCAGATCTTCCATTAAAGGTGGTGCTTTTTGTTCAGTCATGTTTTCAGGAAAAATATCCCGACTGGCATAAGTTTGAATAATGGCTTGATCTAAAATCAATTCTTCCTGTGGAGTTAATCCGCCAAGCATTAATTTGATAAGTCCAATAAGACTCAAAACATGGTTTCTAAAAACTTCTTCATTTGTTTCCTCATCTTCTTTTACCAGAGGCAATTCAAAAGGATTAATATTATCTTCAGAAGCCACGGCAATATTAAAATAGCTGCCGCCAATTGATTCAGCTAAATATTGATATTCATTTTCCGGATCAATGATTAAAATATTAGTGCCTAATAAAAGGGAACGGAGAATTTCTAATTTAATAGCATAGCTTTTTCCAGCTCCAGTTTGAGCAAAAACCACCATATTTGCATTTGGAAGAGAAAAACGGTCAAAAATTATTAAACTATTATTATGAATATTAATGCCATAAAGAATCCCTTTATTATCTGAAAGATCTAAAGAAGAAAAAGGAAAAAGAGTAGATGCTGGTTGAGAATTTAAAGGTGTGGTTAAAAGTAATCTATTAACTCCAAGAGGCATAGTGCTTTCTAATCCCTCAAATTCCCTAAAAACAGCAGGTTTGGCATAAATAAGTTGTTGTTCTAATATATTTCGGATTTTACTCTCTACTTTTGAAAGCCCTTCCTGGCTATTAGAAAAAAAAGTGATATAAACACCAACGTCAAACAATCTCTCACTGCCTTGTTGGATCGTATCTCTTAATTTTTCAACATTAGATAAAGCTGCTTCTAATAAAGGATTACGAACCAATCCTCTTTCAGCTTCAATGTTAATCTGAGCTTGAATTTCCGCAGATTTTTTCCTTAAATTTCTTAAAACTTTATTAATATCAAGAGGATGGAAAAAGATAGAAATATTAAAAGACTCATCAAGATTAATAACTGAAGAAAACCAATTAGAGGCTAAATAATCTGGGTAAGTTAAAACAAAAAGAGTAGCACAATATTGTTCTCCTAATTTAAGATAATTTGTGTTTATTTCCAATCCAGCTGGGGCAATTAAATTTTGAAGCGTGGAAAAAGCTTCAGTATAAATAGCTTCTTGAGGTTTTATTTGTTTTTTCCGTGAGAAGAAAGGTAATTTCATAATAGTATTATTTATTCATTAAGTTCTGAAGGAATAGGAATAGATTCTCTTTCAAAAGTTTCTGGATTATATAAGTTAAAAAACAATTCTATCAATTCTTTAGTTGTCAAAGGCTGAGCTTGTAAATTCATGCGAGTGAAATTGTTTATAACATTGTTTTGGCGAATCATCAGTTGCTGATAATATTGATTAAATTCATCATTAGACAAAGAAAGGGTTTTAGAAAAAGCCTGATGTTTTAAATTAAGTAAGTTTTTATATGCTTCCACTATTTGTCCAAAAATGTCTTTTGGCTTAAGGATAATAGGATCATAAGGAATAACCACATAGAATTTTTTCTTCATAATATTACTCTCAGTAACTAAGCCTTTAATAAAAGAGTGATAATCTTCTCCTTGTAATTTAAGCAAAGTATTTGTTTCTTGATTGATTTTTTCTTGAAGAAAGTTTAAATAGGACGCAATATGAACACGGCGTGAATGAGCAATAACTTCTAATGTAAAATCCAGGTTATTTAATAGATTGCGCCAATTAGTTAAAATACTAAATTGCTCTTGCTCTGATTTTAAATCTAGGTTTATTCCAGAAACAGCTAAAACAGAACGTAAGGATCCGTTTTTTAAGATAACGACTCCTTTTTTAATTTGATGAATAGAAAGAAGTGATTGACTACTAAAACTTTCTTTTTGTTTTTGAGGCATTTTATTTATCTAAAATTTCAGTTAATTTTTGAAGTGTTTCTTTGTCTAAAGATTTTTGAGTGGTTACTGTTTCACTTTTCTCATATTTGGATAAAGGACCTGGAGAAGGTTTTTTTATAACTTGTTCTTTTTGCCAAAGATAATATTTTGGTAGCCAAAAATGACGAAAAGCAGATAGGATCAGAGCATAAATTGGCTGGTTATGTAATTGACCAAAGGTAAGAAATAATCCAAATGGTGCCATAAATGCAAAAACAATAAACCAAAGCCATAATTGTAAAAGAAAAAACAAGATAATAAGAATAATAGCAAAACCTAACAAAATCCAAAGCTGGGTAAAGGTAATTAATCCCATTAATTTAGTTTCTTCTTCTATAAATTTTGGTACTTGATAGGCCATAATAAATTATGATGTTTTTCCAAAAGGACTTTCCTTTTTATACTTTTCATATTGAACTGGCTTAGGATCAAACTCTTTTTCCTTTGATCTTTTTTTCATCTCTTGTAACTTAACATCCAAAACATAGGGTTTTTTATCAGTGGATTTTTGAATTGGTTTTTCACTTTTAAATTCTTCTCCTTTACCTGTCAAAACAGTGGAAGGTTCTGTTTCTGGTGTTTTCTTTTTCTCTAAAGGTTTTTCTTCGATTGTTTCTTTATCTTCTTTTTTAGATTTTAAAACTTTTTTTATTTCTTCTACAATTTTAGGTTGAGTGTCTTTTTTAGTAATGGCTTCTAACAATTTATTACGGATTTTTTCTTGTTTGATTAATGTTGTTTCTGGTATGGTAACTTTTTTAAGCGCTTCTACTTTATTTATTGGTTTTGTCACTTTAATTTCTGTTGGCTCAGGAGTAATGTATTCAGGAATTGGCTCAGGTTTAGTAATTTCTGATTCGGTAATTTTTACTTTAGGTTTTTCTGTTTTTGGTTCAATAATTTTGGGTTGAGGTATAGTGAATTGATCTAGGGGTTCTTTTATTATCTCTGATTTTATTTTGTCTGCAACAGATTGAATATCAATTTTTGTAATTTGATTTTTTTCAGAGAGTTCTTTTTTAGGTTTTTTTTCAAAACTATCTAGAATTGGTGTTTTGAATTGCATTGGCGGTTTTTCTAAAGAAGTGATTGGCCTGGATTTAAACTGCAGTAATTCTTTTTTGTATTGATTAAAAATCTTATCTTGAATTATTTGATGGATAATCTTTAAAGAAGAATCCTTGATTTTTAAACGAGACTCTAACTCTGTCACAAAATCATCAGAAGAAATATTCAATAAAAGAACATCAGTAACAATTTCATTTAAAATAAATAACTCTTGTTCATTTAAATCAGCAAGCGAGCCAGCGTCTTGGATGATAGAAATAACTTTATCAGAATAAAGAGCTTCTTGGAGAGATTTTGGCAAAACATCAAATTTTTTTAAGAACTCTTCTTTTTTCATTCTTCTTTAAAAATGTTATCCCATGCTGAAGCATCAGGCGTATTTTCTAGATCAATGCCACTTTCTTCTCTTAGCGCCCGGGAATCTTTGATGTGTTTATTGAATTTTGCTAATGCGGCAGGATCTCTCTTAACTGACTCTATAAAGAGTTTTTGTCTTTCTTCGTTAAAATACTTGGGTCCTAAACCTTTCCAAAAAGCAGCCATTTGTGAGGCTGAGAATTTTTTAACTAAAGATTGGAAAACCTTATCATAAGCTTCTTCCATGGCTTTTTCTGTTTCATGGGGCAACCAAGCTCCTTGCTCAATGGATTTTTGGTATTCTTTGTCTATAGTTTTTTCAACAAAATCTTTTAATTGGGTTTTATCTTTTAATTTATCAGGTTTTAATGAAGTTAAAGTTGCTACTTTTTCTTCTACTGAATCTGGGGTATTAATTAATTTTCCTCCCTCTACCTTAAATTCATGGGGAATTGCTTCAGTGATAGCTTTTTTATTAAATCTAACATCGTCTTTATGGAGATTGATAAATTTCGTAGATTCATCCCCTAATTCTCCCATCTCGGCTAATTTATTAACCAAAGCAATTCTTTTTTCATAGGCATTTTTATCCAATGAAGATGGTAAAGGAGCTTTTTCAAGTTGCTTTAAGCTACCCAAGCTTATATTCTCTAAGCCTTTTTCATACTCTTTAACTCTAGTCGCCTTAGCTTTTTCTCCAGTGACTAACATTTCTTGGCCAACACCTTTTAATAAAGGAACATGAGTCAAAGCTTCACCTGCTTTTTTATACATTCCAGTTTCTTTAATTCCCTTAATTGTTTTAGCCCCAACAAAGGCTCCAGCAAGCCATCCAGCTCGACTAACTTGTTTTTGAACCACTTTTCCCACAGCGCCACTACTTTGGATTGAAACAATTAATCCTCCAATTAAAAACATAGAAAAGAGAACTATTTGAATAATCATTGTGATAATACCTAATTTTTCTTCTTGAGCGCCAAGATTTGCAAGGAAAACATTCATTTCAGATACAACAACAAGTCCTGCATACAAAGAAATGGCAAAAGTAATAGGAAAAAGACACCATTTAGAAAATTGTCCCCACCATAAATTCCAAAACTTTTCAGTATTTGGCAATACCCATGCAGCAAAAGCAATAGGTGAAACAGCAAGTAAGATAATAATAAGAAAAGACCGGGCAACCATAACAAAGAAAATAGCGATTAAAGAGATAAAAACAAACAATCCAATTATACCTAAGGCAGCGATAATAAGAAGGAAATTACCCCAAGAAAGACCCCAACCTTTTGTGCTCATCTTAATGTCTTGCCCTTCTACAGTTATAGTTTTAATTTCAGCTTTGTCATCATAAGCAAAATTATATTTTTTAACACCTGAAATTTCATTAGTGGCAAAATTATCCATGATTGCTTGGGCAATATCTTTTTGGCCAGTTGCTTCTCGAGATAAATTCAAGAATACATAAGTAGTAAATTGAGAAAGATCTAATATTATGCCCGGTAAAACCAAGCTAAAGTTAATAAGTAAGGCAATAACTATGAATTTCCAAAGGATGTCTTGCCAGCGGTATTTTTTAATTCCTAAAATAGTTGCAATAGCTATAATTATTAAGATTAAAACAAGGGCTAAATTCATAAAATTTCTTAAGATTTCCCAAATTGCTACTACCCCAGGATTTTTAACAAACCCTCCATAAGTATCAGGGTTTAAAGCCCAAAGAATATTTCCTGTTAATGTATTAATCATTCCACCAATCATTTTTCCAAGTCCTTCAATAGCTCCTATTTGAACCAAACAAGCTTTATGTGCCCACCAAGTATCATTTGCGTTTTCATCTCCTGTTACCCATCCCCAAATTTCAGCAAACCTACTTTTTGGGTCTTCACCTCCATAAAAAAGAGCATTACAAATTTTTGCAGCATTTGATTCTTGAGCCGTACCAGTCACATCTTCAACATATCCTTCTCGATGAAACTTGTCAGTGGCAATATTCATACAACACATTTGTCCTATAGGGCAAAGGTTATTCCCTTGTATGCTTTCTTCTCCTTGATGACAAGCGGTCCTGCATATGTATCCTGCTTGCACACAGACAGGTTGTAATTTTAGTTCTTGCTGCCCTACCCATAGTTCATAATTAAATTTCTCAGAGACACAACAATTGGTATTTAAGAAACTACCTGCACAAGTAAGCCGTGATTCAGGTTTTTCGTCATTGTTACATCCTGCTCGACATGTTCCTCCAGCTTCAGTGCAAGTATAGGCAGATGCTTGTAAGTTATTGAATTTAAAAACAGGACTTATTAATAAAAACAAAAGGATAGTGCCAAAAATCCCAATTTTAAATACATTTTTTATTTTCATATTTTTAATAATAAATTTGTATAATATTCAGTATTATTATAACTTATTATTTATTAATAATAAAGATAAACAAGTCCATTGGTCTAAAGATAGGTTTTGAGCCCTGATATTTAAAGGCAGATTTAGTTTTTTAAAAGATTTTTCAATAATCTTTTTGTCAATTTTAAGATTTAAACAAAGATTGTTAATTAAAAGCTTTCTTGGTTGTTTAAAACCAGCTTTAACAATTTTAAAAAAAGATTGCTTAGCAGCCTTTGTCCTTTTAATATCAATAAAAGGAGTGATTTGTATAATTGCTGAATCTATCTTTGGCTTTGGAGAAAAAGCAGTTTTAGGCACATAGGAAATAATTTTAGCATGAGCATAAAATTGAACAGAAATAGCTAATAAATTCATTTTTGAAGGTTTTTGAATTATTCTTTGAGCAACTTCTTTCTGAATCATTAAAATAATATCCTTTGGTTGTTTTTCTAATTCTAATAATAACTTGATTAAATGTGAGGTTAAATAATAAGGGATATTACCTATAACCTTAAAATTAGATTTTAGGATTTGAGAATCAGAAATTAAAAAATCCCTAATATCTCCTTGGATAATTTTTAAATTTGAATTGTTTTTAAATCGTTTTTTAAGAAATTTTACAAGCCCTGGGTCTTTCTCAATAGCAATGACTTGAGCTTTAGTTTTTAACAATGCTTGGGTTAAAATTCCTTTTCCAGCGCCAATTTCTAAAACCAAATCCTTTTCATTAATTTGCCCTGCTTTGATGATTTTATTAACAAAAGACTGGTCTTTAAGAAAAACCTGACCTAATTTTTTTTGTTTAATAAATGACATAGTGTGTTTTGACAAAATTAGTGGCTATGTTAAAATATTTACAAGGTTGAGAAAGAATTTTAATAAAATAACAATTAAAATGAATCCAAAATATAAAAAAATAATCATTATTCTTGCTAGCGCGCTCTTAATTGGTCTTTTGCTTTTTGTTTTCTTTTTTTCAAAGAGAGACAAAATCAAGCTTGGCTGGGATTCAGATATTTATACAGGATTTCTATTGCCTGAAAAAGGTGCCTGGTCTGAATTAATAGTCTATGATGAAGAAGGCAATGAAAGTTTGCAAAGATCAATTTATCTTGGAGAGTCTTCTTTAGAAGGAGTACGGATTTATGGAGTGGAAACAGATCCTAATGCTTACAATAACTCCGGTTCTGTTCTTCAGGTTTGGTATGATTATACTAATGATGAGATTGTAAAAATGGCAAGCAAGGAAAAACAAGGTCAAGATATAATATGTGTTAATGTTCCTTTAATGGAAACATTATTTCCAACCCTAACCGCTTATTTACCCACAATAGTTACTCCGGCCAAATACAGCTCAATAAACAGATACACATATGATACCTATACAACAGAAACTGGAAAAACAATTCAAACTGCCAAATTTGTAGATGATTATGAAACAGAAATATGGTTAAGCACAGAAATTCCTTTTGGAATAGTCAAAGGTGTTTACTTGCCTAATAATATAATTGTTGCTTATCTGCGTGACTTTGGTTTATTTGGAGCCACACCTTTAATTTCTGAAACACAAGCAATTAATTGTCAGCCAATAACAATAAAATTACCAAGCGAACTATCTGAATAAAACACAAATATTTTTCTTAAAATCCTTTTGGCTTTAGGTTTTTAAAAGGGTTGACTTTTGCAATTCTTTTGATAAAATACTGTAAAGCCTTGAAAAAGGCTTTTTAAATAGAACATTTGCTTCTAAATTAACATTTTTACTTGGAAAACACAATTAAATAAAGGAATAGAGATTGT
>Ga0172377_10008144_pt1 | contig 10755 bp, 12 predicted proteins | sample Pumphouse3metaG_FD_119749 | JGI IMG/M metagenome (GOLD analysis project Ga0172377, IMG submission 119749) | Leachate microbial communities from a municipal landfill in Southern Ontario, Canada - Pumphouse #3 metaG | ecosystem: Engineered > Solid waste > Landfill > Unclassified | place: Canada... | reverse complement strand
GCCGTATAATGTTTGCTCATTGCCGCTTTCATCGAAAGCCGGCCTACTTGGCGGTTCAGATTAAAAAAGTATAACGTGATATCCGGGAAAATAACGGAAGGTTTTTAATGGTCAGGGCGCATACGGTTTCGGTTTTTGAAAAAATCCGCGAAGACATACAGAACGGTAAATACAGCCAGGCTGAATTTCTGCCTTCGGAACGAGAGTTGGCGCAGAATTACGGCACCGGCCGCGGCGTGATCCGTACCGTATTGCGCAAATTGCGGACGGAAAATTTGATATGTCTGATTCCCGGACGCGGGGCGAAAGTCATCAAAGTAAAGAAAAAGCTTTCCCTTGAACGTTTTCTGGTTCGTTTTAACGGCACGATCATTTTTCCGAAAGCGAACGAAGCCATGGGGATCCTCGCGGGTGTTTGCGCTGAAGCCGCGGAAAATCATGCCGAAGTAGTAATGTCCTTTTCCGACTCGGCGGTTTTCATGAACGAACTGGCCGCGCGCCATGCAAAAGGCGATATCCAGGGACTTGTCTTTCTTGAGGGCGGGGACGGAAAAGCCATGTTTTCCGCCCTGGAAACCATCGGAATACCTTATCTGGTGGCCAACCAGGAAAAGGACGACCCCGCATTGTGCTGCCGGATGGATTTCCGCAATGTCGGCCGTCAGGCCGGACGTTATTTAACCGCCAGGGGGCATCGTCATATCGGTGTGGTTGCCGGTCCTTTGCAAAATTATCTTTACAAAGAAATACTTGCCGGATTTCGCGGCGCTTTGGCCGAGGATGAAATATCGCTTGCGCCTGAGAACATTATTCAACCGGATGAAAACGGTCAATATTCCGGTTTAAGGCAACTGCTTCTGTCCGGGAGCCGTCCGACTGCGGTTTTCGCCATGCGCGATCACCGGGCAATGACATTTTATCACGTTTGCCGCGATTTCGGCGTCAGGATACCTGAAGATATTTCGATAATTTCCTATGATAACATTACCTGGCCGGATGCGGCCCACGTCGGTCTTACGACGCTTGAACAGCCGGTTGAGGAAATCGGCCGGGAAGCAGTTAGAATGCTGAAAGAATGGATTATTTCCGGGATAAAGCCGGCAGACAGGAATTTATATCCGAAACTGATAGAACGCGGCAGCGTCAGGGATATTACGTTCAAGTAGCGCCGGGAGCAGCCTTGCTCCGGCACAGAGAGTCTTAGAGGAGGATATAAACTTTGCCGGTCACGGTGCGAGGCCGCACTCGTGACTACTGAAATTCCCGGCAAAGCCGGTTAAGTTCATTGTGTAAGGAATTTGTTATTTTGACAGAATCATTTTTTTTGAATTTGTGTTTTCCTTAGCCACTTATCCGCACTGATAAAACACTGATTTAGTAAAAAATCAGTGTCAAATTAGTGAAGATCAGTGGTTTTGAAATTCCTTAAAACTCTTAAACTCCCCGTTTTTTCGGTCCCCATATTATTTTATGGAGTTGCAGATTCAGTCTGGCCGGGGGCAGGTCTGCACGCATCCAGGCAACCAGTTTGGCGGGATCGAGTTCTCCCCATATCGGACTCAATAAAATATTAGGGGTCTTGCTTCGGAGTTTGTACTTTTCTATTATGGTCAGGGCGAACTCGTAGTCCTGATAATCCAGAATGACGAATTTTACTTCGTCGCGGTCGGAGAGGATATGGAAATTGTCATACAGGTTGTATTCCACCATCCCGCTCGAAGGAGTTTTGCAATCCACGATCTTCCTGACCGCCGGAGGTAAGAGGCTTAAAGGCAGGGAGCCGTTGGTTTCAACCATGACTTCCATTCCCTCGGCAAGCAGGGCCTGGCATAAAAACGGGGTGTTTGCCTGGTCAAGCGGTTCGCCGCCGGTGATTTCAACCAGCCGGACTTTTGACAGTTTTGCCTGGCTTACGAGATGTTCCACGGTCATGGCGACGCCGTTTTCCGTGCTGCCGGCGTATTCAGTATCGCAATAAGAACAGTTCAGGTTACAGCCTGCCAGCCGGATAAAAAAACATAGACGCCCCGCATGGCTTGATTCCCCCTGAATACTCAGGAATGTTTCGTTGACCAGCAGTTGTCTGTTAGGCATCGGCAGCTCCGTGTTACTCTTCGAAATAGCTTGCGCCGGAAGTCGGGGATTCGCAAACTCTTATTTTATATAGTCTTACGTTATCATCGTTGATTTTTGGCGCAAGTATTTTATAGATGGTTCCGGCGATTATTTCACTGGTCGGGTTCAATTCGGCAAAAGCCGGGTAATCTGAAATATTAGTGTGATCGAATTCGTCCAGAATTTCATCCAGATCCTTTTTAAGTTTCTTAAAATCAACCGCAATCCCGATTTCATCGAGTTCCTTCACCCGCAAAACCGCCTGCACCGTCCAGTTGTGTCCGTGCAGGGAAGCGCATTCTCCCTGATAGCCGCGGAGACAATGCGCCGCTGAAAAACTTCGGGTTATATCTATTTCAAACATCTTTTCATTTCCGTTATATGCTTGTTTAACTGAACAGGTCGATACTTTTTATAATGTCAATATTTTTACCGGCAAGCGCTTCGAGCGCCTTGTCCGTATCTTCAAAACGGAATACCATGATCGCCTTGTCCGCTTTGCCGTAACTGAACGCGTACATATATTCAATGTTGACGTTGTTCCGTGCGAGGATTTCAAGCAGGCTGGCCAGCCCCCCCGGATGGTCATCCACGGGCAGCGCGAGAACCTCGGTGACATTTACCACCAAACCGATGCTTTCAAGGATTCTTTTGGCGTTTTCCCAATCCCGGATCAACAGCCGCACAATACCAAACTGTTCCGTGTCCGCGAGCGACAAAGTGGAAATATTGATATTATGTTTTTTAAGCGCCTGGCATACTTCATTAAGCGTTCCCGGCTTGTTTTCGATAAAGAGAGAAAGCTGTTTTACCTTCATCCTGCAAATCTCCTTGTCGCGGCGCCCCGCGGGGCGCACTAAAAAAAAACTCCCACTTACGCGGGAGTTTTAAATCTCTTTTGAGAAAAGCTTAAACAGAAGCTTTATCCCAGGTAGCTTTGTTAACGAAAGCTGTAAGATTACGGCCATCACAAGTTTTGGCTTTGAAAGCATATCTTTCGTTACCTTTCTTACCATAAGTAACTTTTTGAATTACTTCTGCTTCAACCTTCTTCTTAGCTTTGACATCATAGAAACCGTGTTTCACTTGTGACCTCCTCGTTAAAGGGTTAAGATTATGACCTAAGACTTAAGAACTTATAACTAATATAAGCAGAACTTTTAAATTTGGCAACCGAAAAAACAAGAAAAAAATAGTTTTTTCATCCCCTGTTGCGGGCGGTTATTGATAACTAATTTGTAATAAACAACTTGTGTTTTCGAAAAAAAACAGAAAAATAAGCGCTTTTAACCTGAAACTACTGCTCAAGACGCTTTGAATAAGCAAAATTCCCGTAAAAACGCCCAAAAATCCACGCTTATCGGTGTTGAGATTCAAGCCAGCGTTCGGCATCGATGGCGGCGCGGCATCCCATCCCGGCGGCGGTAATCGCCTGGCGATATACATGGTCGGCGCAGTCACCGGCGGCGAAAACCCCGTCCACGCTCGTGTAGCCGGAACCGTCCTTCAGTTTGATAAAACCTTTGTCGTCAGTTTCAACGGCGCCCTTAAAAACTTCCGTATTGGGTACATGTCCCAGGGCCGCGAAATAGCCTTTGGCCTCGACAATGGTTTCACTGTTGTCCTTAAGGTTTTTCACCCTGACTTTCTCGACTTCCGAATCGCCTATTATTTCCACGACCTGAGAACTCCACATGAATTCGATTTTGGGATTGTTCATCGCGCGGTCGGCCATGATTTTGGATGCCCGCAATTCATCCCGGCGGTGCACAACCGTTACTTTGCTGGCGAACTTGGTCAGAAACAGGGCTTCTTCCATTGCGGTATCGCCGCCGCCGACGACCAGAACGGGTACATTTCTGAAAAAAGCCCCGTCACAGGTGGCGCAGGCGGAAACTCCTTTGTTTTTCAGGCGATCTTCCGACTCCAGGCCCAGCCAGCGGGGCGCCGCCCCGGTAGCGATGATCAGAGTCCTGGTCTCAATCGTTTCACCTGACGCGAGCTGAATTTTATGCGGCCCGCCGTTTTTTAATTCAACTTTGGATACGGTGTCGTTTTTTATCCTGGTCCCGAAATTTTCAGCCTGCTGCTGAAATTTGAACATCAGCTCGTAACCGTTGACCGCTTCCGGGAAGCCGGGGTAATTTTCCACATCAGAAGTCTGCGTCAGCAGTCCTCCCGGCATCTGCCCGGCAATAACCAGCGGTTCGAGGTCGGCTCTTGAACTGTAAACGGCAGCGGTCAGGCCGGCGGCCCCTGAACCTATTATAACAACATTTTCCATAACTTATTTTTCCCCTGACTTATTTTTATTTTCGGTTTTATCCTGGGATAAATTCGCAATCGAATGCGGACTCAGCAAACGGGTCATTGTCGGCAGATCAGGCAGATCGTCTTCAAGATGAATGCCCCGCAGCACCTTGATAAGGTCATAAGCGATCTTTTCAGTATTGATGATTATCCGGTTGATCTTGCCGAGACAGTACTGGTAGAACCAGAATGCGATATACGCAATGACGAGCGCGGTTATCAGAGGATAAAAGCTTTGCGAAATGTTATAAGCGAGTTCGTGCCAGTTGCAGACCGGGGAAGCGGAAAAATGCCGCAGGGCGCGGAAAATAACCATTCCCGCCCCCAGTAGTCCCAGAACTGATGAATAAATGGCGCAATTGAGCAGCAGACGGGTAGTTTTCAGCATCCTTTCATATTCGGCCTTGAGGGCGATATTCATTTCATCTTTGCATACTTCAAAGCCGTCCGCGATGTTTTTGAACGACGAAAACAAAATTCTGCCGAGCGGCGTGTTATAAGGAGAGCAGGCCTCCATGGCAAATCCCAGTTCGCCGTCATAAAGAACGGTTTTTACCCGGTGAACGAGTTCTTTGGGGTAGGTGCGGTGACGGCGGATGAAACACCAGGTTATTATGGCGGCGGCGCAGAAAAGAGTGAAGTTCAGCAGCAGCAATATCCATATAAAGAAGCCCCAGAAGCCCCCGGCCACCAAAAAAGATTTGTGTTTGAAAAAATCCTTTTTCTTGTTGGCTTCGGTTTTCTTTTCCAGAGTTCCGGGCTGTTTGAGGCTGCCGGGTTCTCCGGCGTTTTCAGCCGGGGCGGCTTTCCCTGATTGTTCGATTTTTGCCATGTTTGCGGCGTTTTCGGAAGCCTGGGCGAAAGCTGCCTGCTGGACGAAAAAGCAGAAAACTATCGCGGCCGGAACAGCAAGAATTCTGTTGATTTTCATAATTTTCATTTTTTTATAACCTTTTACTTAAATTTAATTTAATCCTCTGGGATATTCTTTTTTTAACATCTCCTCATATAGTTTAAGTTTTTTATTTTTATTGCTTTTATAAATAGTAATCGTTTGTTCCAGGGAATGTTTGCGGCCGGGCGTTTCCGGTGGAAATACGGCTATGTTTTCAAGGAAACAATCCAAGGCGCCCTGGACGTTTTTCTGTTTCAGGAGCATTTCCCCAAGTTTGAAATTCGCGACGGCGGAATATTCGGGTACCGCCAGTTCAAAGGAGCTCCGGTATGCTTTTTCGGCATTGTCCCGCAGATCGAGTTTCGCGCAGGCGTTGCCCAGGAGCAGGAGCCCGCGGGCGCAGGAAGCGGCTTCCATTTGCGGCATTACCATTTCATATTTCAACAGCGGTTCCAGAATGGAAACCGCGCCTTTATAGTCGTTTTCAGCTATTTTCAGCCGAGCCAGAAGGAGTTTAATTTTTAATTCCATGGTCGGGAAATTATAGGCGGCGGCAAGCGCGTTAAGCAGATTTTGCGCTTCCCCGAATTTCCCGGTGTTCAGGAAGGCTTCCGCTTTGACTATTTCCGGCAGTAAAGCCATTTTTACCAGCTTGAAATCCCGGCGCCGGAGGATCTGTTCCCGTTTATCCAACTGGATAGTGAGATTTCCTTCTTTATCGGATTTCAGCAGCTCGGCTTTAAGCCAGGTGTCATTGGTCAGGAGTACTTTTACCGGAGTCCCTTTGCCGTACAGGACGCAAATATGCAGCGATATGAATAATGTGAAAAACAGTTTAAACATTATAATCTCCAATAAACTGCACTAAAACTTCGCGGTTCCGGGGGCCGTCGAACTCACAAAAATAAATTCCCTGCCAGGTGCCGAGACACAATTTCCCGTCTTCAACCGGAATAGTTTGCGAAAATCCCATCATGGAAGCTTTGATATGGGCGGCGCTGTTGCCTTCAAAATGTTGAAAAACAGGGTTGTTCCAGGCGACGAGCTGTTCTGTTCCCGCTATTATGTCATGTTGTACGGCCGGGTCGGCGTTTTCATTGATCGTCAGTCCGGCAGTCGTATGCCGGCAGAAAACATGGCATATCCCGGATTTGAAATTCTCAGGTATCAAAGCGCTCAGCCGGCTGGTGAAATTTATCATTTCACTGTGTTTACTTGTTTTGATATTGATCTTATTCATAATAAAAAATCCGGATTATCAAGTTTCTCAATCCTGCTGTCACAAAGACTCCACGGCGTCAATAAGAAAAATATAAACCTTAAACACTTTTACTTCAACCGAATCCATGAGATTTTTTTATTCTTCCGCACAGCTTACTTTATGTAAACGCATTTGGCGCGCGGGGTGATCGAACACAAAATTTCGTAAGCGTGAGTATCTTTTATTTCGGCCCAGCTCTGCAGCGGAATATTTTCATTGCCCTGGACGCCTATACAGACAACTTCATCACCGCATTCAGCATCGGGAACCTGACTTAAATCAACCGTGGTGTAATCCATTGAAACCCGGCCTATTATCGGGCATTTCCTGCCTCTTATCAGGACATGGCCGCGGTTCGACAAAGCCAGCGGCAGGCCGTCGGCATAACCTGCGGCAACCGTTCCCACCAGGGTATCTTCAGCAAGACAGTGGGTTTGTCCGTAACCGATGAATGATCCGGCCGGGAGTTTTCTGATAATCACCAGTTTGGCTTTAAAGGTAATTACCGTGTTCAAGTCGAGTCGGGTTTGTTCGCTGTAGCCGTAGATGTTCAGTCCCAGGCGCACCCGGTTGAAAGGTTCGCTGTAGGCCGGGGGGTAATTATTAACGCCGTCACTGTTGGCGGTGTGGATATTTTGAAAAGACACGCCGTCGGCTTCCAGGTTTTTGATCAGGGAATGGAAATTCTTTATCTGTTCGGCGGTATAATTGTTATGAATATTGTCAGCGACCGGGAAATGCGAATAGATGCCGATACACTCCAATTGCGGCAGCTTAATGATCTTTTTTATTTCCTGATGCGCGTCCCGGAGCAGGATGCCGAGCCGCCCCATCCCGGAATCTACCAGTATCTGGTATTGAACCGTCCGATTTTGCCTGAGCGCCTCGGCGCTGATCTGCCGCGCTCCTTCGAAATCGTTTACGGGCAAAATAATACCGTTTGCGACGGCTTCCGGGATCTCTTCCGGCAGAATGCTGCCGAGAATCATTATCGGCAGTCCGATATCTTTAAGTTCCAAGGCTTCGTTTACATCCGCGACGCCGAAACTGTCGACACCCGCGTCCCGGCAGGCTCGTGCGACTTCCACGGCTCCGAGCCCGTATGCGTTCGCTTTGACTACGGCGGTAATTTTGCCGGGGGAGACCAGTTCACAGAACTTCTGGATATTGCGCTTTATTTTACCGAGGTCAACCTCAAGGGTAACACGCGTACTGGCTTTGCTTAAATTCGCCATCAGGGCAGTACCTCAATATCAGCTCCGAGAGCTTTAAAATCAGAAATAAAACCAGGGTAGGTTACGGCGGCGCTTTCCGCTTTATTGATGACGGATTCGCCTTCCGCCGCCAATGCGGCGACGGTCAGGGCCATTACTATCCGGTGATCATCGTAAGATTCCAGCTCCGCGCCGCGCAGTTTTCCCCCCCGTATAACCATTCCGTCCGGCAATTCCTCAACCTCTATTCCCATTTTTCCGAGTTCCCGCGTCATACAGGCAATGCGGTCGGTTTCCTTGATCCTGGCCTGAGCGACATTTACGAAACGCGTTGTTCCTTCGGCGCAGGCGGCGACTACCGCGAGCAGGGGTAAAGCGTCGGGAGTGGCGTTCAGATCCAGTTCAAGGGCGGACAGTCTGCCCGGTGAAACCTGGGTATATCCCGGCAGGCGTTCAACTTTAGCGCCGAACTTTTCAACAAAATCGAACACCGCCTTGTCGCCCTGCAGGTCGTTGAAATCCAGATTTTTTATCCTGACCGCGCCGCCGGCGACGGCTCCGGCTCCCAGCGGAAAAGCGGCGGTGGAAAAGTCGGCGGGAATAGTCCAGTCAAAAGCTTTGAATTTCTGTCCGCACGGGACTTTGAAATATGACATGTCCGGCGTGCGTTCAAGCTTGACGCCGAGGCGTTCAAGCCAGCCGAGAGTTATTTCAACGTAGGGTTTTTCCTGTAGTTTGACCGGGATTATTTCAGTATCGTTTTGGGCGAAGGGACAGGCGAAAAGCAGGGAAGTCAGGAACTGCGAACTGGTTCCGATCACTTCAGTTCTGCCGCCTTTGAGCGGGCCGCGAAAACTGACCGGGCATTTCCCGTCTCGGCTGGTAATCTTAACGCCTAAATTGCCCAGGGCGTCGGTGAGTTGTTTCATCGGGCGGGAACGCAAAGAAGCGTCGCCGTCAAAAGTGATTTCACTGTCGGCCGTGCCGGCGATGCCGCTCAATATTCGCAGGCCGGTGCCGGAATTTCCCATGTCGATCACCTTGCCGGGATTATTTATCCGGCCTCCGGTTCCGGTAATTTCCCAACGACCGGGAAATTCCCTGACCTTAGCGCCCAGCAGTTTGGCGGCTTCCAGGGTTGAACGGGTGTCAGCTGATTCCAGCGGGGCGCGGACAATGCTCACGCCTTCCGCCATCAAAGCCGCGGCAATCGCGCGGATAGTGTGTGATTTTGATCCCGGAACCGCCAGTTCCCCGTTAAGAATCGATCTGCGTACTTTTATTTTCATTTTTTCTTCAATATGACTACGGCGTGGGCCGCCATTCCTTTTTGCAGGCCGCAAAATCCTAAGCCTTCGGTGGTTGTGGCTTTTATCGATATCTGTTCCGGTTGGCATTTAAACACTTTGCTGATATTTTTCCTCATTTGCCCGATAAAAGGTTCCAGCTTGGGAAACTGGGCGACGATTGTGATGTCGCAATTACCCATTTCATAGGCGGCGCATCTGTCGTCTTTCAATATTTTAGCCAGCAGTTTCAGGCTGTTCGCGTTTTTGTATTTAGCCTGGGAAGGCGGAAACCAGATACCGATATCGCCCAAGGCTAAAGCCCCCAGTATAGAGTCCATTAACGCGTGAATGACGACATCCGCGTCGCTGTGCCCGGAAAGCCCGGTCGAATGTTCGATTTCAACTCCTCCTAAAATCAACTTCCTGCCCGGTTCAAGACGATGAACGTCATAACCATGCCCGATCCTAAACATGATCTTAATACCCCTTAGTAGTTTTGAATGTTTTATTTAATGACTCATAATCTTTCCTGGATATGAGTCCTTTATTGTAAAGTTCTTCGGTTGCTTTGGCCATGGTGACCATGCCGTCCTTGAAGCCGGTTTCCATAACCGACTGCAACTGGCTGGTCTTTCCGTCCCTGACCAGGGCCTGAACCGCCGGGGTGCCGACCATTACTTCGAAAGCGGCAGCCCGCCCTTCGCCGCTTTTCAGCGGGATCAAACGCTGCGCGATCACTCCCAGCAAAACCCCGGCAAGCTGTAATTTTACCTGGTTCTGCTGGTGCGCCGGGAAAGAATCTATTATCCGGTCAATGGTCTGGGGCGCGTTGTTGGTATGCAGCGTCGCCATTACCAGATGTCCGGTTTCGGCGGCGGTCAGGGTTGCCGAAATGGTTTCGATATCGCGCATTTCACCGACCAGAATGACGTCCGGATCCTGGCGCAAAGCGTATTTCAAAGCATGCGCGAAACTCATGGTGTCCGCGCCGAGTTCGCGCTGTTCGACGACGGCTTCCTTGTTCGAATGGACGTATTCTATCGGGTCTTCGACCGTAATGATATGACAGGCGGCTTCATTATTTATTTTGTCTATCAAGCTTGCCTGCGTCGTGCTTTTCCCGTGTCCGGTCGGGCCGGTTATCAGGATAAGGCCGCTTTTCTTTTCCGCGAGTTTAACCAGTACCGGCGGCAGTTTCAGTTCTTCTGTGGACGGAATGCGTTTCGGGATGACGCGCAGGGCCGCGCCGATACTTCCGCGCTGATAAAAACCATTGACCCTGAAACGGTACTGCAAGGCCTTTTCATCCTCAGAATGCACTTTCATACTGATCGACAAAGCGAAATCTATTTCGCGTTCCTCCTCGAAGCGGGCGCGTTGCTGCGGAGTCAGGATGCTGAAAAGCAGACGCTGCGTGTCCACGGGCGTCAGGAATTCCGTGTTCAGCGGCACCAGGCTGCCGTCGACCCGCAAAGTCGGCCGGGCGTCGGTGGTAATCAGCAGGTCGCTGGCATTGTTGGCGATAGCCGCCTGGAGGAGGCGTTTCATATTGAGGACTTCACTGTCCCCGGCGGTATTGCTGAAATTATCCCGGAAAGTCTCGATGCCGCTTTCCATGCCGCGGACCAGCAGGAGGAATTCTTCCCGGTTGGAGGCCGCGGAAGCGCCCGT
>Ga0172377_10008140_pt1 | contig 10758 bp, 7 predicted proteins | sample Pumphouse3metaG_FD_119749 | JGI IMG/M metagenome (GOLD analysis project Ga0172377, IMG submission 119749) | Leachate microbial communities from a municipal landfill in Southern Ontario, Canada - Pumphouse #3 metaG | ecosystem: Engineered > Solid waste > Landfill > Unclassified | place: Canada... | reverse complement strand
TTTATTTTCCTGAGCATTCCCAACGCTTCCTCGTTGACTTCCAAATCGTACTCTATAAAATGGAAGGTAGTCTTAGGAGTTTCCCGTTTGGGAAAGCCATCACGGGAAAACATCATGGGTTTATTAATCAAGCTATCAGGAATCAAGCGGCACTCTCTGGCCAATGGCCCGGGAGTCCGATACGTGATTTTCATGCAGGGGTGTCCGCATCACTGCAAAGGCTGCCAGAATCCTGAAACTTGGGATCCGAAAGCTGGTCAGATGGAAGATACGGATTGTGTTGTAAGCGATGTCATTGCCGACAAGTACCTGGATGGAGTAACATTATCCGGCGGCGATCCCTTCTTCCAGGGAGCGGCACTCCTAGATCTGGCTAGAAGACTGAAGGAAGCGAAGATCAATCTATGGGCCTATTCGGGATGGACGTTCGAGGAGCTTTTAAGAGGCGATGCCGGGAAGGAAGCCTTAGAAGCTCTCTCCTATATCGATGTACTTGTCGACGGGCCTTTCGTTCAGGAAAAGCTCTCAACGGAGTGCATCTACCGGGGGAGGACGAACCAACGGCTTATTGACTTGAAGAAGTCGCTGGCAGAGAAGAAAGCAGTTGAGGTTGATAAGAAGACGCTGGACTTCGGACTATAAGAGACAAAGAGGAACTTATGTAATTAAGTAAGTGAGGGAGAAAGAAAAACATGGACATCAAAACAGTCGTCAAGAGAGACGGAAACAGAGTCTCGTTCGATTCCGAGAAGATTCAGAACGCAGTTGCCAAGGCATTCGTTTCCACCGGAGAGATTCCGGCCAAGGATGTCTCCGCTATTTCGGCAGCTATTCAGATCATCGCTGTCAACAGCCTGAAGTCCCAGAAGAAGGACAACCCTTCCGTCGAGGAAATCCAGGACGAGGTCGAAAAGGCCTTGATGACGACCGGTTATCAGGAGACTGCAAAGTCTTATATCCTTTACCGTTCCCAGCATGAGAAGGCCAGAGAGGTCGAATCGACCCTTTTGGACTACAAGAAGCTTGTCAACGGCTATATCGGTCCGGAGAAGGACTGGAGAGTCAAGGAGAATTCCACTGTCACGATGAGTGTCGGCGGACTGATCCTCTCCAATTCCGGTGCCGTCACTGCCAATTATTGGCTTTCCGAAGTTTATGACAGCGAAATCGCGGAAGCACATCGTCACTGCTTCATGCATATCCATGATTTAAGCATGCTGACCGGATACTGCGCCGGCTGGTCTTTGAAGCAGCTGATCCAGGAAGGATTAGGCGGAGTCCCGGGAAAGATCTCTTCTTCTCCGGCCAAGCATCTCTCCACCCTCTGCAACCAGATGGTCAACTTCCTTGGAATCATGCAGAACGAATGGGCAGGAGCCCAGGCGTTCTCTTCGTTCGATACTTATCTTGCTCCGTTTGTCAAAAAGGACAACCTGTCCTTCGACGAAACGAAGCAGTGCATCCAGTCATTCATTTATGGTGTCAACACTCCTTCCCGCTGGGGAAGCCAGGCACCGTTCACCAACGTCACTCTGGACTGGACTGTTCCGGATGACCTTGCAAATGTTCCGGCTGTCATCGGCGGCAAGAACATGGACTTCACCTATGGCGACTGCAAGAAAGAAATGGATATGGTCAACAAGGCCTTCCTCGAAGTCTTCATCGAAGGCGATGCCAACGGCAGAGGATTCCAGTATCCTATCCCGACTTATTCCATCACGAAGGACTTCGATTGGTCCGAGACCGAGAACAACAAGCTTCTCTTCGAGATGACTGCCAAGTACGGCACTCCTTATTTCTCGAACTATATCAATTCCGATATGAAGCCGAGCGATGTCCGCAGTATGTGCTGCAGACTCCGTCTCGATCTCCGCGAGCTCCGCAAGAAGGGCGGAGGATACTTCGGCTCCGGCGAGTCCACAGGCTCGATCGGTGTCGTCACCCTCAACCTTCCTAGAATGGGATACCTCAGCAAGTCCAAGGATGACTTCATCGCCATTCTCGATAAGTATACGGATATCGCTGCCCGCTCTCTTGCTATCAAGAGAAAGGTCCTTACCAAGCTTATGGATCAGGGTCTCTATCCGTACACGAAGCGTTACTTAGGTTCCTTCAACAACCACTTCTCCACCATCGGTATCTGCGGCATGAACGAAGCCCTCGAGAATGCCCACTGGTGGAAGGGCGGAAACCTGACTACTGCGGAAGGCCGTGCCTTCTCTGTCGAAGTCCTCAACCATATGCGTAAGAAGCTCTCCGACTATCAGGTCCAGTACGGCGATCTCTACAACCTCGAAGCCACTCCGGCAGAATCCACCACTTACCGTTTCGCCAAGCATGATGCCAAGGACTTCCCGGATATCAAGTCCGCTGCCAAGAACGGAGGCGCTCCGTTCTACACGAATTCCTCCCACCTTCCTGTCGGCTATACGGATGATGTCTTCAAGGCACTCGAAATCGAGGATCCTCTGCAGGTCCTCTATACTTCCGGAACGGTCTTCCACGCCTTCCTAGGCGAAAGAATCCCGGACTGGAAATCGGCTGCTTCCCTTGTCCGCAAGATTGCAACCAACTTCAAGCTCCCTTACTTCACGTTAAGCCCGACTTATTCCGTCTGCGCCAAGGATGGCTATATCGCCGGCGAGCACTTCAAGTGCCCGAAGTGCGGCGGAGATGCCGAAGTCTATTCCAGAATCACGGGCTACTACCGTCCGATCAAGAACTGGAACGACGGCAAGGCCAATGAGTTCATGTCCAGAAAGACTTACACTCCTTCCGAACTCTTCGGAAAGGAAACGATCAACGCTGCCGAATATGCAACCAAGGATGACAAGTCTATCGTAGCTGCATCGACTCCGATCGATCCGAATCTCGGCAAGGACAAGAAGACGGAAGAAGGAAGAAGCTTAGTCCTCCTCTCCACGAAGTCCTGCCCGAACTGCAAGCTGGCCAAGAACTTCCTCTCGGAAGCCGGCTGGAACTACCGTGTCGAGTATGTCGAGGATGCCGATGGAAGAGAAACTGCCGAAGAACTCGGCATTACCAGTGCACCGACGCTTGTCGTCCGTGACAAAGGCAATACGAAGCTCTACGAGAACGTCTCCAACATCCGCGGCTTCATCATGGAAGAAGAGAAGAAGCAGGCTTAAGGTCAGTTGGGCTTCCCTGGATTCAGGGAAGCCTTTTCTTATGGATAAAGGTTGCTTTCCTATGCTTATTTGACTAGACTAAACCCGTTAAAACCGAGGGGCGATAGACGCTGTACTCCACACGGAGACGGCAGTAAGGAGGCCTTATGGTTCTTTGCGCGGATTTAGGGAATCTATCCCTGAACGTCAGTCTGGTCGAAGACAGGAAGGTACTCTTCCGTTACAGGACCTATTCTGACAAGACGAGAAGCGAAGCCGAATACCTCTCCCATATGGAGAGCTATTTCGCCTACCAGAAAGTAGACCCGAGGCTAGTCGACGGGGTGATCCTTTCCAGTGTTGTTCCCTCCCTTACCAAGAGGATCGAGAACGTCCTAAGTAAGCTTACCGGGCAGCCCTGCCTTCTTCTTGGAAGAGGGCTCAAGACCGGGATTGCCATCCGGATGGATAATCCCCAGGAAGTCGGAACAAACCTGCTTGCGGAAGCCGTAGGAGCAAACGGCAGCTACAAAGAGGACCTCTTTGTAGCGGACTGTTCCTCCGTCCTAAGCTTCTTTGTAGTCTCCAGGGAGAAAGAGTACCTAGGGGGTGCGCTTTTCCCCGGACTCCGTGCTTCTTCTACCGCTATGGTGGAAAGAAGCGCACAGCTATTGGAGACAGACCTAGGAGAACCGAAACGCTATCTCGGGAAGTCCACGAAGGAAGCCCTGAACTCCGGCGTCGTGAACGGGTACAGCCTCTTGATTGATGCCTACGCCCGGAAAGCGGAGGAGGAGACGAAGAAGAAGCTGATCCGGGTGCTGACCGGACCGGACAGCCCTATCCTCGCTTCTCTTCTTCCCGGGTTTATAAAGGATCCGGACCTGGAAGCGGCGGGACTATACGATATCTATCTGAAGAACAGGCGGTAACCTACAAGGTACCGACCAAGGAGAAAACCAATATGAATTCCAGAAGAAGAAATGATCAGAAGATCCGGAAGATTACGGGCATAAGCATGCTTCTTGCGCTTGCCATCGTATTGCAGATACTCTCCAACTACATCGCCATCACCATCGGTACTCTGACTTTGTCTATTACCCTGGCCCTCATTCCGATAGTCCTTGCCGGCATCCTCTACGGGCCCTTATCCGGATTCCTGGTCGGAACAGCAGTCGGAGCAATCACGATTGCAGCTCCCTCCACGCTTGCCAATATCGCTGCTTTGCAGGCAGTAAGCGCCCACCCCGGGATGCTGACCTTCTATGTCGTGCTTCTCTGCCTTTTCAAGATGGGGTTGGCGGGTCTTTTCTCTGCCCTTCTCTTCTCTCTCCTGAACCGTTTCCATCACTTTGCAGCCGGAGTAGTCGTAGCTTCCCTTTCGGCCCCTCTTTTCAACACCGGACTCTATATCCTGTTCACTCTGACCATGCTCAGGGATGAGATGATGGCCTTATGCGGAGTGGAGCTAGGCGGTCTTGCCTCTACCCTCATGGCTACCTTCATCAGCGTCAACTTCCTGGTCGAGTTTGCCGTCAATGCGGCTTTGTCCCCGGCAATCCTTTATCTTACGAAGTACTTCTTCCGGAAGAAGGATATCGGTTCCTCATCGATCGGAATCCGGGAAGAGAAGAAAGCCAATTAGTCCTTATCTAGAAAAGAACAGATGAAAAGGGGCAGGCCGGGCCTGCCCTTTTATGTTTCTACTTCTCGTCTTTCTTCAGCTCCTCGGTCAGGAAGAGAAGATCCTGCAAGTAATCCTTCGTCTTGGTCAGGACGAAGACGAAGCTTTTCCCTTCCACCTTGATCCTGAGCTTATCGAACATCGGAGCAAGGACTTCTTCCCATCTCTTGTAGATTCCGGGCTTTGAAGAGTACTTCTCGCTCATCTTTATGGAATAGAATCCAAGCCCCTCGACAAAGGCATCGTAGGACCCGTCGTTCAGGCTGTTCTCGATATGCTTCTTGACGAGAAGGTTAGCGACTTCTTCCGGGTAAGGCCCGTAGATATCCGTCAGCTTCTTCCCGAAGTCGGAGATCTGCTCCTCCGTGCTGCAGTCGCTAAGCTCCCTGTACATCGTGATACGCTGGCTTTCGTTCCCGTAGTCCTCAGGGATGTGGGCATCCAGTGTGAAGCTCAGTTCGAATGCTTGCTTCTTATCCTCGATAACGGCTTGTTTTACAAGTCTCTTCTCGGAAACAACTTCCTTTATAAGGTCCATGTAGGCTTCATATCCGAGGGTATCGACAAACCCGGCCTGTTCACTTCCCAGGATGTCTCCGGCTCCTCTGATGTTGAGGTCCTGCATAGCAATCTTATAGCCGGAACCTAGTTCCGTGAAATCCTTCAGTGCCTTCAGTCTCTTCTTGGCTTCGTCGCTGAGCTTGCCGGAATCCCTAAAGAGGAAGTAGGCATAGGCAAGCCTGTCGCTTCTTCCGACCCGGCCCTTGATCTGGTAGAGCTGGGAGAGGCCGAAATGGTCCGCGTTCTCTACGATGATCGTATTGACGTTAGGAATATCGAGTCCCGATTCGATGATCGAAGTGCAGACAAGCACTTCGATCTTCCCGGTGTAGAAGTCGTTCATCGTGCTCTCGATGTCGCTCTCGCTCATACGGGCATGGCAGACACCGACATTATGGCCGGGGAACTTCTTGGAAAGAACGTTCTGGACGGAGTAGATGGACTTGATGTCGTTGTGGAGGAAATAGACCTGTCCTTTCCGGTCCAGCTCCTTCTCGATGACTTCCTCGATCAGCTCGGAATCGTACTTGACGATATAGGTCTTGACCGGCATACGGTTAAGAGGGGCATCTTCGAGAAGCGAAAGGGAGCGGATGTTGAGAAGAGACATCTGCAGGGTACGGGGGATAGGAGTAGCCGTCAAGGTAAGGCAGTCGACGTTCTTCGCTTTCTCCTTGATCCTCTCCTTGTGGGTAACACCGAACTTCTGCTCCTCGTCCACAATCAATAGCCCTAGGTCCTGGAACATAATATCGTTGCTTAATAGCCTGTGGGTACCGATGACAAGATCCATCTTGCCCTCTTTGATAAGGGCGATGTTCTTCTTCTGTTCCGGAAGCGGAACAAAGCGGTTGAAGACGCAGATACGGATACCCCAGGAACTGAATCTCTGGCTGGCCGTGTTGAAGTGCTGGTTGGAAAGGATTGTCGTCGGGCAGAGGAAGGCAACCTGCTTGTGCCCGATGATTGCCTTGAAGGCAGCATTGAAAGCAATCTCCGTCTTGCCGAATCCGACATCCCCGGCGATCAGCCTGTCCATAGGGCGGGGAAGCTCCATATCGGCAAAGATCTCCTGTATGCACCTAAGCTGTGCAGGAGTATACGGATACGGGAATTCCTTCTGGAACTGGTCTTCCAGTTCGGCCTCTCTCGGGAAGGCATACCCGGGACGGGTCTGCCTTTCCGCATAGATGGCAAGAAGCTGGTCGGCAAGGAAGGAGACACGGCTCCTGATCCTTGCCTTCTTGCGGCTCCAGGAAGAGCCTCCTAGATGGTCCAAAGCCGGTGCATAGCCTTCCCTGGAAGCATACTTCCGGATCATCTTGTACTGGGATAGAGGCAGATAGAATACAGCCGAATCCGCATACTGGACCTTCAGGTATTCCAGTCCCTTCAGAACAGCGACGCCGACAAACTTTCCGATGCCGTTCACTTCGTGGACGACATAGTCTCCCGGTTTCAGGTCTTCGTACTTCCGGATGATCTTGGCTTCCTTGTACCGGGAGAGGAACCTCGTCTTCTGATCCGAGACACCGTAAATCTCCTTGGCACTAAGGTAGACGTGCTTCTCTTCCGGGATTTCAAATCCCCTGGTAATCCTACCTTCGAACAGCATCAGGTCGGAGTGGGTCGGGTAAAGGGAATAAGGGATCTTGTTGTCCCTTAGGTAGTTGATATAGTTCGTGAGGTTAGGTTCCGGAAGAGCAATCCGGATCTTGTATCCTTCCTGGAGATAGGTTTCTATCATCTCCCTGGAGGCGGCATAGGAAATAGCATGGTAGGAGTTGTCCCGGACTAGGAAAGGATCCTTGTCTTCATCATAGACTGTCTCATGGAAAAGGTGGAAGTCCGGAGAAGAGATACTATAAACATGTTCTAGCTCCAAAGAAGAGTTGGTATTGATAGCTTTACGGAAGTATTCCTTTTCCCTGGCCTTCACACGGACTCTCTCTTCTTCGGTTTCTTTTGCCCTATAGAGATATCTCTCATACCCTCTCAGGTAATCCAGGATTGTTGTCTCTTCCGGATGGAAGAGAGGATAGAGGCGGGCAGAGATATCGGGCAGGGATCCTAGCCTTACGTCCAGAAGAAGGTTACTTGCCCTCTCCCTGAGGTCATCGAAGGCAAGCCTGTCCTTGTTATGCATGGAAGAGTGGTCGACTTCCTTCTCCACCTCGCTAGATCCCGACTCGATCTCCTCCTTGGAAAGGAGGTAGAGAGAGGCGGGATGGATCAGGACGGAGTCCGTCTTCTCGAAGGATCTCTCATCCCTGGCCTTGAACCTTCTGATCTCCTCTATCTCGTCTCCGAACATCTCGATACGGAAAGGATCCGTCTCGGTGGCATCGAAGATATCGATGATTTCTCCCCTATGGGCAAACTGTCCTGCCTGGCTGACCCGGTCTTCTTCCTTGTATCCTAGGGATACAAGGAGGTCCAGGATCTCTTTCTGGGTCTTGTCCTCCTGTCCCTTCTTTAGCAGGAAGAGGTTTTCTTCATAACGTTCCTTTGGCATGATAAGAAGGGAAGAAGCGGAAGAATGGGAAACCAGGATGGATGGCTTCTTGGAGAAGATAGAGGAGACAGCAGAAAGCCTCTCATCCCGCATCTCGGGGGACACCCCGAGAGCCGAAGAACGGAAGATCTCGTCGTAGGGGAACATGAATACTTCCTCTTCCCCGAGATAGTCTCCTACAAACTGCAGAAACCTCTCCGCCTCGTAGACCGAGGGGAAGAGGAAGAACATCTTCCGGGGATGCTCGTGGTAGCTAAGGACTGCCAAAATAGCCAGTGCCTCCGGAGAGGAGACATTGACCGGCTTCCCGTCTTCCATAGCCGCAAGCTGCCTGTTCTCGAACAGGTAATTCAGCAAGGACAGTTTCCCGAGTTTATCTGCCATCTTACTTCTGATTGTAAACAGTCATCGCCTTCTCGAAGCTCTGGCACTTGATCGTATATTCCATGGCTTCTGCTGCCTTGGAGATTCCGTCTTTCCACGTCTTGTAGACCTGCTTGTCCTTAGGAGCGGACAAGACAAAGTCGCAGTCGTTTCCGACCGGTTTTCCGATTCCGATACGGATTCTCTTGAAGTTCTCCGTGCCAAGATAGGCGATGATCGACTTCAGGCCGTTATGGCCTCCAGCAGATCCCTTCAGCTTCATCTTGATATGCCCGGGCTCCAGATCCATATCATCGACCAGAACGTAGATGTCGCTGACATCTACCTTGAAGTAGAGCATGACGGATTTCAGGGCGACACCGGAAAGGTTGACGAAAGTGGTCGGCTTCATGAGGATGACATCGTCTTCCAGGATCTTGCCCTTGGCAATATAGGCCTGGAACGCCTTCTCCAGACGGAAGGAAAGACCGAAGTCGGAAGCCAGAGTCTCTACCGCCTGGAATCCGGAATTATGCCGTGTATCCGTATAGATATCACCGACATTTCCAATACCGAGAATGATTTTCATAAGTACCTCTTCAAACGTTTCTATTATACCTGTTTTCCTAGAACAATAGAAAAGACGGGCATTGGGTGCAAAGGAATTAAAGATCCACCCGATGTCCGTTTTTTCCGCGATTCGTTATAGGGGAGCCCCTAAAATTCCCCTCAGTAATCTGTTTCGTCTTCTTGAGGAACAAACGGTTAAGCAAAACTACATTCCTAAGAATGACGATATCATTCTAGAACGGCAGTAAAGTAAAATCAATAATATTTTACTTCTTTGTTCATTTTTGATTCCGCTTTCATTTTAGTGCTTCGAAGCCGCTAATTATTGTCATTTTCACGCCATTTATAATGTAATTAAGCCTATACAAGTTAAACGATAAAGCTAATTTAAGTACCATGTGTTTATGGTTTCTTCTTTACCTAATTGTCCCAGTTTAGTTAAATCTGAAAACTATCCTAGGCGCTCAACCTGCCTATTCTCCTACAGTTTCCTTCTGCTAGAAAAAAAGAAAAGGGGCTCACAAGCCCCTTTCCCCCTTAGTCGAATTCCTTGATGGACTTCAGATAGTCAAACAATTTCCTAAGGGCTCTTCCGCGATGGGATATGGAGTTCTTCTCCTCCGCTGTTGCCCGGCCGAAGCTCTTTCTTAGGTCATAGGAGTAGAATACCGGATCATATCCGAACTTATCCGGTGCTTCCTTGTCGTAGCTTGGAAGAATCTCTCCTTCCGCCGTTCCTTCGAAGCACAGATCGATTCCATGGACCTTGTCGATGAATACCATGTCCGTATAGAAGGTAGCTTTCTTGTCTTCCTTGCCGGAAAGACGGCGGATGATCTCATTGCACTTCTCTTCATACGTATGTCCTTCCATGAAACGGGCGGAATGGACTCCCGGGAAGCCGTCAAGAGCATGGACACAGAGTCCGGAATCATCTGCCAAGACCGGGAAACCGGTCTTGGGCAGGATGTCGAATGCCTTGATACGGGCATTGTTCTCGAAGTTGTCGGCTACTTCCTCTGCTTCTACCTTAAGGCCTAGATCCTTCAGGGACAGAACCTTGTATCCGAGTTCGTTAAGCATCTCCTTAACTTCTTTGACCTTATCTTCATTATGCGTTGCAAAGACGATTGTCTTTTCCATTTGTCGTTCTTCTCCTTTTCCCTGCTATTTTATACCTAGTCCCAGAGAAGAAAAAGTATAGAATAGAGACACGGAAGAGGAAATACAGATGGAACAGAAAAAAGAAAAGAAAGTAGAGGGAAAGGAAATCTTCAAGGGAAGGCTTCTCGATCTCTTTGTCGATGATGTCGAACTGCCGAACGGCCATAAATCCACCAGGGAAATCATCCGTCACTGCAAAGCATCGGCAATCCTGGCCTTCGACCAGGAAGGCAGCCTGATCCTGGAGGATCAGTACCGTTATCCGTTCGATGAGACGATTACGGAGATCCCTGCCGGCAAGTGCGACAAGGGCGAAGACCCGGAAGACTGTGCCAAGAGAGAGCTGGAAGAGGAGACCGGATACAAAGCAATGCACCTGGAATACCTCGGAAAGATCTACCCGAGTGTTGCCTACACGGATGAGATCATCTATATCTATATGGCAACCGGTCTTGTAAAGGGCGAGAGGAAACTGGATGACGATGAATCCCTGGACTACTACAAGGTCAGCTTCGAGAAGTTCTCGGATATGATCCGGAAAGGCGTCCTAGTAGATGCCAAGACCGTCGCTGCCTATTCCTTCTATGTCTCCAAGTACAAGAAGTTCCGGAAAGAAATAAAGCTCTAAACAAAATCCCCGGCAGCAAAGGCTGTAGTGAACCCCAAATGTTGGACCGAGGAGTAGGCCAGTGATGAACGAAGGGCATGCCCTTCGTTCATCGGCCGCCCCGAAGCCACAGGAGGGGCTTTTTCGATGAAATACACGACGGATC
>Ga0172377_10008139_pt1 | contig 10759 bp, 10 predicted proteins | sample Pumphouse3metaG_FD_119749 | JGI IMG/M metagenome (GOLD analysis project Ga0172377, IMG submission 119749) | Leachate microbial communities from a municipal landfill in Southern Ontario, Canada - Pumphouse #3 metaG | ecosystem: Engineered > Solid waste > Landfill > Unclassified | place: Canada... | reverse complement strand
GTACTGGAAAGAGACTGAGTGGCCGCGGCCTTGCCAGCCGCATCGGCGACCAGGACGGCCATCTCGGCGTGCGGACGGAAAATCGAACCCATCAGCAGTCCGACGACGACGGCGAAGGCTGAAGTCACCAGATAGAAGATGATGACCCGGATGCCCACTCTTCCCAGATTGGCGGGACTGACCGACGAGGCGCCGACGATCAGGGTTGAAAGAATGATCGGCATCATGATCATCTTCAGCAATCGCACGAACAGCGAGCCGAACGGAGCGATCCACAGGATCTTTTCCTTGAAAATCAACCCGAGCACCGCACCGATCACCAGGCCGATGAGAATCCGATACAGCAGATTGAAGTTGAAATACCAGCTCAGCCAACCCTTTTTCACGGGTGCCTTGTTCTTGTCTTCCATATGAACTCCTTGTAGTTTATTTCATCGGGCACGAAAATCCGACAAACACTTCCCGACTTTCCATTTTCTGTCAGAATTGTTCGGATGACAAGATTTTTTTAGCAATTTGTAAGCTATTTCGTAACGATTCGATAGCGATTCCAAAAAGTAGCGGACATCCTACAGCAGCGCGGCGAGAGCGAACATCGCAGTCTCGCTCAGCTCGCATGTCGCGCCAAGTACATCCCCAGTCACGCCTCCGATCTTCCGACGGCTTTTCAAGCCGATGGATGCGGTGGCGAATACTCCGCCGCACAGCACAAGGCTGAATTTCATCAGCAGCGGCTCGGGAATCGCGAGCACGATGCACACGACAGTGACGACCGCGGGCACAGCGCCGTGATACCACCGGCTTTCCCCGACAAGAATCCCCGCGGTCCCTGCGGTCTGCCGAGCGTAGCGATTCACCGCCGTCTGTACGGCGAGCAGCATCCGGCTACAAGCTGGAACCACGACGAACCACAACGATGGAACAAAAAACTCATCGGAATAGAACAAGGCAACGCAGGATGCGGTCTTGATCAGCAGGACGATCACCAGCGCGACGGTGCCGAACGCACCCATGCGGGAGTCTTTCATGATCTCCAGGATCCGGTCCTTCGTCCACCCGCCGCCAAAACCATCTGCCATATCGGCCAGACCATCCAGATGAAACGCACGGGTCAGCCAGGCCAAGGAACCGACGACCAAAGAGCCACCGACAATCGGGGCACCCACGCTCGATGAAAAAGAAACCGCATAAGCTAACAACCAGGCCAAGCCTCCGAGCACAGCCCCCACCAGCGGAAACCAGAAGAGCATCGTAGCCTGTCGTCGGCTGTCACGACCGGGAACCCGCAGGATCGTCAGCGTCCGGAACGCAGATGCGAGCCCCAGCCCCCCGCGACGGGAATCCCCGTCTCCTTCGCTCACCTGCGCCCCTCCGAGGCGACCGCCGGCCGCTCTCCCTTGAGCACCACCGGAATGCCGGCTACCATCAGGACGACCGTATCGGACAAAGCCGCCACGTCCTGGTTCAACCAGCCGGCATGATCCCGGAACGCCCGGCTTTCCGCATCGGCCGGAATGAACCCCATTCCCGTTTCATTCGAAACAAGAATCACCTCGCACGGGGGATCTGCAAGGAGCTTCAGCAACTCACGCTCCTGTTCATAGCGGTCTTCCCGGGCCCCTTGATGGAAAATCAAGTTACCGAGCCAGACTGTCAGGCAGTCCACCAATGCGACCGCGATGTCGTCTCCCAGATGGGTCAGCGCTCCCGCAAGATCGAGCGGCTCCTCGACGGTGACGAAACGGTCGGAGCGATCGGCGCGATGCGCGGCGATCCGCGCCTTCATTTCGTCGTCGATCGGTTCGGCAGTGGCGATATACGCCCGGCATGACGCGCTGGCGCAGCAGGACTCCGCCAGCGATTGGGCGAACCGGCTCTTTCCGCTACGCCCGCCCCCTATGACCAACGTGACGCGAGGTTTCATATGGACTCCGGCGCGCAAGGATCCGACGCCATCCAGTCTCGCTCCATGGGTGGCGGACACCAGCGTTCCCGGAGGAGACACAAGTCTTCCTTGATGATATTTCATGTCCGAAACCTTGATGGTGGCCATATATTCCCCCTCTCGAAACAGATATCAACTATCGCAGTATACCACGGCACTGCTGCAAAATCGAAAGGGAATTTTCCAGATGCTCCAGTGAAAAAACTTCCAACGTCAGCACCCGTGTCTTTCCGTCCGTCTCGATACGATCTGCAAAAGCCGTCAGAAACGCTTCCAACGCACCCCGGTCCGTCACGCCAAGTCCGAGATGATCCTTCCCCCCTGCGGATGCAGGTGACGAAACTCCATGGAGATGACAGATCTTCGTCCGATCCAGCAGCGTTTCGCATGCGACAGGGGCATCATAGTCCATCAGCCAGACATGGCCGATATCCAGCGTCACGGAAAGATCATATTTCCTGACTATCGGCAACACGATTTCGAACGGATACGACAGCGTCTCGGCACATAGCGACTTCGGTTCGACCACCCCCGAAACGAGAAGGGTCTCCAGCGTCCGATCCAGGGAATCCAGCCACCGAGGAACATCGTCGGATGGACACGCCCCGTACCGTTCCGGGGTCAGATGCAGCACGTAGCCGAACGGCTCCAGATTCCGCGTCAGGTCGACGATTCTTTCGAACATGTCAAGCGCCTTGAGCCGTTCCGCCTCGTCGGCTGAACCGGGAAACACGTCTAGCGGAAAATGGACAGTATACGTCAGATCCGAGTCTCGGGCGATGCGGGACAGTTCATCGACCACCGAAGCAGAAGGCAGATTGCTCGCCTCCCGGCTCTCGAACAGCACAAGCTCCACATCGTCGACCTTGTCCGCAAGATACCGCACGTTGGGAATGATGTCGTCCGGCAGGATATAGCTGCTTGTCCCCAATCGCCAAGGCCATCCTGTTTTCGTCGTTCCCGTCATGCGTCCTCCGTCCGATCCCTACATTCCCGAGACACTGCCAATGCGGTAGAATCGGTCACGCCGCTTTCTTCGAACGTCGTCATGTCGGTCAACAACGCCACCGCTGCCCGGACCAATGGCCAAGCGAGCAACGCTCCGGTGCCCTCTCCTAGCCACAGGCCGAGGTCGAGCAGTGGATGAGGCAGTCCCAGATGCCGCAGCAGCAGGCGATGCCCTTCCATCACCGAGCGATGGCAAGGAATCAGGTAGTCCGCCGTGCGAGGTTCCTGTCCGACGGCCGTCAACGCCGACGCAGTCGCGATGAACCCGTCCAGCAGGATCACCATCCTCCGGGAAGCGGCCTCGAGCATTCCGCCCATGATGAACGCTAGTTCGAACCCGCCGTATGTCGCCATCGCATCCACAGGATCGGACGGACGGCCATGCAACGCCACAGCCTGCTCTACCACAGCCAGCTTACGAGCGAAACCGGCGTCGCTTTGCTGCGAACTTCTCCCGGTCAGCTTCCTTGCCGGCCATCCGGTCAATGCGACGGACAACGCCGATGCGCTTGTCGTATTGCCGATCCCCATCTCACCGAACGCGACCACGTCGCAACCGTTTTCGGATACCTTGGAGACCATCGCGCGGCCGGCGGCCATCGCCTTGCGGCATTGGTCGACGCTCATTGCCGGTCCGTGGAGAAAATCGGCGGTTCCATGAGCGACTTTCATGTCGACCACGCCGTCTTCAGGGGAGAAATCGTGAGCGACTCCGACATCGCAGACGATCAATTCCACTCCGTACATCCGGGCGAAGAGTCCGCAGGCTCCGCCACCTCGGGCGAAGGATCTGCATTGCTGCCATGTAATTTCCTGGGGACTGGTCGTAACACCTTCGGCCACTATCCCATGATCGCCGGCGGCAAGCAGCAGATGCGGCGCATGCAATCGGGGCCGTGTCGTCCCTTGGATCATCGCCACACGGGCGGCCACGGCTTCGAGCTCGCCCATCGAGGTCGGGAGCATGGCTTTTTCCAGCAATGTTTCCTTGATTTGTGGATACAGGCCGCGAAAGATTTCCGCGACCGAGGGTGGTTGGTTCGACATGCCTCAACAATAGCCCAAAGTCCACCACGGAACAAGAGCGGGTATCGTGTACCATTGCCGGCTCATTGTCGGGCAACGCCAGATCGGGTCACCGATACGGATCCTGGCCAGAGCCCCTGCCAAGCCCCATATCGATGAAGAGGTTTCCGATCATTCCGAAGAGAATCAGCAGGGCGCCGATGAACAGCTGGGCGGAGAACACCCCGTAGAACACGCGATCGATCGCCACCGACATCAGGATCTGTCCGGAACTCATCAACAAGGCGGAATAGATTGCAGGAATTTTAGGGATGATGAAATTGCATGAAACGACGACGAACACCGCAAGGGTTCCACCACCCAGCGCCACATACCACGGAGTGGATGCGATCGCCTGCAATCCGCCCAGCGTCTGCTTCGGTTCGAAGACCGCATAGAAGACCGCCGCGAAAATCAATGCGCTGATCACATTCTGCCTTGCGCTGAACAATTCCCCTTTGTATGATGAGAACAACCCGTTGTAGACCATCTGGGTCATGGTCAGAGCCCCTGCAAGAATCCCCAGCAGCACATACGGCACGGCGAACTTTCCTCCGGAGAACCCCATCACGACGATTCCCGAAGCGCTGACTGCCAACGTCAGCAACTTGCGCCGGTCGAAGCGCGTCTTTTGCATCCCCATGAACCCAGTCAGATCGAAGACCAGCGCGCTCAGGCTTTGGCCGAACACCGCCGTCGCCATAGCCAGCGAAGCGCCGAGCTTGATGATCGTCACATAGTTGAGATTGAGGATCGCAAACCCGAACAATCCGCCGAACCAGAGCCACCATGGCGCCCGCTTTCGCTGCGGATTGATCGCCACATTGCGTCCTCCGCCAATCATGATCAATGTGATGATGACGATCCCCACCGCTTGATTGACCATCAGCGACACGCCCATCGTCGTCGCAACGCCGAATTCCGTATTGAAAACGACCATGATCGAGATGACCACGCCGGTAATGAAGACCAACATCGGGTAGAACAGCTTTTTCATGGATACATCCTATCATGAGCCGACTCGTTCGTACATCGACCGGACGTACAAAAACAGGCCCAATAAAAAATCCGGGGCCGCATGCAACAATCACCGAGCAATCATGCATCACCCTTTGCGGATTCGATACGTAGGATCAGAATCAGCCACGGAATCTCCGGTCGGATCGGAGAGGACCGTCTCGATGAACCCATCTTCCACCAGAGACGAAATGCAGGCGTCGATACGATCGATGGCGAAGGACGGCAACATATCAAGCAGGCGGGAACGTTGTATCGCAGAACCCTGGGATAGCTGAAGCAGGATCCTTCCCCGAATCTGTCGATTCGAGTTTTCATACCTGCCCTGCCTCGCATAATGGGCGCTCCTCCGGTTGGCATTGGGAAGCAGGAACTTGAGCAGCACGCCGTAGTCCATCAGCGCATAGTACCATGCACGCACGTCTGAAACCTCATCGAGCAACGCCTTGAGCACTTCCTTCAGCACGGCATCGCGAACCTGATCATGGCCTGGGAACAGACAATGCAGCAGAACCCGACGGACATTCGTCTCCAGGTAGATCGCCGGCTCTCCATAGCAGAACGCCAGTACGGCGGATGCGGTCGATGGGCCGATTCCCGGTAGATGTAGCAACTGTTCATAGTCGCACGGCAACTTCCATCCCCACCGCTCGGTCTCGACCGCAACCTTGCGAAGCGCCAAGGACCGGCGAGGATACCCCAGCCCCTGCCATAGGAACAGCACATCGTCGAGCGACGAAGCGGCCATCGCCTCCCACGTCGGCCAGTGGGCGAGGAACGCCTCGTACTTGGGCAGAACACGGGAAGTCTGCGTCTGCTGGAGCATCACCTCGCTCAGCAACACCGCCCAGGTATCATGCGTTTCGCGCCAAGGGAACACCCTGCCGTGGCAAAGATAGAACCGCATCACCAGCGCATGCAACTGCCGCAGAGCGTCACGCCGGCCAGCCGCATCCAAAGCGAGATAGTCAACAGGAGACTCGAGAAAATCAGAAGCTTCGGAAACCGTCAAGCCGGCAAACGCCGCGGCAAGACCACTGGAAACAGCATCGGTACGTGCCATGGTTCAGCGTGCGGGGGAACCGGCCTCTTCCGCCCCGTCGGGCTTGCCGGACTTGCCGTCCCTGCCTGCGTCGACAGATCCGCTACGACCGGTCCTGCCGGTCTGAGAGGGCTTATTCGCATCGGCATCCCCGTTCCGGGCTCCCTTACGGGATACTTCCGGCAGAATATAGTCATACAGACCGGATTCGACGTTCCGGTTCGGATATCCTGTATCCTCAGCATCGGAACCAGAAGCAGGATTGGAATCAGGGGTTCCTGCCCGCTTTCCCTTCTTCTCCATCTGCATCGCCTTGCGGCGCGCCTTTGCACGGGCCTTCTCCTCTTCGTATTGCCGCCGGTATCCTTTTCCGCTGCTGATGATGATCGCCACCGAACGCAACGACTTGACATTGGCGCAGATGATCTGCAGCACCGACGTGATCGGAACGGCAAGGAACATCCCCGCGATCCCCCAGATATATCCCCATAGCGACAGCGCGACCAGAATGACGAACGGACTGAGATTCAGCTGGACCCCCTGCAGTCGAGGGTCGATGATGTTGCCGAGCACCATCTGAATCGAGATCATCAGCACAGCCACATAGATGATCATCGCCCAATCGGGGGCGAACTGGATGATCGCCATGAGAATCGTCATGGCGGTGATGACGATCGACCCGATCGACGGAATAAAGTTCATCACGAAAGCGAGCACGCCCCAGAGGAACGCGAAATCGAGGCCGGTGACCAGCGAAGCAAGAAAGAACAGGACGCCGGTCGCGGCGCTGATCAGAGCCTTGAGCAACAGGTATTTCGACACCTGCCGGGTGACCCGCTCGAACAGGACGGCGACTTTCATCCCCCGATGATTCGAAACCGCCTTGATTTTCGGAATCAACGCCTGGCGTTCCAACAGCAGGAACAGCACGAAGATATAGATCAACATCGCGTCGCTCGCGATGGAAACGAACTTGCCGGAAACGCTGTACAGACTGTCCATCAGGACCTTCGCCCAGTTGATGTTGATCAGCGACAGCAGGGTTCCGCCGCCAAGATCTACATCGAACTTCATCACCAGCAAATCGGTTAGCCAGGAATCGATCATGGAGACCCGGGGAATATAGCTGGGAACCTGCTGCATCAACGTATTCACCGTCACGATGAAGAACCAGCCGAACGCCAGCAGGAGCACCAGCAGAACCACCATCACGAACAGCGTCGACAGCCATCTCGGAATCTTCAGGCGATCCATCTTTTCTACGATCGGATTGCAAAGCAGAAAGCAGAACAATGAGATGGCCAGCGGAAGCGTGACGGTCTTCGCCACCTTCAGTACGAACAGTACCAGAACGAGCATGATGATCCCGAGAAACGTCTTGAGCGTCCGATGCAGGTCTTGGGTGGCTTCTTCCATGCAATTACTATAGTTCAGCTTGGAAAAAGCTTCAATATCTGATATTACATACCATATGGACCATCAAGCGAATCTGGACCGGATCCAGATAGTTCTTGTAGATACTCAGGACGGAGCGAACATCGGCTCCGTATGCCGTGCTATGAAGACGATGGGCATCTCCCGGCTCGCCATAGTTGGCGATCGTTCATATGATGAGAACCGCGTACGTACGCTTGCGCTCCATGCATCCGACGTCTGGGAGCGGCACCGCCGTTTCGAGACGCTTCCCCAGGCGCTGGCCGACAGCGTCCTGACCGTCGGAGCCACCCGGCGCCGAGGCAAATTCCGCAAGTTCTGCGCATTGAACCCGGAACAGCTCGCCCAGCGGGTCTCGACGACGGGAGACGGGCTCGTGTCGATCGTGTTCGGGCGGGAAGCCGACGGCCTGACCGACGACGAAGTGGCCGCCTGCTCGATGATCGTGACGATCCCCACCAGCCCGGCGTTCCCGTCGCTGAACCTCTCCCAGGCAGTGCAGGTCATTACCTACACCCTGTACGATCGGCTCAAGCCGTGGCCTGTCGAGGCCTCTCCGGTCCCGCAAAGCCGGAACGAACAGGCCGCCCGGCGGGTCGTCGACTGTCTCGATACGCTTCCCGACTATTTCAAGGGAGACGAGCGTATCTGGACATATCGGTTCTTGCGCGACACGTTCATCCGCGCATCCTTGACGGAAAGCGAAGTCCAGAAAATGGAAAAGATATTCCTGAAGATGACCCGCATCAAGACGCACAAGGGCATGACCGCCATCGAATCGCGGCAGGATGCGCAGGAAGGAGAAGAACAACCATGATCACGAACATGCCGATGGACATTCCCCGGCCGTCTTTCATGGATCCCATGCCGATCGTCGTCGCCCACAGGGGCGACAGCATGCACTACCCGGAAAATACCCTGCCGGCGTTCCTCAGCGCCGTCGAAATGGGGGTGGATGTCATTGAAACCGACGTCCACCTCTCGAAGGACGGAGTATTGGTCATCTGGCACGACCCGACGCTGGACCGCAACACCAACGGTTCCGGCAGGATCGAGGACCATACCCTCGAAGAACTCAATAAATTCGACGCAGGCTATACCTTTACCAAGGACGGAGGGGAATCCTATCCGTTCAGAGGCACCGGAGTGCGGCTGGCAACGCTCGAGGAAGCCCTCCAGGCTTGTCCAGAGCAGAGGTTCAACATCGACCTCAAGAGCAAGACGCCCGCGATCGTGGACGAATTCATCAGCGTCGTACGCCGCAACGACGCACAGGACAGAGTGGTAGGCGCATCGTTCCATCTTGCGAACCTCAGGGCACTCAGAGCCAAGGCTCCGGAAATCCTCACCAGCCTTACCACCACCGAAGTAGTGCGCTATCTGTTTCTCCAGAAGACCGGCTTGCTGTCCCGTTCCGCAGAACGGGGAAGTCCGCTGATTTTCCAAGTTCCCGTCCGACAATGGAGGATCGAAGTCATCACGCCCGAATTCATCAGGGCTTTTCATGACCATGGCGCCATCATCCAAGTATGGACGATCAACGAAGAAGCTGAAATGCGGCGCTTGCTTTCGATGGGGGTGGACTCCATCATGACGGACGACCCGGCGACTGCGATCCGGGTCGCACAAGAGATGGGGCTTCGCTAGCGCCCCTCCCGCTTCGGGGGGTTGCGCGCCGATCTTGTCAGGCTTGCCTAGCTTCGCGCACTCCCCTCCATATCGCATTCCACAACGAAAGAGGAGAATATCCGTATGGACGCATCGACAGTTTATTTCACGAACCTTCGGACCGAAGTCGGCGTCAGCCGTCTGACGAAACTTGAACGTCTGCTTCGCAAAGCGGGTATCGGGACGATCGATTTCAAGGATAAGTACGTCGCCATCAAGATACACTTCGGGGAACCGGGAAACCTAGCGTTCCTCCGTCCAAACTACGCCGCCACCGTCGTGTCGCTGGTCAAGGAACTGGGCGGAAAGCCGTTCCTGACCGACTGCAACACACTCTACGTCGGCGGACGAAAGAATGCCCTGGATCATCTCGATTCCGCATACCAGAACGGCTATTCGCCGTTCTCCACCGGCTGCCATATTCTGATCGCCGACGGGCTGAAAGGGACCGATGAAGTCCTTGTCCCTGTAGAAGGCGGAGTCTATGTCAAGGAGGCGAAGATCGGCCGTGCGCTGATGGATGCGGATATCGTCATTTCGCTGAATCATTTCAAGGGACACGAAGGCACTGGGTTCGGAGGTGCGCTGAAGAACCTGGGAATGGGCGGCGGGTCCCGTGCGGGCAAGATGGAGATGCATAGCGCAGGCAAACCCCATGTCGACACCGAGTTGTGCATCGGTTGCGGGCGTTGCGCAAAAGTATGCGCCCATGACGCCCCCGACCTGTCCAGCGGCAAGGCGGTCATTGACCATGACCGATGCGTCGGTTGCGGCCGATGTATCGGAGTCTGTCCCAAGGACGCGGTCCTACCGGCCAGCGACGAGAGCAACGACATCCTCAACTGCAAGATCGCAGAGTATGCGAAAGCAATCGTCGATGGTCGCCCCAACTTCCATATCAACATCGTCATCGACATTTCTCCGTACTGCGACTGCCACGGAGAAAATGACCTTCCGATCGTCCCCGACGTTGGGATGTTCGCCTCGTTCGACCCCGTGGCGCTCGATATCGCTTGCGCAGATGCCGTGAACGCACAGCCGGTCATGCCGGGCAGTCATCTCGAGGAAATGCCGCACAGCCATCACGACCATTTCACCGACAGCATGCCTGCGACGAACTGGAGAACCGCGATCGACCATGCGCAGGCGATCGGGCTTGGTAGCGCAAACTACAAGCTGGTCACCGTCAAATAGATTGTCTCGGGATGACACCCGATAGAGAGTGCAAGACGACGCCGTCCGCCTGCTTCGCGTCGGGATGCAAAGCAGGCGGGCCGTTATGGTCCGCCTATTCGTCCAACGCTGTCCGTGTTCTCGTTCGTTCGAATTCGCCGCAACCGCCTCAGTTCAGCAGCTTATCAGGGTCAAGATTGACGAACTCAATATCCTTGAAGTACTTGTACGTATCGACCTTCAACTCGCCGCACGCCGGCTCGTCGCAAACGATTACGGCGCGTGGATGCAGCTGCAGCGCACTGCATGTCCATTGCTGGCTCACGCCGCCTTCGACCGTAGCCTGCAGCGCCCTGGCCTTGCTGTGTCCATTGACCAGGATCAGCACCTCATGGGCGTTGGTGACC
>Ga0172377_10008136_pt1 | contig 10760 bp, 10 predicted proteins | sample Pumphouse3metaG_FD_119749 | JGI IMG/M metagenome (GOLD analysis project Ga0172377, IMG submission 119749) | Leachate microbial communities from a municipal landfill in Southern Ontario, Canada - Pumphouse #3 metaG | ecosystem: Engineered > Solid waste > Landfill > Unclassified | place: Canada... | reverse complement strand
CCTTTGCACTGCAAATCTTCTATTTTTTCATTTTCTTTTAATGTAATTTCCATATGTAACCCTTCCTTGAATAAAACACTTCTATCCTTGTCATCCTGAGCGTTAGTGCTAATTTGCACATGTTAATCACACCACGATAAACGAATATATTCTGGGTTGTCATCCTGAACGAAGTGAAGGATCTCAGGTTTTAAAAGATGAGATTCTTCGAGCTAAAGCTCTCAGAATGACACGCAGCTTATTCATAGCAATGACACATCGCTATTTTGTCTAATTTATAAATGCACTTTCTATAAGAGTTTTTGTGTATTTTTCTTTTGGCTGCAAAAGAACTTTTTTTGCTTCTCCTCTTTCAACAATGTTTCCATTTTGCATCACTAGTATTGTATCGGACATATAATTAACTACCCCCATATCGTGAGATATAAACATATATGAAATATTCAGCTCTCTTTGAAGCTCTCTGAGTAAGTTCAGTATCTGAGCCTGTATGGACACATCTAAGGCGGAAACAGGTTCGTCGCAGATTATTAATTTAGGATTAACAAGCAATGCTCTTGCTATTGCTGCTCTCTGACACTGTCCTCCGCTTACTTCGGCAGGATATTTATTTTTTATACTTAAATCAAGCCCTACTCTTAATAGCATATCATCGATAAGTTTTTCTGCTTCATTCTTATTCCTTGCAATATTAGTTGTTATTAAGGGCATAGATAAAATATCGGATATCTTATAATTAGGGTCCATGGAGCCTTTGGAATCTTGAAAGATAAACTGCACGCTTGTTCTATATTCTTGGTATTCTTCTTCTGATAATTCTTTAATGTTTTTGCCGAAATAAAGAACACTGCCATATGTAGGTGCTTGAAGCCCTCCCACTATTTCACCTATAGTAGATTTTCCGCTCCCTGACTCTCCTACAATCCCAATGGTTTTTCCTTCTTCTATGTCAAAGGCAGCACCTTTTACGGCAACATATTTTTCTTTTATTTTGCCTGTAAAAAGATGCTTTTTAACCACATATTCTTTTCTTATATTAACTGCAGATATTACAACCTTGTTTTCCATTCTGTTCCTCTATTCTAAATTACATCTGTAATAATGATCATGCTTGTCATCTATATGTTCTGCAACCATTTCTTTGCATATATCCATAGCCTTGGGACACCTTTTGAAAAAAACACATCCTTTAATATCTCTTCCGTTTTCCGCTGCAATGCCCGGAATCTCAGCTAAACGTTCATCCTTCTTTATCTTAAATGAAGGGATAATTTCAATCAGAAGCTTTGTGTAAGGGTGTTTAGGATTGCTAAAAACTGTATTTGTATATCCTGATTCAACAATCTGACCTGCATACATTACCGCTAAGCTGTGACTGTAATGTTTTACCAATCCTAAGTTGTGAGAAATCAAAAGTATTGACAGTTTCATCTCTTCATTTATTGTTCTGAATAAGTCCATAACCTGCCGTTGAACAGTGCTGTCCAAAGCCGTTGTCGGCTCATCTGCAATTATAAGCTTAGGGTCGTTCATTAAAGCCATTGCAATATTACATCTTTGACGCATTCCTCCGCTTAATTGCCATGGATAATAATTAAGCACAATTTTGGGATATTTAAATCCAACCTTATATAACAAAGATTCTGCTTTTTCCAAAGCTTCTTTCTTGGTTTTATGCATATGATAAACATATCCGTCTCCAATTTGATTTTTTATTTTAATCATAGGATGCAGATAAAATACTGTATTTTGAGGTATATATCCAATATTTTTCCCTATATGTTCTTTTTTTTCTTCAGCCGAAGAAGTCAGCATATTTTTTCCGGCAGTAATTATTTCATCAGCTGAATAACTTAATCCTTTAGGCAGCAAATTGATAATTGCTTTGGCTGTTAGAGTTTTCCCGGAGCCTGATTCGCCAACCAATCCGAAGATTTCTCCTTCCTCAATAACTATGGAAGTTTTATTAACTAATATATTGTCACCGGCATTTATTTGAAGATCCTTAAGCACAACAGTTTCATTCATTGGAATTCCCCCTGTTAATGAGTATATCGTTCAGCCCGTCTCCAATAAGATTGAATCCCAACACTGTAATTATTATTGCAATTCCGGGTGCAACCGCCAAGTATGGATAGCTCAAGAAAAACTGTCTTGATTCACTTAGCATCAAGCCCCAGCTGGCATATGGAGGCTGAATTCCAAGCCCCAAAAAAGAAAGGGATGTTTCAATCATAACCGCAGAACCAATTGCTGAGGTAAACTGAGTGATTAATCTTGGAAGCATTGCAGGTATGTAATGTCGTAAAAATATTTGTTTTCTTGAGCTTCCGTAGCTTTTTGCGGCTTTTATATACAAAAGAGCTTCAGTATCTAATATCATTGAATACACAAGCCTTGAAAATACAGGCACCATAAAAATACTAATTGCTATTATGGAGCCCTGAATTCCTCTTTCCAAAACAGCCACCAACATCATTGCAAGAAGTATTCCCGGAAAAGCCATAAGCCCGTCCATAATACGCATAATTATTGTATTGGCAAAACGCTTCATGGCAGCAACAGCTCCCAAAAATATTCCGAGCAAGGTACCCAATGTAACAGAGCCTATTCCAACCAAAAGTACATTTCTTGAACCGTACATTATGCGGCTTAAAATATCCCTGCCAAAATTATCTGTTCCTAAAATATGCTCAGAGTCAATACTTGGTTTCAAAAATTTATCTGGAATATTCATTTCATTTGGAGGATAGGGCATATATACAAATGATAATACCCAAACAGCTATAATAATCAAAACTAATATAATTCCTAAAATTAAGCTTATATTCTTTCTCATAGCTCCCCCTGTTGAAATGACTTAATCCTTGGATTTAAATACATTACCGATATATCAACAATTAACGTAATAATTATTACCGTTGATGTAATAAACATCACAAGTCCCTGCAAAAGAACAATATCTCTGTGTTCAACAGCTGTAAGAACCATTCTTCCAAGTCCCGGAAGAGCAAATATAGTTTCAACCACAACCGTTCCTCCCGCAAGCTTTGCAAACTGCATTCCTATTATTGTCAAAGGGGCAGTCAATGCACCCCTTAATGCATATTTTATATATGTTTTACCGGTACTAAGCCCTTTTACTCTTGCCATGTCCATATAGTCCTGTTTAAGGGAATCTAGCATGGAGCTCCTTATAATTCTTAAAAGTGTTCCGACTTCTCCGATTGCCAAAACAACTGATGGCAATAAAATACTTTTAATAAATCCGGCAAAGCTTTGTTCAATTGGAACAAAACCTGAAACCGGCAATATTCTAAGCTTAATTCCAAAATAAACAATAAAAACCATCCCTATCCAGAAGGAGGGGATGGCTGCACCAAGCTGCATAATACTTCTTGAAAAGTAATCTGCTATACTGTTTTTTTTAATTGCCGAAATTATTCCAAAAAGGAATGCGATAAAAACTGACATAACCATAGCGAAAATAGATATGGAAAAAGTTACGGGTATACTTCTTGCTATTAACGCAGTAACCGATTCACCGTAAACGTACGAGCTACCCATGTCAAGTGTAAACAGGTCTAAAAGCCAACTTAAATATTGTTGATACAACGGCCTGTCAAGTCCCATGGCAGCATGCAGCTCTTGAATGGCTTCAGGAGTGGCATCTGTTCCCAATATTAGCTGTGCCGGGTTACCGGGTATTATCATTAATACAAAAAACGTAATAACAGAAACTACAAATAAAACAACTATTGAACTTTTAAGTCTATCTAAAATGTAACTTAACATAAGACACCTCAGAAGGTAAATTTAGCTATTCAGTAAAATACACATCCTTAAAATCATAAAAGTCTATTGGGAATATTTCCATTCCTTCAACATTTTTCTGAAGCACCAACATTGTGTGAGGAGTTTGCAGATAAATTGCAGGAAGCTTATTTGCTAAAATTACCTGTATATCTTTGTAAATTTCTTTTCTTTTATTTTCATCTAATTCTTGAAGAGCATTTTCTAATAATTCGTCAACCTCTCCGGTAGTTAAGCTGATATAATCATTACTGTCTGATTTATATCTTGAAAGAAATGCATATGAATCAAGTCTTCCCGTATGCCCGACAACAGTGGAATCAAATTTCTTGTCTCCATATACTTCACTTAACCACGTTCCCCATTCAACAAGCTGAATATTCACATCTATGCCTATTCTGCCCAATTGGTCGGCAATTACCTGCCCTGCATCAACATGAAGCTGATAATTTTTAGGCAGAGACATGTCAATTTCAAATCCGTTTTCATATCCTGCTTCCTTCAAAAGCTCCTTTGCCTTTTCAGGATTATATTCTATTATATTATTTGCATCATAATAATCCGGTGATGTAGGAGGCAGATGTGAGCCAATTTTAGCACCATATCCAAACATGGATGCTTCAATAACCTCATCTTTATTAATAGCCATTGCCATTGCCTGTCTTACTTTTTCATTAGAAAGATATTCGTTATTTGTATTAAGAGACATAATTTGGACAGCATTCATAGGCTCAGAAATTACTTTGTAATTCTCATTTTCTTCAACCATTGTTACTTGATCACCGGTTAATGGAATAATATCAAGGTCTCCCACCTGGAAGCCTGCCATCATACTTGTGGCATCAGGTATTAAAACCATCTTAACGGTTTCTAATTTTATTTCATCCCCGTAATAATTATCATTTCTTTTTAGAATCAAATGCTGCTGAGGAACCCATTCCTCCAAAGTAAAGGCTCCTGTTCCAACAGGCTTCGTTTTTAAGTTTGCAGCTTCTTCTTCCGGAACAACAGCTGCCCATGGATAAGAAAAGCTCTTTAAAAGCTCTACATCCAATGATGAAGTTGTAAATTTTATATTATAATCGTCTAAAACTTCTATTTTTATTATATTTTCATAATCTCTTGCCCTTGGGCTTTCAGCATCCTTAAGTCTGTTGAAGGAGTAATCCACATCTTTGGCTGTCATTTGTCTTCCGTTATGAAAATAAACATCATCTCTCAATGTGAATGTAATTTCCATTCCGTCATCAGAAATATCCCATTCTTTTGCAAGTCTGGACTCGGTTCCCCATTGTGGCGTTACGCCTACAAGGGTGTCATATATATTGTTAGTTACAGTGAATGTGGAAGCTGCAGCAGTTCTATGAGGGTCAAGACCTTCAGGCTCTGTAGTGTATCCCATGGTAAGTTCCGTCTTGACATCTGCTACTTCATCAGGTGTATTTTCTTGAGCTGTGCATGCTGAAATCAGCATTGCAATTAAAAGCATTGCAATAATTTTCTTCATTATTTTCTTTTCCTTTCAGTTAATAAAATTTCAATAGAATATCTTTTACTGAATGCCAATAATAATTTTCATATTTTCAAATTTATATAATCAAATCATTTGTATCTGTTATATACTTAAAAATATATTATTATTTGACGGGGATTAAAAAGGTATCCCTCTTTCTTTTTTATGTTTAACACATATTCCTTGTAAAGTCAATAGAATATTTCCTCGTTGAAAATATTTCCTCGTTGAAAATATTAGCAAATAATGATATTATTAAGTAAATACAAATCGAGGTGGATTATGTACGAGATACGTCAACAAATGCGAAAACAAATGCGAGAACACAGATTTTTTTACCACTTTGTGTTAGGAATAGGCATTTTTGTATTTTCACAAGGCTGCTCATTAATGTACGGAAATACAGGCTATGCAGCAACTGCAGCAATTTTAGGAATTATAATGCACAATGCCAGTGTCGAAAAAATTTTTAAAAGAGTTTTCAAATCCGATGCTCACAAAAATGCAAAAATTGCAATGGTAATTTCTTTATTTTTGATTGCCGTTATCAGCTATTTTATTAGGCTAAGATTCATTCTTTTCTTGTTATTGGATTTAGCTTCAATTATTTTATTTACAGCAATAGCATTAATATATTCAAAATCAATAAACCGACAGGAGTAAAAAATGCTTAAAAGATTTATATCATATTACAAGCCGGTAAAAAAGATACTTATTACCGATATGCTTTGTGCCTTTGCAGTGGCAGTATGTGATTTGTTTTATCCCATGATAACAAGAAACATAATAAATATTTATGTACCAAATCAAAAGTTTCAGCTTATGATAACGTGGCTTGTTGTGTTAGGACTCATATACATTCTTAAATTAGGACTTAATTATTACATAACATATTATGGTCATATTATGGGTGTAAAAATGCAGGCTCATATGAGAAAAGACATATTTGAACATCTGCAGGACCTGCCCTTTGTATTTTTTGATGAAAACAAAACAGGAAGCTTATCATCCAGAATTATAAATGATTTAATGGATATTTCAGAACTTGCTCATCACGGACCTGAGGATTTGTTCATATCCTTGGTGATGCTTGTAGGCTCTTTTATTATGTTAAGCACAATCAACCTGCCTCTTTCATTGATTGTATTTTCAATTGTTCCTCTTTTGATAATTGTTGCAATGAAGCTTAGAATCAAGATGGAAGATGCTTTTATGGAGACAAGGGTTACAATAGGTGAAGTAAATGCAACCATTGAAAACAGCATATCAGGTATCAGAGTTTCCAAAGCATTCAGCAATAAAGAAAATGAAATAGAAAAATTCAATAAAAATAACAGTAAATTTCAAGAAGCAAGAAAAAAAGCTTACAAAGTAATGGCAGAATTTCATGTTGGCTCTTCATTTATAATTGACATTTTAAATATTCTGGTCTTAAGTTCCGGAGCTATATTCTTTTTTAAAGGGATAATCAACTTTGGAGATTTTGCAGCATTTTTATTGTATACAGGAAACTTTTTAAATCCCATAAGAAAATTAGTCAACTTTGTTGAACAGTATCAATCAGGACAATCCGGATTTAAACGATTTGTTGAAATAATGGATAAAGAAATAGAAATAGATGACCCCGGTGCGGTGGATATATATGATGTAAATGGTGAAATAAGCTTTAAGGATGTATCCTTCGCTTATGATGATAATAAGGAAGTATTAAAGGATATAACATTTGATATAGAAGAAGGCAAAACAGTTGCCTTTGTTGGTCCGTCAGGAGGAGGCAAAACAACCCTTTGCCATTTAATACCTCGTTTTTATGAGATAGAAGAGGGCAGTATCTCTATCGATAATATTGATATTAGAAAATTTACACGCAGGTCACTGAGGAAAAATATAGGAATTGTTCAACAGGATGTATTTCTTTTTACAGGAACAATTCTTGAAAATATTCAATACGGAAAATTTGAAGCCACCAAAGAAGAGGTTTATCAAGCAGCAAAAAATGCCAACATACATGATTTCATAATGTCATTGCCTGAAGGATATGAAACTTATGTTGGGGAAAGAGGAGCAAAATTATCAGGGGGACAAAAACAAAGAATTTCAATAGCAAGAGTATTTCTTAAAAATCCACCCATACTAATATTGGATGAAGCAACCTCCGCTCTTGATAATGCTACCGAACTTTTAATACAAAAAGCCTTGGAGGAACTATCAAAGGGGCGAACCACAGTGGTTGTTGCTCACAGATTATCTACAATAAAAAATGCCGATGAAATTATAATATTAACAGACCAAGGCATCCAAGAAAAAGGTGAGCACCAAGAACTATTGGAGAAAAACGGCTTCTATGCGGAATTATATAATTCGCAATTCATTAATTAATAAGGAGAGATAATGAAAGTAACAATAGTGGGTCGTTGGGGAGGATTTCCAAAGGCAAAAGAAGCAACCTCCGGATATTTAATAGAGCATGATGATTTTAAACTTCTTTTAGAATGCGGCAGCGGAGTTATTAGCTCGGTGCAGGAAATAACAGATATAAAGGATATCAATGCTGTATTGATAACCCATTATCATTATGACCATTGCTGTGATATAGGACCATTGCAGTATGCAAGACAAATCAAAACACAACTTAACCAAATTAATAGTCCCCTGCCTATTTATGCACCTGAAGGAGAATTTTTTAAACTTCTTAAATGGGAAGACTATACTTTTGGTATAAGCTTTGATGAAACCAGTAATTTAACTTTGGGACCCTTTGAAATAAGCTTTATAAAAAATATTCACCCTGTTGAAGCATACAGTGTCAGAATAAAATGCGAAGATAGAATATTTTCCTTTACTTCTGATACTTCGTATTTTGAAGAGCTGGCACAATTCTTTGCAGACTCTGATTTATTGATTTGCGAATGCAGCTTTTATTCCGATATGGATGGCACAAAGGCAGGGCATCTTAACAGCTCCCAAGCAGGAATACTGGCAGAAAAAGCGAATGTAAAGAAGCTTATACTTACACACCTTCCTCATTTTGGTGAATTAAATAATTTATTGATAGAAGCAAATGCTCATTACAAAGGAAAAACTGAATTAGCATCATATTTGATGGAAATAAATTTATAAATTTACTCATTGAGAACCGTCCCCTATATACATTAGTTGAATTTAGCAAGCAACGATTGAACAGTTGCTTTTTTTCTTTCCTCACCCTTTAAATCCATCACTATCCTTCCTGAATCCATCATAATAGTACGTGTTCCCATATCCAAGGCAGAGCTGATGTTATGCGTAATCATCAAAGTAGTAATATTGTTTTCTGATACTATTTTCTTTGTTATCTCAGTAACTGTTTTTGCACTAACAGGGTCTAAGGCTGCCGTATGCTCATCCAATAATAAAAGCTTTGGTTTAACCAAGGTTGCCATCACCAGTGTAACTGCCTGCCTCTGTCCTCCGGACAGCAGGCCTATTTTTGTTTTCATCCTGTTTTCAAGTCCAAGATTAAGAGATGAAAGATGCTCTCTTATATAATCTTTTTCTTTCTTTGACGGAACTCCAATTACATTGCGATTGGTGCTTCGCATATACGAAATTATAAGGTTTTCTCCTACAGTCATATTTGGTGCTGTTCCCTTCATGGGATCTTGGAAAATTCGTCCTATAAAGGATGCTCTTTTGTGTTCGGGCATATAAGTAATATCTTCATCACCCAATATGATTTCTCCCGAATCACAAAGTATAGAGCCGGATATAGCATTGAACAAGGTGGATTTGCCTGCTCCGTTGCCTCCTATTATTGTTACAAATTCTCCTTGTGAAATGTGAAGATTTATATTATTCAATGCTGCATACTCATCCAAACTGTTTTTGTTGAAGGTCTTATTAACTGAGTTGATTCTTAGCATATTTTCTTCCCCTTCCCATTCTGTTGATTTCCATTTTCCTTTTGAGATTTGGCAGTGAAAGAGCAGTTATTACTACTATTGCAGAAATTAACTTTAAATATGATGGAGGAAAATTTGTAGTCAAAATCAATGCAATTATTAATCTGTAAATAATAGAGCCAATAACAACTGACAATAATCCCATAGTAATATTATTGTCTTTAATGATCACACTCCCAATAATTAAAGAGGCAAAGCTTATTACAACCATTCCGGAGCCCATATTCACATCTGCAGATTGCTGCATTTGAGCAACCAATGCCCCCGATAATGCAACTATTGAATTGGACAGTGCAAATCCTACGACTTTAACAGAATCCGTATTTATGGAGGAAGCTCTGCACATATCTTCATTATCACCGGTTGCCCTTAGTGAAAGTCCTAAAAGTGTTCTGAAAAACCAGTTCAGTATTATGAAAACTACAGTTATAATTGCTGTAAGTACTATTATTTTATATGTCCTTCCCCCAAAGTTTTCGGCATAAGTAAAAATATTTGTTTTATTTAAAAGCGGAATATTTGCCTTGCCTCCCATTACCATAAGATTTATGGAATAAAGACCCGTCATTGTCAAAATTCCTGCCAAAATAGGTTGTATGCCCATTTTGGTTTGCAGCAATGCTGTAATAACACCGGCTATAGCTCCCAAAGTCAATGCGGCAACAATTCCCACAACCGGCATGCCTTCAAAAGTAAGCATGGCAGATGCAGCAGCCCCAAGCACAAAGCTTCCGTCCACAGTCAAGTCTGCAACCTTTAATATTCTAAAAGATATATAAGTTCCAAAGGCAAGAAGTGAATATACAAGCCCTAATTCCATTGCCCCTATAAATGCTGTTAAACTCATTTTTTCCTCCTGTTTTTACTGATAATTGTCATTGCTAATCCTTGGATATCGCTCAGAATTATCACGTGTTAGCCACACCACGGTAAACGAATGTTCCAGTTCATGGCTTTAGATCTATTCTACTATTTGAAATTCCTCCAATTGTTTTTCCGATAATTCAACACCAATTTTATTTGCCGTTGTTAAATTAACTACTGTTGCAAATTCACTCAATGTTTCAGTCGGTATATTTGAAATTTCAACACCATCGATAACTTTTTTAACCATTTCAGACACCTGTCTGCCAAGAACGGTGTAGTCAATTCCCACAGTTGCAAATCCCCCGTCTATTACCATTGAATCTGCACCGGTATAAACAGGTATTCCTGCCTTTTGTGCTTCAGCCGAAAGTACCGGCATTGCAGATGCTCCGGTATTGTCGGTTGGAGTAAAAATTGCATCAGCCTTTTCAAGCAATGATTGAGATGCCTGCAGCAACTCACTGGAATTTGTTATTGTTGCCTCCACATATTCAATTCCCTTTGAATCACAATATTCCTTGGCTTTATTAATTGCAGATAATGAATTTGGTTCGCCTGTGTTGTAAATAAAACCAAAAGTTTCTATATCCGGCGTTAATTCAAAAGCTAAATTAAAAATTAACTCT
>Ga0172377_10008133_pt1 | contig 10766 bp, 4 predicted proteins | sample Pumphouse3metaG_FD_119749 | JGI IMG/M metagenome (GOLD analysis project Ga0172377, IMG submission 119749) | Leachate microbial communities from a municipal landfill in Southern Ontario, Canada - Pumphouse #3 metaG | ecosystem: Engineered > Solid waste > Landfill > Unclassified | place: Canada... | reverse complement strand
TAAATCAACGTTAATGAGGATTCTAGTGTCTTTATTAGAACCTACTTCGGGGTCAGTAGAAATTTATGGTCATGATTTAATAAAAGATAGAAAAGAAATTAGGAAATTGCTTGGTTATTTACCTCAAGATTTTCGTTTTTTCGCTAAATATAAAACCTATGAATTTCTAGACTATGCAGCTAGATTATCTGGTATGAATAATACTAGAAAAAGAAAAGAAGCTGTAGATGAAATGTTAGAGAAAGTAGGCCTTTTTGAGGCTAGAAATAGATACGCTAATAATCTATCTGGAGGAATGAAACGTAGATTAGGTATAGCACAAGCTCTTATTCATAAGCCAAAAGTTATAATAGTCGATGAACCTACTACAGGATTAGATCCTGAAGAAAGAATTAGGTTTAGAAATATTCTTTCTGAAGTTAGTGGACAGAATGCTACTATTTTATTATCAACTCATATAGTTGGAGACATTTCTAGTTCATGTAATAGCATGGCCTTACTTGATAAAGGTGAGATAGCATATTTTGGAACTCCTGAAGATATGCTGAAGAAAGTAGAAAATAAAGCATGGAAATTAAAAATAGAGAATAGTCAGTTAAATGAAATTGAAAAGAAATATCCAATAATCGCTACTATTCCTTATGGTAAAGGATGGGAAGTGTTCGTAGTAGCTGATAGTATTAGTGGATATGATGCTGAGCCATTTACTCCTAATCTCGAGTATGCATATGTATATTTTATGGAACATAATCTTAATAAATGGACGAAAGCTTAACTATGGGATTTTTTAGACACATAAAAGACGTTTCAAGGTATGAAAGCATATTATTAAAAAGAAGTTGGTATTTTAAGATATTCGCCTCTATTATTGTATTTACCAATATCATGCTGAATCTTTCGATGCTGGTATTTCCTGCTGGATCAGATGCATGGGTACTGAAAGCTGTCCCATCTACTATTCCATATTTCAATTTAGCTGCCATAAATCTCATTCAAGCTATTATAGCGATATTTCTGGCTTCTGATTTTTTAAAAAGAGATAAAAAGTTAGATACTTCAGAGGTTTTTTATGTTAGCCCTTTAAGTAATGCTGAATATGTATTTGGAAAAATATGGGGAAATCTTAGAGTCTTTTTTCAATTAAATTTTTTAATACTTTTTCTAACAGCTATTTTCGCTTTAGTTGGGAAGGATTCTTCTGTTGATGTACTATCATATTTTATTTACTTCGTCATTATCTCAGTCCCAACTCTGACTTTTATTATAGGATTTTCGACTTTCATAATGATGATTATTAAAAATCAAGCATTAACGTTTCTTATTTTATTATCTTATATAGGTGTAACCCTTTTTTATTTAGCAGATAAATTCCATTATTTGCTTGATTATATGTCTTATAATATGCCTATATATAAATCTACTATAGTAGGATTTTCTAATCTTAAGCTAATTATAATTCAGAGGTCTCTTTATCTAATTTTAGGTTTTGCTTTTATATTTCTTACTATTTCTTTATTCGCCAGACTTTCCAATGCGAGAAATTCTAAAAATAAATGGACAGCTATGGGAATTATTTTCATAGTTATAGGTGGTCTTTTATCTTTTTCTTATCTCTCTCATTATAGTAAAATGAATAATAATAGACGAGAATATATTGATTTAAACAATAAATATACTTCTAGTTCTACTATAGGAATAGATTATTACGATATAGATGTCACACAGCTTACTGATGGAATAAATGCTAATGTAAAAATACAAGGTCATACGAGATTAGCTGATTCGACTTTCGTTTTTTCTTTAAATCCCGGTTTTAATATAACTAGTATTTCATCATCCATTCCAAATATAAAATATAAGAGATATAAACAGATTATTAAGATAGTATATCCCAAGATTCTGCCTAAGGATACTCCTGTTTCTATTAAATTTAGTTATAGTGGAAGTGCCTTAAATGATTTCGCCTATCTGGATATCGGAAATAAACGTTTTTATAAGAAACAGTCTTCTAATACTGTTTCTTTTGACACTAAATTTTGTTTTCAAGAAAAGAATTTTCTTTTATATACACCTGAAATATGCTGGTATCCTAGGGCGGGTACTACATTTAGCAGCACATCTGCTAAATGGCAGAAATCTTTTTTTAGTCAGTACCACTTAAATGTCCATCCTCTACCGAACCTTAAGGCGATCTCTCAAGGTTATTGCCATAAAGACAGCTTAAATAACTCTTTCCAGTTTACTCCAGAAGAAAAATTGAAAGATATATCGTTAACCATTGGAGATTATCAAGAAACTAAAATCACTGTTGATAGTACTGATTATTATATTAATTATTTTAAAGGTCATAATTTCCTGGAAAAATCAATTGATAAGATTAGAGATTCAATTCCAGCTTTAATACGTTTAACTCGTCAAAAAGTGGAAAGTAGCAGTCAATTAGAATATCCTTTTAAACGATTCTCAATGGTGGAAGTTCCTGCATCTTTTAATAGTTATCAACATACTTGGACTTTGGCTCAGGATCAACTTCAACCTGAATTGGTATTTTATCCGGAAATGAGTTTACACATGAGTATGGATGTAAATCAATATATTTACCAAAATAAAAGATGGGGTCAAGATAAAAATGCAAATGATACTACGCTGACATACAATTTTTTAAAATGGAAATTAGAGTATATGTTTCTCAGGTCAAGTTATGATGCAGCAAGAAGTGGTATTAATATACAAATTGGAGAGAATCAATCTCAAGAGTACAAAACGAATTCTAATCCCTATTACTTATTGCCTCAACTATACGATTACAAATATAATATTTCTTATCCTACAGCCCCTATTGTAAATAGAGGAATGGAATTGTTTATTCAAAAGAAACAAAATGATAATCGTTTTGAAAGACGTATGGCTGGCATTACTAGAAATGAGAAAGCAAATCTTTTATTGAATGAATATAATCTTAATGATTTACTAATTAACGAAGATTATCATGATATAATAGATTATCTTGTTGATGCCAAAATGCGTCATTTAATGTATCCTCTTCAAGAAAAAATAGGATATCAAGCTAGTTATGATTTAGTTCGTAAAATAATGGATGATAGCAAATTTTCCAATATTGATTTTAGCGATTTAATAAAAAAGATAGACGATGAAGCTGGTACTCAGCTTTATTCTAATCTTAAAGATTTTAACTCTAAAGTTCCTCTTCCTTATTATGATATTGGAAATGCTAGAATTACACATATACAAGGTAGAGATGGAGAAACTTATGTTCTAAAGATTAGAATCTCTAATATTTCTGATATAGATGGTTATATTTTAATAGAAATAGAAACTAAAAACAAAATAGAGGACCCACGTCAACATAAAGTGTTATTCATTCCAGCTCATACAGCTAAAGAATATATTACTTTATGGGATGAGTTTCCAAGACAAGTATCCATAAATACTGGAATTTCGAAAAATTTACCTGCCCTTATTTCTAAAAGAGCATCAAATTTAATCCGTAAAAAAGGAAGAATTACAGACAAGGATACTATAATATTTTATCCTGCTGAATCTTATAATTCTCAAAATGAAATAATCATAGATAATGAAGATTCTACTTTGTTTAGCATTTCAAAACCTGATTTAGAAGGAATATTTCCTAAAATGCTTGATAAATATGAAAAAAGTAAATATAAATATCAAGGCATAGGATGGAGAGGCACTCCAATTAATTGGAGACTTACTACTAATGAAAACTTTTATGGAGAAAATATTCGTTCTGCATATGTAGTAAAGAAGGGAAATGGGACTAAGACAGCCACTTGGAAGATTCCTATTAAAGAGAAAGGGCGTTATGATTTATATTATTTCGTTTCTAAAATAAAATCTTATTGGCGTAGGAATGAAGATAATGGCGAATATAAATTTAATGTTCATTATTTAGGTAATGATGAAGCAGCATATTTAAAAATCAAAAAAGTTGAAGGATGGACACTTTTGGGAACTTATTATTTTGATGCTGACACTGTAACTGTAACCTTAAATAATAAAACCAATTTACGTACTGTAATAGCAGATGCCGTAAAAGCTGAAAAAAGAGATACTAACTATTAAAAGAAACTAATTATTAACTTGTTAATATTATATAACTAATGAAGTCAAAAAAAATACTAATTTTTATATTGAGTATATGTTGTTCCTCTAATATGATGGCTCAACATGTTCTGACTATCGATAAAGCATTGGAGATAGCACGAGAAAATAGTCCAGATCTGAAAACTTCATATCTTAATTTGCTTAAATATAGACAGATTCTTATCGCTCAACAAGCTTCTATGAAATCTCAATTTTCTTTAAGTTTATCACCTATATCTTATAGTAAAAATAGAAAATTTGATAATAGATTATCTCAATGGTACACCAATGAAAATTTTTCGACCAATGGTACATTAAAAATACAACAACCTATTCCTTGGACTGATGGTACTGTATCTCTAATAAATAAATTTGGATGGCAAAATAATAATTCTACTGTTAGTGATATAGAGAATAATAATAAATCGTTTACAAATGATCTATATTTACAGTTCACGCAGCCTCTTTTTACTTATAATACACAGAAAATGGAGATGCAAGACATAAAATATGATTATGAGAATGCTAATATTAGTTATGCTCTTCAAAAATTAGAAACAGAAAAACAAATTAGCACTCAATTTTACAATGTCTATATGGCTCAGAGTAAACTAGAAATATCTGAGGTAGAATATAAGAATGCAAGTGATAATTATGGTATAATTAAAAGTAAGGTAGATGCTGATTTAGCAGCTAAAGAAGAGTTATTTCAAGCTGAAATAAATCTTTCATCTGCAGAATCTTCTTTAGAAGAAAAAAAAGTAACTCTAGAGAATGCTAAAGATAATCTAAAAAAGAGTCTTGGTATCCCTCTAAATGAGGATTTACAAGTTACCTCCACTATAATAACTAATAAAGTAAATATTAGTCTGGAAAAAGCCATTCAACATGGTTTAGATTCTAGACTTGAATTAAGACAGCGAGAAATTACGACTAAACAATTAGAAGAACAATTAATTAAAACTCGCGCATTAAATGAATTTAAAGGAGATTTATCTTTATCAATTGGTGTTACTGGAAATCATAGAGATTTTTCTAATATATATGACACTCCTACTACAAGTCCTGCTATAGCTCTAACCTTTTCTGTCCCTATCTTTGATTGGGGTGAAAAAAAAGCAAGAATAGCGGCCCAACAAAAGTCCATTGAGATTAATGAAGTCCAGGGCAAATCAGAACTAATTGATATAGAATTAAATATTAGAGAAGTTGCTAGAAATCTAGAGAATTTATCTCGTCAGATTGATATCGCTAAACAAAGTGTTAAGAATGCACAATATACTTATGATTTAAATTTGATAAAATATCGACAAGGAGATTTATCAGGTATGGATATGAATCAATACCAAACTCAACTTTCCAATAAAAAAATATCTTATTCTCAAGCTCTTATTAATTATAAATTAGAATTATTGAATCTTAAAATTCTTTCTTTATACGATTTTGAGAAAAATGAAGCTATTGTTCCTATTCAAGATTTAGATAATTTAGACAAAAAATATAATTCCCATGAAAAATAATATTAATAAATTCAATCATATTCTATTAGCATCTGTGATATGCTTTTCTTCGTTATTCACTTTTTACTCATGTAATTCTAATGTTAATATGAATTCTAATGATATATCTACAAATGTATATATACAAGAATTAACTAAAAGAGACATAAGTAAATATATCAACACTTACGGTAGTGCACTACCTATCAAAGAAGCATCTTTAAAATCAGAGATTCAAGGTAATTACATCTTACAAATAAATCCTAGAACTCACCAGCAATATAAACTTGGGGATAAAGTCTATAAAGATGAAGTTATAGTCAAATTAGAAGATGAAGCTTATGTTAATCAAACAGGTGTAGAAGCTAAAAAATTAGATCTTCAACTAGCGAAACAAGAACAGATAAAAGAGAAAGCTTTATATGAAAAAGGTGGAGTTACTCTCAATGAATTACGTCAAAATGAAGTTAAAGTCATGAATGCTCAGACAAGTTATGATAATGCTATCATCAACCTAAAAAAGATGTCTATAAGTACTCCTATTTCTGGAATTATTACAGATTTACCATATTTTACTCAAAATGTTAAAATAGACCAGGGTCAAGATATTTTTTCAGTTATGGACTATACACATCTTCTTATAGAATGTAATCTTCCAGAAAGTACCATTAATCAAATAAAGACTGGACAGCATGTAAACATTACTCATTATACCATACCAAATGACACCCTGAAAGGAGTAATTTCCGAAATTTCTCCTGCCATTAGTCTAGAAACAAGAACTTATAAAAGTAAAATACTTATTAACAATTCTAAACTAATGCTTAGACCTGGAATGTTCATTAAGGCTGATATATTAGTAGAAACCCACACATCTACTATAGTTATACCTAAAGAAATAGTCATGACTCAACGTAATAGAAAGTATGTATTTATAGCCGATAAAAATCAAGCTAAGGTTCGTTATATAAAAACAGGATTAGAAGATGAAAATTATGTTGAAGTTCTTTCTGGACTAAAATTCGGGGATAACATTATTACGAAAGGATACGAAACTTTAAAAGATAATAGTAACATTAAGGTAAACAGATAATGAAGAAAATCGTAAGATTTGCCATAGATAATCCAGTTACTATATTAATGATAGTCTGCGCGGTATTATTACTTGGTAAAATATCATATGATCGTTTAGGAGTTGATTTACTTCCAGACATCAATAATCCCAAACTCTTTATTGAATTAGAGATTGGAGAAAGGCCACCTGAAGACATTGAAAAGAATTATGTCGAACAGATTGAAGCTATGGCTGTTAGACAGAATAAAGTTACAAATGTATCTTCAGAGATACATTCTGGTTCTGCTAGAATCACAGTAGAATATGCATGGTCAAAAGATATGGATGATGCTTATATAGATTTGCAAAAAGCTATAAATCCATTTCTTCAAAATTCTAAAATTGATTATATAACTATCACTCAGCATGACCCGAATTCAGATCCAGTCGCTCAGGTCGCTTTATATAATGATGATGTAAACGACATGTCTGATATAAGAAAAATAGCTGAAAATTATATTAGAACAGATCTTATAAGAGTAGATGGAATAGCAGAAGTTACTATCTCTGGTGCCGAATATAATACTCTTGCTATTAAGACTGACCCATATAAGTTAAAAGCTTTTGGACTAAGTGTTGACCAAATAGCCTCCACTATTGAAAATAATAATAAAGTAATTTCAGGTGGAAGAGTTAGTGATATGGGCATTAATTATCTCGTCAAGGGTCAAACCTCATTAATAGATATCGAAGCATTCCAAAATTTAATAGTTGGTTATAAGCCTATTATTAATCAAACAGAAAACACTAGCACTCGTAATATATGGAAGGCTCCTATTTATTTAAAAGAAGTAGCAAATATTACATATGAAAATGCAGAGCCTAATAGCATAGTAAGATTGAATGGTAAAAGATGCATAGGTTTATCAATATATAAAGAAAGAGAATATAACACTGTAAAAGCAGTTAATGGAGTAAAGGATGAATTAATATCTATCGAGAAATCTCTTCCTGGATATAAACTTAAAATGGTTAGTAACCAAGGCTCTTTTATAGAGAATTCTATTAATGAAGTAAAAAGTGGAGCTCTCATAGGTATTTTACTAGCTGTTATAGTCTTATTTTTCTTCTTAAGAGCTGCAGGTACGACATTGATTATTTCATTAGCTATGCCAATTTCTATAATAGCTACTTTTAGTTTAATGTATTTTACAGGTCTGAGTCTAAATATTATGACCTTAGGAGGTTTAGCACTTGGAGCTGGTATGTTAGTTGATAATGCGATAGTAGTTATAGAAAGTATATTTAGAAATAGAGAGAGGGGTCTTCTTGTAAAAGATGCTGCAGTAAGGGGAACATCTGAAGTAGCTGGTGCTATTATTTCCTCAACTCTTACTACGATCGTAGTATTCCTTCCTATCGTATATTTACATGGAGCCTCTGGAGAATTATTTAAAGACCAGGCATGGACCGTAACTTTCTCCCTTGTATCATCATTACTTGTAGCCATTTTCGTAATTCCAACGCTTTATAATACTTTTTACAGGAATAAAACATCTAAACAAAAAGTATCTAAATCTAAAGCCATCGAATTCACAAAATATAAGAAATTTCTGAAAAGGATTTTAACTCATAAATGGTTAGTTATAGCTATATCTACAGCTATCTTGATAGCTACATTCCTTCTACTTCCTCTAATGGGAACTGAATTTATGCCGTCTCTGAATGGCAATGTAGTAAGCATGAAAGTTAAACTTTCGGAAGGTACTAGATTAGAAAGAACAGCTACCACTGTACAGACTCTTGAAGAATATATATACAATATAGCACAAGATTCTTCCACTGTAATATACTCACACATAGGAAGTAATAGTGCAGATAAAGGTGATGTTCTAGAAGGAGAAAACTCAGCCAGTATAAAAGTTATCCTACCTAAGGGCAACCATAGAATGAGTCAAATAATAGCTCAAATAACCAACCTAGCTAAAGAGAGTCAATCATTCGATGTTACTTTTAAGAATGAAGATAATAATTTAACGACATTATTTAATGATGAAAGTTCTCCTATAGTAATAGAGATAAAAGGTGATGATTTAGATAAACTAGATACTATATCAAATGAAGTAGTCGCTAAAATTTCAAATTTATCTATATTAAGAAATATTACTACTAGTAATGAAAAGGGTGCTCCGGAAATAGATATTTCTCTTAAAAGAGAAATTGCAGGTATTAATAATATTACCGCTACTACTATAGTTAGCCAAATACAGGATTATCTTGAAGGTAGAAATGCTGGTAAAATAGAATCTTTCGGAGAGATGAAGGATATAATTATCAAACTTCCTAAAACATCTCTTGAAGAATTAAAGAATATAACGATAACTCAAGGAAATAAAAGCTTTCTTCTTCAAGAAATAGCGAATTTGGATTTCGCTTATGCTCCTAAAGAGATACTTAGAAGAAATCAACATAGAATTTGCAAAATAAATGCTGATATTCGAGGAGATGAATCACTTGATAAAGTAGCCAAAAGAATAAATAGTGAAATAGCAAATATTAATTTGCCTGAAAATTATTCAATAAAAGTTACAGGAGAAGAAGAAATGAGACAGAAATCTCTTTCAAGTCTTATACTTGCTCTCCTATTATCCATTGTCTTAGTTTATATGGTTATGGCTTCTCAATTTGAATCTTTACTTCATCCTTTCACTATTTTATTAACCATTCCTTTAGCAGGGGTAGGCGCTGTTTTATTATTTATAATAACGGGGCATTCAATGAATATAATGGGATTAATTGGTGTTATAATGCTAGCAGGTATAGCTGTTAATAATTCTATTTTATTAGTAGATAGGACGAATCAATTAAAGGCTACTAAACTATCACTTTCAGAAGCTATTGTAGAAGCTGGAGGTCAAAGAATCCGACCTATTTTAATGACGACAGCTACTACCATCTTAGCACTTCTTCCTTTAACTTTTAGTTTTGGAGAAGCTACGTCATTAAGGTCTCCTATGGCAATAGCAGTTATCGGAGGTTTGATTACTTCCACCTTAATGAGTTTAATAGTAATACCTTGCGTATATTATGTTTTAGAAAACACTAAACAAAAATTATTAAAAAGAAGGGATTAATTAGATATGAATATCACTATATCAAAGAAAATCACTATATGTATGCTGTTTATAGCATTGACCTTTCTAGGTCTTTTCTCTTATAAACAGCTAAAAGTAGAATTATTACCTAATGCAGAACTTCCTATTCTTTTCGTAAGGGTATCTTCTAACCAAGATATGTCACCTGCTATCATAGAATCAGAAGCCATTATTCCTGTAGAAGGAGCGATCAGTTCTATTTCAGGAGTCGATAAAATTAGTACTACTATAAATTCTAGATATTCAAATATTCAAATTAGTTTTAAAAACAATGTAAATTTCAAAATAGCTTCTCTGAAACTTCAAGAGAAGATGAAGGAAACTGCCTTAAATATTCCTGATAACTATACTATATCTGTTCAAAAAGTGAATCTTGACCAGATGAAAAACCAATTGATGACTTTGAAAGTAACAGGAGAAGGAGGGATAGATAGAGTAAGAAATATTATCGATGAAAAAGTCATAAAAGACATTGAGAATATAGACGGTATAGCTGCGGCAGAAATATATGGAGGACGTGAGAAAGCCATTGAGATTCAACTCGATAACGATAAATGTGATGCTTTAAATTTAACTCCGAATAAAATAGCTAATATATTACAACAAAACACTCAGGAAAAAACTTTTGTTGGATATATAGACCATAATAATAAAAATTATTTTATACATGTAAGTGCACCATATTCTAAAGTTGAAGATTTAAAAAATATAGTTGTAGCCCAGGGCCCTATTTTTCTTAAGGATATAGCGAATGTATATTTCGGACTAAAAGAAGAAACTTCTTATTCTAGAATAAATGGAAGAGATGCTATCACTATCTCTCTTAGAAATGATTCAGAATCTAATCTGATTGATTTATCTCATCGTACCAGAAAAGTAATTGATAAAATTAACAAAGAATTAAAACCATACGATGTTAATATCTCTATTAGT
>Ga0172377_10008132_pt1 | contig 10766 bp, 6 predicted proteins | sample Pumphouse3metaG_FD_119749 | JGI IMG/M metagenome (GOLD analysis project Ga0172377, IMG submission 119749) | Leachate microbial communities from a municipal landfill in Southern Ontario, Canada - Pumphouse #3 metaG | ecosystem: Engineered > Solid waste > Landfill > Unclassified | place: Canada... | reverse complement strand
GCTTCCCGGCATGACCGGGTGGCTGTGCGATCACCAGTGCCAGAGCCACTGCACCCGCTGTGACTATGAAGGTCCGGTGCAGATCCGTGAGATGAAGAAGATCGCCCTGGAGAACGGCTTTGCCGAGTTCCGCAAGGAATGGGAAGCGCCGAAGGACAAGAGTTCCATCAAGGCGGCCGTCGTCGGGGCAGGTCCCGCGGGACTCGCCGCGGCGTTCTTCCTTGCCCGTTCCGGTTTCGACACCACGGTGTTCGAGAAACAGAAGGATGCCGGTGGGGTGGTGCGCAACGTCATCCCAGGTTTCCGCATCCCCGTCGCGGTGATCGAGCAGGACGTGGCGTTCATCAAGGCGCACGGCGTGGACATCCACTATGGCGTCGACCCCACCCAGCTTACCGTCTCCCAGCTGAAACAGCAGGGATTCTCCTACCTGTTCTACGGTCTCGGCGCGGAGAAGGACAATGACATCGGTCTGGAAGGCGATCATGTGTACACCAGCCTGGAGTTCCTGGAGGCGTATCGGAAGGATCCTTCCTCCGTCAGTCTGGGCAAGCAGGTGGTGGTCGTCGGTGGCGGCAATACCGCCATGGACGGAGCCCGGGCGGCCAAACGGGTTCCCGGCGTGGAGAAGGTGACGATCGTCTACCGCAGGACGAAGAAAGAGATGCCCGCCGCCTACGAGGAAGTGGACAACTGCCTTGCAGAGGGCATTGCGGTGGAATTCCTGGCCAACCCGATCCGTCTGGAAGAGGGCAAGCTCCTGGTCTCCCGGATGAAGCTTGGCGAAAGGGATGCTTCCGGCCGTGCCCGTCCGGTGGAAAGCGGAGAGACATTTACCATTCCCTGCGATGCGGTGATCACCGCCATCGGGGAGAAAGCCGATGCCGAGATCCTGAAGACACTGGGGATTGCCGTCACGGAGAAAGGATGGCCGGATGCGGACAAGAAGACGATGAAGACGCCGCTGGAAGGCGTGTACGTCATCGGGGACGTCCAGAGCGGACCTTCCTCCATCGTTCGTGCCATCGCTTCGGCGAAAGCGGCGGTGGAGAACGCGCTGGATACGGAGCTTGGTCCGGATACGGAAGAAGAGCACCACCATCACCATCACGATGAGGACGGTTGCTGCTGTGACGAGGACCACGATGACGATGAAGATGAAGACGAAGAGGACGATCTCACCGAGGATGAGCTGGAACAGCTGACCAAGGATGAGGACGCCTACTTCAACGATCTGGAGGAGAAGAAAGCCCAAATGCGCCAGACGCTTGAGTTTGACGCCAAGGAGTTTGCCGCCAACGAGGCCAAGCGGTGCATGGAATGCTCCTACTACTGCAACAAGTGTGTGGACGTCTGCCCGAACCGCGCCAACGTGGCCATCGACGTGCGGAACACCGGAATGTTCGACAATCCGTTCCAGATCATCCATCTGGACGCATACTGCAACGAGTGCGGCAACTGCGAGACGTTCTGCCCGTACAGCGGCGGCCCATACCGCAAGAAGTTCACCCTGTTCTCCCGGACGGATGACTTCGAACACAGCGAGAACGACGGCTTCTGCCAGGACGGTGACGGTGGCGTGGTGATCCGCCAGGGCGGAAAACGGTATACGGCGGAGTTTGACAAGGATGGGACGTTGGTCGGGGACGAAGGCGTGACGGATGAGGTCGCAGCCCTGATCGAGACGATCTACGAGACGTACGGCTACCTGTTGGGGCCGGTGGACGACTGAGGAGGAAGGCATGACGATCGTCATCAAGAACGCGACGGTGATGCAGACGATGTCCCCTGTTTCCGTGACGGAAGGGGTGGACATCGTCATCAAGGACTCGGTGATCGAGAAGGTCGGCAAAGGCGTCGCGAACGGCGTCACGGCGGACAAGGTGATCGACGCGACGGGGAACGTGGTCATTCCCGGCAACGTCTGCGGACATCACCACTACTACAGCGGGCTGTCCCGCGGCATGTTGATCTCTGCCGGTCCCCAGACCGATTTCATCCAGGTGCTGAAGGAGTGGTGGTGGCGGCTTGACCGCGGCTTGGACAAGGAAGCCTGCTACTACAGCTCGTTGATCTGCTCCTTGGACGCCATCGCCGCCGGTACGACCAGCTGCATCGACCATCACGCCAGCCCGAACTTCATCAAGGGAAGCCTGGATGTGATCGCTGACGGCATGGAGAAGGTGGGAGTGCGTGGCATGACCTGTTACGAGGTTACCGACCGCAACCGCGGGATGCGGGAAGTGGAGGAGGGCGTCCAGGAGAACCACGATTTCGCCCTTTCCAGCAAGAAACGGAAGCTGGTCCGTGGCATGATCGGCGGGCACGCCCTGTTCACCATCCCGGACGAGGGCCTGAGGCTGATGAGCGAAGCGATGAAGGAAACCGGATGCGGCACCCACACCCACGTGGCCGAAGGGGACTATGACGCCATCTTCAGCCACCATCACTACAACATGGACATCATCGACCGGATGGACAAGTTCGGCATGCTGACGGACAACTCGTTGTTGGTCCACGGCCTGTGGCTGAACGACCATGAGGTGGATCTGATCAACCAACGGGGTTGCTTCTTCGCTCACAACGCCCGGTCCAACATGAACAATCATGTCGGGTACTGCAAACACCTCCGCGACGTGAAGAATCTGATCATCGGCACGGACGGATGCGGCGGCAACATGTTCGAGGAGCTGAAGATCGCGTTCTTCAACCACAAGGACGAGGGTGGCCCGTGGTGGCCGTCCGACTTCCTTGCCGCCCTGACCCGGGGCAACAAGCTGCTGGAGAAGTACTTCCCCGTCAAGCTGGGGAGGATCGAGCCGGGATACACGGCCGATCTGGATATTCTGGATTACCACAGCCCGACGCCGCTGGTTGCGGAAAACGCCGCCTCGCACTTCGTGTGGGGCATGAGCTCCAACTGTGTGAAGAGCGTCATCGTGGATGGAAAGGTCGTGATGGAGGACCATCAGTTCCCCGGACTGGACGTTGCGGAAATCTACGCCGGTGCCAGGGAAGTCGCCAAGCGGGTTTGGAAAACCGTGGACAAGATCACCCCGTGACGGGCAGGAGGAGAACATATGGACAAGAAAGAGCAGATTCTGGCGCTGGCGGCCAAGTACCGCGACTATACGGCGCAGAACCTTGGCAAACTGGTGCAGACCAAGAGCTACAGCTCCCAGGAGGAGAATGTATGCCGCCTGATCGTAAAACTCTGCCAGGAGGCAGGGTTCGACGAAGTGAAGATCGACGGGCTTGGCAGCGTCATCGGCCGGGTGGGCAACGGTCCGAAGAAGCTTGCCTTTGACGCGCACATCGACACCGTCGAGGTGGGCAACATCAAGAACTGGACGTTCGATCCTTTCAGCGGGGAAGTGAAGGACGGCAAGGTCTGGGGCCGGGGAACCAGTGACCAGAAGGGCGGAGCCGCGGCAATGATCACCGCAGGCCGCATCCTGAAGGAGCTGGGCTATGGTGGCGAATACACCGTATACTTCACTTTCACCGTCATGGAAGAGGATTGCGATGGCATGTGCTGGAAGTACATGATCGAAGAGGAAGGGTTCAAGCCCGATCTGATCTGCTCCACCGAGCCGACTTCCTGCAGGATCTACCGCGGTCACCGCGGCCGGATGGAGATCCGGATCATCCTGCGCGGCATCTCCTGCCACGGCAGCGCGCCGGAGCGGGGTGTCAACGCCGCCTACAAGGCCGCCAAGGCCGCGTTGGCCATCGAGCAGCTGAACAAGGATCTGAAGCCGGATGCGGAGAACTTCCTGGGCAAGGGAACAATCTGCGTCAGCCAGATGGACGTCAAAGGACCCAGCCAGTGCGCCGTGGCCGATTACGCCATGATCTACTGCGACCGCCGCCTGACCTGGGGTGAGAACGCCGACATGGCGATCAAGCAGGTCAAGGAGTATGTGAGCAAGGCCACCGGGGATCCGGAGGACCAGATCATCGTCGAGATGCCCAACTACGAGAAGGTGGGCTGGACGAAGACCCCGTACTCCCAGGAGTTGTACTTCCCCACCTGGAAGATCGACCGCAACCACCCGCTCGTCGAAGCGGCGGTGAAGGATTACGAGACGTTGTTCTCTTCCGAGCCGGTCGTCGACAAGTGGACGTTCTCCACCAACCTGGTGGCGACCACCGGCAGGCACCATATTCCTGCCATCGGCTTCGGCCCTGGCGATGAGGCGCAGGCCCACGCGCCCAACGAGATCACCCGGGTGAAGGACCTGGAGATCTGCAGCGCGTTCTACGCCATGTTGCCGTACCAGCTGGAGGCGGCGGCGAAGTAAGGGAAACGGGCCGGTGTGCCCGGCAAGGCAGGCCACGGTGGCGACACCGTGGCTTTCCTCATATTGGGGCCACACCGTGGAATTGTATGGTATACTGGCTTCAGACAAGGAGGCGAACATGGTGCGTCAATTCTCCGTACCAAAGACCATCACGGAAGCGCTGGAACTACATCGTGCCAAGGCGGGCAGCGTCTACTATGCAGGCGGCACGGAAATCAACCGGCTGGGATCATCCATCACGGCATCGTCGGCGATCAGTTTGGAAAAACTGGGTCTTGCCGACATTTCCCATGACCAATACGGCCTGCACATCGGCGCGATGGTGACGTTCCAGCAGGCGCTGGACCATACGTTGGTTCCTCCTGCCCTGAAGACGGCACTCCGGTTCATGGGTTCGTTCACCAAACGGAACATGGCAACCATCGGGGGCAATATCGCCCTCTGTTCGGATGACGCCTACATCGTCTGTACGCTCCTCGCCATGCGGGCCCGCCTGCAGACCGCCCAGCTTGTCGCTGACGGCTCCACCAGCGAGGAGAATCTTCCGCTTCGCGAATATCACGCACACCACGAGCCGTATCGGGACAGCCTGATTCTGGAGGTGATCATTCCGGATCACTCCCGGTTCGTCGCCTCCCGGAGGTTCGCCCGGACGGTGGAAGGCAGAGCTGCCGTCACCTGCGCATTCGGCAGCGAATGCACCGAGAACGGGGTGGTTTCCCATGCCCGGATGTACGCCGCCATCAAAGGAACCGGCCTGGTCCGCTTCAAGGAGACGGAGAATCTCATCGAACAACAATCCCAGGTGGAACGGGAGGAGTTCCATCGTGTGCTGCAAGGGGAGATCACCGCGACGGATGACCTGACGGGAAGCGCCGCCTACAAACGGTACATCACTGAGGAAGCGCTGTGGGAGATGTACCAGAAGTTCTTCAAGGAGGGAGCATGAGCCGCATCAGTTGCACCATCAACGGAACCCGGCAGACGGTAACGACCAAACCGGGTGAGAGTCTGAGGGAGATGCTGGTCCGTCTGGGCCACTTCGCCGTTCGTGACAGTGACAACGGGGAAGGCTTTGTCGGAAGCGATACGGTGCTCGTCGACGATGTCCCCGCCTACGCCAATCTGATGCTCGCCGTCCAGGCGAATGGCAAGGATATCCGTACTGCGGACGGTCTGGGTTCCTCCCGGAACCTCTCCATCGTCCAGCAGGCGATGATCGACGCAGGCGTGGTGCAGAGCGCCTACAACGCCCCGGAAGCGGCGTTGCTGCTCACCTGGCTTCTGGAACACAACAGCCATCCCACCACAGAGGACGTCAAGCAGGTGCTCAGCGGCATCTTCATCCGCGACGCCGGGTATGAGCGGTACTACCTTGCCGTGCGGCTTGCCGTGGAGAAACGGGACTATGGCGCCTATCGGGAACCGACCGCTCCCTCGTTCCGCAAGAATCTCTCCTATGTGGGAAAGCCGATGGGAAAGATCGATGGCCCCCAGCTGGTCGCCGGGGAGCGCAGCTACGTGGAGGACCGCATCGGAGCGGATACACCGTACAGCCTGTACGTACTGGGAAGCCCGTACGCTTCGGCGTTCATCACCTCCATCGACACCACCGAAGCGGAGAAAGCCCCCGGGGTGGTGAAGATTGTCACGGCAGCCAATTGTCCGGACGTGTTCTACATGCAGGCAGGACAGGGGAACCCCGAGCCAAGTCCTCATGACCGGAGGTTGTTCAACTGGCACCTGCGTTTTGTCGGAGACCGGGTGGCCGCCATCGTTGCGGACACGATGGACCACGCCCAGCGCGCCGCAGCGATGATCAAGGTACAGTACGAAGTGTGCAAGCCGATCTTCACCGTGGAAGAGGCGATGGCGCCGGGCGCTCCGCTGGTCCACAACGGACTGGTGGAGTATCGGAGCGGCGCTCCCGCCGATCTCGCCGCGTACAACAAGACCTACGAGAAACGTGACGGCAAGGTGATCTACCAGTTCCCGCTCCACGGGGATATCCGGCACAACATCGCCAGCCAGGCCCATGGGGCCATCGGGGATGTGGAAAAAGGATTTTCCGAAGCGGACATGGTGATCGAGCGCACCTATCAGACCAGCCAGGTGCAGTGCACCCCGCTGGAACCGCATACCTGCTACGCGTTGATCAACAACGGACGGTTGGAGATCCATGACTCCACCCAGGTGCCTTGGCACGTGCGGCGGATCGTCGCCTGGGTGACCGGGCTTCCGGAGAACAAGATCCGGGTGATCAAGGAACATGTCGGAGGCGGGTACGGTTCCAAACAGGATATTCTGATCGAAGACCTCGTCGGGTACTGTACCTACATCACCGGCAAGCCGATCTTCTACCGGCACACCCGCAAGGATGAGTTCACCAATACCAGCACCCGGCATCCGATGCGCGTGACGGTGAAGATGGGAGCCAAACGCGACGGGACGATCACGGCGGTGTCGATGGATGTCCGGGCCAACACCGGCCCGTACGGCAACCACTGTCTCACCGTTCCGATGAACGCCTGCTCCAAGACGCTGCCCCTGTTGAAGGTGGACAACATGAAGTTCGACGTCATCACGTACTACACCAACATCCCGCCCACCGGGGCGTATCAGGGATATGGTTCCCCCAAGGGAACCTATGGCCTGATGACCTGCATGGCGGAGCTTGCCGACAAACTGGGTATCGACTACTACCAGATGGCCTTCAAGAACAAGGTGGAGACCGGCTACATGCTGGAGATCCTCAAAGGGCTGGGGGAAGGGCGTGCCGGAAACGTCGTGCCGGTCGGTTCCTGCGGGTTGGGAAAGGCGCTGGAGACAGGCCACCGGATGATCAACTGGGGGAAGAAGGAAACCTCAACGGATCCCGACTGGAAGATCGGCAAAGGCTTCGCCATGATCCAGCAGGGTTCCGGTCTGCCCGGACTGGACCAGGCAAACGCCTGGGCAAAGCTCCTGACCGACGGGACGTTCGAGATTTTCAGCGGTGGCGCCGACCTGGGTACCGGGTTGGATACCATCAGCGCCAAGGTGATGAGCGAGGCGTTCTGCGTGTCGCTGGATCGGGTCACCGTGACGAGCGGGGATACGGACAGCTGTGTGTTTGACACCGGCGCCTACGCTTCCAGCGGAACGTTCTTCAGCGGCAACGCGTCCATGCTGGCCGCCCAGAGCCTGAAGGAGGCGATGCTGAAGGAAGCCGCCTACCAGATGGGCGAGGATGCGGATGATTTGATCACCCGCGCTCCCGGAGAGGTGTACAGCACCAAGACGGGCAAGACGCTTTCCTACGCCAAGCTCAGCCATGACACCCTCTCTGGAACCGGTCACGGGCAGCTTATCGGGCACGCAGGATTCGCCACCAAGGCGAGCGCCGTTCCGTATGGCGCCCACTTCGCCCAGGTTGCGGTCAACGTGAAGACCGGGGAGGTGAAGGTGATGAAGTTCTACGCCATCCAGGACTGTGGCACTCCCATCAACCCGGAGCTGGCCCTGTGCCAGATGTACGGCGCGGTGATGAAGTCCATCGGACACTCGTTGTACGAAGGGCTGGTGCTGGACAAGGACGGGCGTTGCCTGAACGCTGACTTCACCGACTACGGGGTTCCGATGATCTACGAGGCGCCGGACGACTTCCAGGCGGTGTTCATCGACGTGGATGACAAGGACGGCCCGTATGGAGGCAAGTCGATCAGCGAGATCGCCGCCAACGGAGCAGCGCCGGCCATCGCCACGGCGATTCACGACGCCTGTGGCGTGTGGATTCGTTCCTGGCCGTTCACGGCGGAGAAGATTCTTAAGGAATTGGGGAAACTCTGACAAGACTGCAACAAAACGCAACAAAAGAAGTGGACAGGGACATCGGCGGATGCTATGATGTCCCTGACACGCGGAGGACGTATGAAAGACAAGAAAGCGATCGAACAGATGATTGAGCAGCTGAAAACGCTGGACACCAAAGGGATGTACCTGAATGATTTCTTCCACACGTGGAAGGAAAGCGACGACGAGATCCACGCCATCTTCACGGTGGCGGAGGTCCTCCGCGCCATGCGGGAGCAGAACATCTCCCCCAAGGTGTTTGACAGCGGACTGGGCATCTCCCTGTTCCGGGACAATTCCACCCGGACGCGGTTCAGTTTCGCCAGCGCCTGCAACCTGCTGGGGCTTGAGGTGCAGGATCTGGATGAGAAGAAGAGCCAGATCGCCCATGGCGAGACGGTCCGTGAGACGGCCAACATGATCAGCTTCATGGCTGATGTGATCGGCATCCGGGACGACATGTACATCGGCAAAGGCTACACCTACATGAAGACGGTCGCCGATGCCGTGCAGGAAGGGTACGACAGCGGCGTGCTTGAGCAGCGCCCGACGATCGTCAACCTGCAGTGCGACATCGACCACCCGACGCAGTGCATGGCCGATATGATGAGTGTGATCAACTACTTCGGCGGAGAGAAGAACCTGAAAGGAAAGAAAGTCGCCATGACCTGGGCGTACAGCCCGTCCTATGGCAAGCCGCTTTCCGTCCCCCAGGGAGTCATCGGCCTGTTCACCCGCTTCGGCATGGACGTCGTCCTTGCCCATCCGGAAGGCTATGACGTGATGCCGGAAGTGGAGGAAGTGGCGAAAAAGAACGCCACGGTCTCTGGTGGCTCGTACCGCAAGGTCGCCACGATGGAAGAGGCGTTCAAGGATGCAGACATCGTCTACCCGAAGTCCTGGGCTCCGTTCTCCATCATGCAGGAGCGGACCAAGATCGTCGAGCAGGGCGATGACGAAGCATTGAAAGCGCTGGAACAGCGGTGCCTGGCCAACAACGCCAAGTACAAGGACTGGACCTGCTCTGAGGATCTGATGAAGACCACCAAGGACGGGAAGGCGCTGTACCTGCACTGTCTGCCGGCGGACATCACCGGGGTGTCCTGCAAACAAGGGGAAGTCGACGCGTCGGTGTTCGACCGCTACCTCACCCCGCTGTACAAGCAGGCTTCCTACAAGCCGTACGTCATCGCGGCGATGATCCTGCTGGAGCGGTTCCAGAACCCCGGCAAGACGCTGACGGATGTGCTGAAGCGCGACCAGAAGCGGGTCTTCTAAGCTGTCTGAACAGAAAAAAATCCATCCGGGAGTCCGGGTGGATTTTTTATTGGCTTTCCCGCCACTTCTTTTGGGAAAGCGCCAAAATGATCATCGCCCCGATGAAAAACGAGATGATGGAGGTGATCCACAGCCAATCCATGGACAGGCGGTCGATGATGGCGCCTCCGGCAAATGGGGCGAGGGCTTGCCCCGTTCCCTCGATGATGGGAAGGATGGCGCCGAAGCGCGCCCGGTGGCTGATGGGCGTGTGGTTCGCCACGAACGTGCGTTCGTTGTTCACCCAGAGGATCTCCCCGACGGTGAACACCAAGGCGGCGAGGTACAGCACCCACAGGCGTCGGGTCCAGATGAAGGGAAGGAACCCCAGCATGAACAACACCGCGGCGCCCGCCAGGTTCCTCAGCGGCGGCAGTCGTTTGGCCTGGGAGATGACCAGCGGGTTCCCCACGACGACGATGACGCTGTTGAACGCCATGATACGCCCGTACTGCAACGCGCCCTGGCTTCCGAACAGATCGGTGAAGAACAGCGGCAGGGCGAACGACATCTGGCTGTAGCCGAAGGAGAAGAAGGTCATCCCCACGGCGAAGAGCAGCAGCAAGGGGCGGGTGCGGAGCGCGTGGAACAACGACCCTTCCTCCGCGCGATCGGCCGCGTTCCCCTGTCTGCTTTTCCGGATCTCTTCCGCAGTAGGGTTGGATTCCGGGACAAGCAGCGCCACCGGAATGGTGGATGCCGCCAGAGCGATGGCGTTCCCCCAGAACAGCCAGCGGATGTGGGAGGAGAAGAGCAGTCCTCCGATCATCGGTCCGACGGTGTACCCCAGGTTCATGGAAAGGTATACCAACGAAAAACTGGCCTGCCGGTTCTCCGGCGTGGTGACGTCCGTCTTCAACGCCGTCCGCGCCGGGTCGCACATCCCGTCGATTCCCAGCGCGATGAGGATCAAGACGGGGATGGCTGGGCTGCCGTCAATCCAACCGCACAGGAAGCAGACCACGGCCATGCACAGCTGGGTGGTGATCATCAGTCGTTTTCTTCCAAAGTGGTCGGCGATGACGCTTCCCAACAGGGAAAAAGGCACGTACAACAGTGCCGTAAGGGTCATGAACCGACCCGCCTGGGCCGCGGAGTACGACAGGCGGGTGGTGAGGTACAGCACCAGGAAGGGATACACGAAGTTGGCCACGGAATTGACCAGTGTGGCGAACGAAAGGACGTAAATCGCCCGGGGTAGGTGCCGGTACACCGAAAGAGGGTTGTTCATAGGATGGAAAGAATGGCTTTCCCCAGGCCTCCTGCCTGGTTGGTATCGGTGACACAGTCAGCCTTGGCTTTGATGTCATCCGG
>Ga0172377_10008130_pt1 | contig 10768 bp, 8 predicted proteins | sample Pumphouse3metaG_FD_119749 | JGI IMG/M metagenome (GOLD analysis project Ga0172377, IMG submission 119749) | Leachate microbial communities from a municipal landfill in Southern Ontario, Canada - Pumphouse #3 metaG | ecosystem: Engineered > Solid waste > Landfill > Unclassified | place: Canada... | reverse complement strand
GAAATAATTTTAAAAAAGATAATCCACTATTGTCACTAAGATAATCAACTATTTCTTTTAATTCCTTTATTATCTCATCCTTGGGCAAATCTAATTTTTTGTAATCTATTTCAGGTTTCAGGCGAATCCGCTGAGACTTCAATTCGTTAAGACTTTGGAAAAGATATTCTATCTTTTCCATCATATCCTCCCAAGGTTGTAATCTGTTACCTCCAAGATAGCCGTCATAAAGAACTTCCTTTTGCCAATTATCCCCGAATGTCAATGTTTTTAAACATTGTTGGGCAAAATTCCACACCAATTCTATATCTCTGGCAGAAACACATCTTTCAGAATCCCATAAAGGATCAAAGGGATCTTGAACAAATTGCTTTGAACTTTCATAAACTTCTTTCATTTTAAAAAGTTCTTCTGGGGTAGGCAATTTGGAAAAATCTAGCAAGGGATCCATAAGCAAGGTTTCTTCTTCTTTTGAAATCTTGTCATTAAACTCAAAGAGGTAATCAAATTCCTCCTGTGTAATAGGAAGAGTCTTTTCAGATACATCAGGATCAGGAAGCCATGAATGTACATCTACCCCTTGAGCAATCTTTTTCCCAGCTTCAGAAGGGCTTAAGGTCTGACCATCTATTATAATTTCTGTGTATTCAGATCGGAGAACCTCAATCAACTGTGCTTTGAATCGGTTTAACTCAGATAGTACATTATCTCGATTTTCTATAAGTCTTTTTTCTTGTTGAATTAATTTTCGAGGATCCTTTGATGTTAGATTTTTAACAATTTCGTTTACAGAAGACTCAAGATCCTTCTTAGCTTCAAGATCATCCTGCAAAACACTCACTGCCAAAGAACGTAATTCTTTAACTATATGTCTTTTAAGTACCCGGAGAGGTTTTGAGGTTTTACTTGTCACTAAGACTCTCTTACCTTGAGCAAGAAGATGCCCTATAAGATTAGCAATAGTATGGCTTTTTCCAGTACCCGGAGGTCCCTGCACAAGAACTGAGTCATAGACCTCTAGTGATTCTGCAATTTTCATCTGTTCTTCATTACTTTCTTTGCCCAAAAGAATTTCACTAGTTTTTATAGCTTTCCTTGAAAAGTCTTCATTGTAGTGGTTTACACAATCATCTTGATCTACACCAACTATATTTTTGAAAAAACTCGAAGGTTCTTCTCCTCTCTCAATATTTTCAAGAATCTTCTCAATACAGGAAGCGAACCCTAAGTCTTTATTACGAAGGAATAAAACAGGTTTTCTAACTATCTGTGGATATTCTTTGAACTGAAAAGACTCGTTATTCTCAATAAATTCACCATTGGAGACTACAGAGGAAATAAACCTTTTGAGGAAAATTTCTACTCCCGTTCTTCCAAGAGGATGAAAATGCTCTTCATTCACTGATTTAATAGCATCCGCTATGGAAAAAGCATCTACATCAGTATTAGAATGAAAAATCTGGGAATAAAACTCAGAGGGCTTATCCGAAGGCAAAATGGAAAACTCTACTTTTTCAGGATCAAATTGTAATTGTACCTGCTGTAACAATAGAGGATGATATAAACGACCTTCTTCTATACTCCAAATTATAACTCCATCACCTAAAATTATTTCAAAGCGATCAGGTTCCCTTTTAAAGAGCCTGTATAAATCGTAAAGATCCTCGTAGATCTTCATAGTCCTTCGATTTTGCTTTTCTTTTTCTGCCCAGACTTTTCTTTTTTCCAACCAGCTTAAATAATCAGTAACCCTTTTTTCATTATCATTAAAGTACTCCAATTCCGTATCATTTTTTTCTGTACTATCTCTAGACATGAGAGGAAACCCATTCTTTTCGTTAGGTCTACTTTCTATAATCTGGACTTCTTTAAAAGGATTTTCCCATCCCCCATAAAGCCAGCTCTCAAAACTTTGAGAAGGAGCCGGACAATATTTCAGTTCAGGACGCTTTACTACGAGGATATTTTCAAGGTCAATATCATTACCATCCTCATATAAATCGAACATATCTAATTGATCTGTGGATTTTCCTAAAAGTTTTAAATTCGGATGTTTGGGAAGAGATTGAATCCACAATTTCCACGAATAATCCTCAACATTCTTAATCGCAGGATTTCTGTGTTGGTTAAGTGCTTCTAGATATTTGAAAAGCTGTTTCATTCTATGATTCGCAGTTTGTGAAGAATAGCCCATTTTTTCGACAAGCCCCCCAGATGAAGGGCTATAAAAACTATAATTTAAATTACATTTATTACAATAATCATTTAAAATTCAAATAATTATTTACTAAACTCTGTGCAAACTTATTTTTAATATAAAGAACCATTAAGCCCTTCGCACATAGCCTAACATAATATTTGAACTTAGTATATAACTATCGAAACTAAAAAATTAATCTTATAGAATATTTTATGACGGATGAATATTAGACAATGAGCAGCAGATGTAGTGTGCTGTGTATGAGTATATGTACATGCACCAAAACGCTTTTTCCTGTCAAAGCATCTGAGTACGAAAAGATGACAGTCTAACAGCATTATTAAAACGACCGTCATTTGTAACCTGCCGCCTGTCTTTTGATCTTTGCAATCAATGTTTCGATAAAATACTTCATGTTATAAAGTGCTGTAAAGACTAGTTTATAATCGCCGATTGAAGTTTTTCCTCGGTTTTTGCCGTTGACGCCTCAAGCATAGAGACAAAATCAGTAGCGTTAATATCCCAATTGTCTTGAAAATGCTTAACAGCCTCCCACTTATACTTTTCGTCCACCCAAAGCAAATGAAGGAAATATTTGTGATTTTGGTAATTTTTCAGGAGGAATTAAGTTACTCCGCTCCGCTTCAATATCGCTCCTGAATCTGAAATGTTAACAAGAACATTAAAATCATAAAACATTCGACACTACTTGTACAAAAAAAGCGGAGGTGGCATAAAGTCTCAGCCAGGCTCCGCTTTCGTTTTAGCTAACTCGCTATTGGCAACGTTTTGTTTTTAGATTCGCTACTCGCTACCCCACGATCTTTTCTTTACCGTGGTATTTTTCCTCGATAACGCTTGTGGGAAGATACTTTTCTTCCAGCTTTTTGATGTTTTCAAGGTGAACGACTTCCGTAAATTCCTTAAATGTAAATAGTCTATCGAGATATTTATCAGAGACGCCATTTTCCTTGATCTCTCTCATAACATCAAGCATTCCCCTTGCGGCGGCATAGAGAGAAGAAAGGGCTGGAACGATCCACTTATACCCCATCTCTTCCGCTTCATTTACTGGAACGAGTGGCGTTTTTCCTCCCTCTATCAGGTTGAGCATGAGCGGAATGTCTTTCAATTCAGAGGCAGTCTTTTCAATTTGTTCCCGTGTTTCCATAGCTTCTATGAATATCATATCAACTCCAAGCTCCGCCGCTTTTCTGGCACGGTCAAGGGCATCGCTGTATCCGTTGACGGCAATGGCGTCAGTTCTGTAAATAATTATGAAATCTGGGTCAATATCTTTTCTTGCGTCCATGGCAGCTCGAAGTTTGCCTTCCATCTCTTCATAGGGAATAACCTGCTTGCCTTCCATGTGTCCGCATCTTTTCGGGGCTACCTGATCTTCCAAAAAGAGTCCGGCTGCTCCTGCATTTATATATTCCTGTACGGTGCGATACACATTGATAGCATTGCCAAAACCGTTGTCGGAATCCCCAACTACGGGGATATTTACCGCTCTTGCCGTAGCTCTGACCTGGCTGACCATTTCAGAAAGTGTAAGAAGGCCGACATCGGGTTGTCCCAAAACCGCAGCAGCTGTTCCATATCCAGAATGTTGAAGAGCTTCGAATCCTGCCATTTCGCATATTCTGGCGCTTAGAGAATCGTAAACGCCTGGAGCAACAACGGCTCGGGGCTCTTGTAATCTATTTCTTAACAGAGTAGATTTTCTCATGATTTTTCCTCCAAATAGTTGATTTATCACAGATACATCTCTATAGGTATGAAAAACCCCGCTAGGTCAACTCTTTGCAGCGTTATTTACGTGTGGAATAGAGCTTCTCCACTTCTAATATGTCAGGTAATCCGATGAGGTTGTTGAATTCCTCAAAGAGAACCATTTTATCCATCATGCTTTCCGTAGACCCTGTTTTTTTGAGAGTCGCCATAACATCTTGAACGGCCTTGGCGATAACATAGGTCGACGTCACAGGAAAAATGGCGAGGTTGTAACCGATCTCTTCTAGTTTTGAGACTGGAAGAAAGGGAGTTCGGCCATGCTCAACCATATTTGCCAGTACGGGAACAACGAAGATAGATGTAATTTTTTTCATCTCTTCTTCTGTTTCCGGAGATTCCACGAAGATAATATCGGCCCCGGCCTCTTCATAGGCCAGTCCTCTCTCTATGGCTTCATCGATTCCGCATGTGGTTCTGGCGTCAGTTCTCGCTATGATCATGAGGTTATCGTCCTGCCTGGCGTCACAAGCAGCCTTAATTTTCCCCACCATTTCGTCTTTCGGTATTATTTCTCGCCCCAGCATGTGGCCGCATTTTTTGGGAGCAACCTGATCTTCCAGCTGGAGGCACGCAACTCCCGCTTTTTCATATTCCCGCACGGTACGAGCTACATTTACAGCGTTTCCATAGCCTGTATCAGCATCGGCGATGACAGGAATATTGACAGCTTCTACAAGTCTGGAAGCCCTCGCCACCATTTCAGTCAGCGTCAAGAGTCCCACATCTGGTTTCCCCAGCATGCTTGCCGAGGTTCCATAGCCAGTCATATAGAGCGCATTGAAGCCCTCTTTTTCAATGATTCGGGCGGTAAGGCAATCATGGGTGCCTGGTGCCACAACTATCTGATCTTGATAAAGAAGTGTTCGTAATCTCGTTCTGGTATTTTCTTTTTTCAACGTGAGCAACTCCTGTCTATTGCAGGTTTAGTGCATTATGGATGGCAGCCAGAGACTCATCTGGGGGAAAGCCATGGCCAATATCAGCATGAAGGTCATTAAGATGATAAAGGGCCATACTCCCTGAATAATATCCGACATGCTTATGTCTTCGCGAAGGCCGTTAATAACGTAAAGGTTCATTCCAACTGGCGGCGTGATGAGAGCCATGGTCATGTTGACTGTAAGAATAATGGCATACCAGATAGGATCGATATTTAAAGCGACGAGGATGGGGGTAACCAAAGGCATGGTCAGAAGTATGATAGATACGGTTTCGAGCATCATGCCAAGTATGAGCATGAGCAGGTTCATCGCAATTATGAACATGAGCGGCGAGAGGTTGATTTGAATAATCAATTGAGTGAGTTTCTGAGGAATCATGAGCATGGTCATAACCTTGCCGAAGAGGATTGCCGCAGCGATGATGATGGCGATCATGCAGGAGGTTCCTACAGATTTCAGACAAATTTTCGGTAATTCACTGAGCTTTATCGTTTTGTAAATGACGATGGTTATGAAGAGGCTGTATATCAAGCCTACAGCAGCTGCTTCTGTGGGAGTAAAGACTCCGCTATAGATACCGCCTATGATTAATAAGGGCAGAAGAATTCCCCAAACATTCTTTTTTGTGACGCTCATTCGCTCAGACCAGCTGGTTCTCTCCATGGGAGTAAAGCCGCCCCGTTTACTTTTGAAAACCGCATAAATGATGAAGATGGCTGTCAGGATGAGTCCGGGAACGACGCCTGCGATGAAGAGTTTTCCGACGGATTCCTCTGTAATGGCACCGTAGAGAATCATGGGAATACTCGGCGGAATCAAAATGCCCAACGTTCCGCCAGCCGCCAGAAGTCCCAAGGTAAATTTTTTGTCGTACCCTCTTTCAATCATTGCGGGATAGGCAACCATGCCGATAGTAGCAGCTGTCGCAGCTCCAGACCCAGTTATTGCCGAGAAGAAGGCGCATGCAAGAACGGTAGCAATGGCAAGGCCTCCGGGAAGATGTCGCACCCAGGCGTTCATAACGTCAAAAAGGTCGTCACCGACACGGCCATCTAAAAGTATCTGGCTCATGAGAATGAATAGCGGTATGGAAAGAAGGGTGAAGCTTTCAAGGCCAGAGAACATGGTGGAACCGACTATCTTCGCAGGAAGTCCGTTGAGAAGTATGAGCAAGACGGATGTTGAGCCCAGTGAGAAGGCTACGGGGAGTCCTGTAAAAAGGACGACGATAAGAAGCGCAATAACCAGAAGGAAGCTTAGCATGGTTGTTCACCTTCTTTATTGTGATCTTTGAGTGCTGCCGATCTCATGGCTATGATAATAATGAACTGAAGCGTAAGAAGACCAAAACCGACAGGAAGTGCAAGTTGTGGAATCCAGAGTGGAACGCGCAATGGAGTTGCCGATAACTTGTGATATTTCAGCGTAGCCTCCAGCATTTTCACGCCCTGAAGCGTAACATACGCAGAGAAAAACATTCCTATGATGCTTGTAATCAGTTCAAGAAAGCTCTGTGTCTTTTTTGAAAGCCGAATGGTCAGAAGATCTATCTGAACATGCTTACCTACCTGCAACGTATAGGCGGCTCCTGCCAACATGGTCCAGATGAAAAGGATGATCGATACTTCCTGAGCCCAAATTGTCGGCGAGTTGAAAACGTATCTTGCTATAACTTCATAAAAAAGGATAATTCCCATGGCCAAAATGCCAAGGCCACTGCAATATCCGATTAGAAGATTCACCTTTGCTATAGTTTTGTTTAGAGAAGAGAACACGCCAATTCCCCCAATCTTGTAATACTCGCACGCTTTTCTTATTATTTGGAGGAGGAAGGAATTTGCATTCCCGGCCTCCTCCGTTGGTGAGTGATGGTAACTAAGGGTGTTATATGAAAGAGAGGTTCAAGGCTAAATTGCCTTTACAATTAGTCAATGGATTCTAAGATTTCCATAAGCTTATGGCTGATTTCGCCAGTCTGCTGCATGAATTCAGATCTAACCGACTCTGTAGCCTTTACAAAAGCGGCTCTTTCCTCGTCGTTAAGCGCATAAATCTCTACTCCGCCGTCTTTAATAACGTTATAGGCCTTATCTTCGGAATCGGCTATTGAGCCACGAATTGATTCTGCAGCATCAGCGCCGGCTTTGAGAAGAACTTCTTTCTCTTTATCGCTGAGGGAATCCCACCATTCAAAGTTTCCCTGTACAAAGAACTGAGCTGTGGTGTAGTTGGCGAGAGTCATATATTTCTGCACTTCATATATCTTTCTCGAAACGGCCGCGGGCATACCTGTGGTAGCGCCATCAACGGTTCCTCTCTGAAGGGCCATGTACATTTCAGAAGAACTCATGACTGCGGGAATACCGCCAAGAGCCTTTACCGTATCAGCTGTTCCCTTACTGAAGGTTCGTATTTTAAGGCCGTCAAAATCGGCTGGCTTTGCAAGGGGACGTTTGTTGTTGTAAAACTGGACGAGGCCGTAATCGACCCAAAATACAACTTTGGCGCCTTTTGCCTGGAATTCATTATCAAGAATTTCGCCTGCGCCGGCTTCTATAAATTTCTTTGGGGAACTGAGGTCTTTAAAGACGAAGGGCATTTCAAAAATATCGGCTGCTGGAACCATTCCAGACCATTTATTAACAGGAACGAGGGCAAGCTCAACAAGACCTTCTTGAATGGCTTCAACTATTTCAGTGTCTTTAAAAAGCTGTGCCGAATGGAAAACTTCAACTTTCATTTCTCCGTTTGAATATTCTGACACCTTTTCAGCAAAAAAATCCATGCCTTTAGAAATAAAATGAGAAGGAGGAAGCTGATTGGAAAGCCTCCATGACGATGCCGCCATTGCAGGGAAAGCGTAGAGGGTTATGATAAATGCAGCCAAAGTTGCTAGCAAAAAGGATCTACCGAGTTTCATTATCTTGCACCTCCAATATTTTTGATTCGTGGGCATCATGTCATGTGCGAAGAGTCGACAGTCGACACTACCTTACACTAAAAAAATTTAACTCCCTTCTTTAACATTTTCGAGCCTTCTTGCGAAAAGGCTCCAAGATCTACTCTCTTTAAGTTTTTCAAGCTCTCCGCTTTTCAAGAATTCTACGATTCTATAGTGACTGAGAGCTGTAACTTCCAAACTTTTCGCATGGATTAAATCATCGAGCATCCCCAATTCCAACTGATGATACAAGTCAGAAAGGATACTTAACGTTCGGGGACGATTTGCCTTCAACCAGGTATAGCGGTGAAATTCAATGTCTTTTTTCAAGAAGGCCAGAACCTTTTCGCCTGTAGACATATCAGATCTTGCGACTTCTACCATCTGGTCAATAAGGCCGGAAAGATGCTCGTAATCCTCTTCTTTTAAAAGATTTTCATTGATGAGAACCTCGTAAATGCTTCCCTCTAAAAGATAACGAAGTGCATATATCTCCTCCATCTCTTTTATCGAAAATTGAGTAACAAAGGCCCCTTTTCGAGGAATGGTTGTCACCAATCCCTGGCTTTCGAGACGTTGAATGGCCTCTCTCACAGGAGAGCGGCTAATATTAAGTTCTTCTGCTATTTGGGATTCGATAATTTTGTCTCCCTTTTTATACTTTTTGGAGACAAGAATTTGTTTTTTAAGGTAGTCCATTACTTTGGATGTAACAGTTTCATTAAAATAAGGTTTTGTCGAAACCATATTTTTCTACCCCTCTTGTTTTTTATACTGGGAAGATGTTGATAAGATTCTAAATAGTCGACAGTCGACTTATGGTTTATTACTATACAGCATTGATAAAATATTTGCAACTTGTCTAATAATCGAAAAAACACAACTTGGTTTTATTGACAAAATAAAATATCAATATATAATTTTTGTCGACAGTCGACTAAATGTAAAAGAAAAATCGCATCCCAACAAAACTTCATAAATCCAACCTCACTACATACTTAAACAATACCGCTCTTCCATAAAAGGAACGGTTTAATACAGGATCTCCTCTCTCGCTAGGTGAAATTGCAGTAACGCAAAGCAGCAATAATAACGTTGTGCGCGGTTTCAGGTTCTTTACGTGGAGCACTAAACATGTATGCAACTATTATCCAGAAGGGCGTGAGGATTCAATGGAGACAAAAGGTGCGCTAACAAATCTGAAGGTGCTTGACCTCACTCGTGTATTGGCAGGTCCTTTCTGCACTATGATTCTTGCCGATATGGGAGCCGATGTTATAAAGATCGAACGGGCAGATAGTGGTGATGATACTCGCTCAATGGGACCATTTCTGAACGGCGAAAGCGCCTACTACATGAATCTCAATAGAAACAAAAGAGGAATGACCCTGAATTTGAAAGATCCGCAAGGGAAAGAACTCTTCCTTGAAATGGTTAAAAAAGCTGACATTGTAACAGAAAACTTCCGGCCAGGCACAATGGAAAATCTCGGCATTGGCTATGAGACTTTGAAAGAAATCAATCCCCGAATTATTTACGCCGCAATTTCAGGGTTCGGACATACGGGCCCCTACAAGATGCGTCCCGGTTACGATATTATCGCCCAGGCCATGAGCGGACTTATGAGCACAACTGGTTGGCCGGGGGGAGAACCAACACGAACCGGAACGGCGATGGGCGATGTTCTGGCAGGTCTTTCCTGCGCTATCGGCATTCTCGCAGCAGTCAACGCAAGAAATCTCACAGGAGTGGGCCAAAAGGTAGATATTGCGCTCGTGGATTCCGCCGTTGCCAGCCTCGAAATTATCAATATGATCTACCTCATCGAGGGGCGTATTCCTCAGAGAATAGGAAACCGCTACGAATCCACCTACCCTTACGATTCCTTCAAAGCTTCAGACGGAAGTCTTGTTATAGGCGCTGCCAACAATAAATTATGGAAAAACCTCTGCTCGGTGATGGAACGACCTGAATTGGCCGAAGCTCCCGAATATCTTGAAGTAAAAGACCGAGTCGCCAGAAATGAAGAACTCAAGGTTATCGTCGAGGAATGGACCACGAAACACACCGTTCAGGAAGCTTTCGACTTGATTAACGACGCCGGAATTCCATGCGCACCCATCATGTCAATCGACCAGATCGTCAAAGATCCCCACATTGCCGGAGACCGCGAAATGTTCGTAAAAACCAGCCATCCAATTGCCGGGGAACTGACGATCACAGGCAGCCATATCAAACTTTCTGACACGCCTCCGACCATAAGAACCCACTCCCCTCTTTTGGGAGAGCACAATGTTGAAATTCTGAAAGAACTTCTCGATATGGACGAGGAAGAAGTGAAAGAGCTGGAAAGGAGAAAAATTCTCTAATGACACATCTTCAGGCGCCGAGCTCGGCAATTATACGCGAAGTATGTCCCAGAGATGGTTTCCAGAGCGTAAAAGACTTTATCCCCACAGAGGATAAGGTGAAATTCATAAACGACTTGGCAAAGACGGGAATTTCGGTAATGGAAGTCACTTCGTTTGTGAGTCCCAAAGCCATTCCCCAAATGGCCGATGCTGCCGAAGTCATGGAAGAGTTTAACAAGAATTGGAAGGATAGGATAGAATCCGTAGCGCTCATTCCTAACTTGAGAGGCGCCGAGAATGCACTCAAAGCAAACCCCGATTGGATTAACTTTGTTCTTTCAGCCAGCGAATCACACAATAAATCAAATACTCGCAAAACCGTAGCGGAATCCTTGGAGGAGCTCAAAAAAGTCGCAGCAATAAAGGGAGAATGCAAATTATGCGTATCTGTGGCCACCACCTTTGATTGCCCCTTCGAAGGAGCCATTGACCCTGAAGCCGTAATAAAGATTTTAGATACCGTTTTTGAAATAGGAGT
>Ga0172377_10008129_pt1 | contig 10770 bp, 6 predicted proteins | sample Pumphouse3metaG_FD_119749 | JGI IMG/M metagenome (GOLD analysis project Ga0172377, IMG submission 119749) | Leachate microbial communities from a municipal landfill in Southern Ontario, Canada - Pumphouse #3 metaG | ecosystem: Engineered > Solid waste > Landfill > Unclassified | place: Canada... | reverse complement strand
TAACAATGCTCCTTGCTTTAATAATATTTATGCATGAATACTAGCATTAAAGCTTACACTAGTCAATAAAAATAAAAAAAATAATTTTAAATTACTTTTATGTAATTATTTGTTATATAAGAAATTACTTTAGTAAAATTGTTAATTATAACTAACATATAATGAATTATTTTTATATTTTCAAATACCTATAAGTTCTGTATATTTACATTCTATTAAAACAGAAAAACCGTATATGAATCTTTGATTTATAAAACATTCATCTATTCTGATATATATTTATTGACGACTGTACTAAATTCTATTAATTAGAAAATTTAATTGCTGTTTTTATTACACCCACAAAAAAGACTTGCTAATTGCACATTTTAAATCAGTTAAAAAAGTTTTTAAACTGGAACTTAAAATTTTACCTTATTTATCAAAAATTCTTATAAAAAATATGCTAACTCATCATTTCCATTCTTACTAAATAATAATCAGTTTGGTTTTTAAATATAGTATTAATGTAAAGTACATCATATTTAACAGAGTATACTATATAAAATCCAATTCAAATATTGGAAATAAAAATTTTAATCATTTTCATTTCGTAAAAACTCAAAAAGTTCAAAAAGATTACTACCAATATGATCTTTTAATAAATCAATATTGGTTTCGTATCTTTTTGAATTTTTTATAGCTACATCTAATTTATCAATACAAGTATCCACCCGGAAACAATTCTTATTGTACTCATCAGGTATCAATTTATCTAACTCAATTTCGCAAAATGTTTTCTCTAATTTATGATTTATTTTATTTTGTTTAATTTTTTCTTCATCAATATCATCGCAATTTGAAAAATACAACATTAGCCAAAATTCAAAGCAAGGATTGGTTACACAAAATTTAAAATTTTCTATTTCACACCTTGATTTTACATATCTATATTGCTTACTGGTAAAGCTATTTTTATCCCTATCCACTATCAAACATATATAATCAATTTCTTCATTATATGTAAAATTAGATTCTTCAATAACTTCTATTATATCAAGTCCAACTAAGGATTCATCGAATATATTTTAGTTAAAGCACTGCTAATTTTAGAGCTATTATTAACGATATCTTCTTTATGAATAGCATCTTGAGGCATAAATTCTTTAAGACTTTCTAATAATTTATCAAAATAATCTTTATAATATTTCTTAGGTAATAATAAGCAATCAAACATATTTGAAATTAAACTATCACATATATTATTTAATTCATAAACCTCCAGTTTAGCATTCTCTAATTCCTTAAAAATAATTTCTAAAATTTTTTTTGGGTTGGAAACTCCAGTTTCATAACAGCCTCTTTTAATATTTTTTAAAACATAATTTTCACAAAATCCTAATTCTTTACTTCTTCGAGATATTTCATCAAAATACAAAGGTTCTGTTTTATCTCCTTCAAATACCAAAAAAACATTTGAGTTAACTTCCTTTTTTATAGTTTGTTTTCGCTCTCCCAAAGATGTGCTAATTCTCATTTTTCACAATCCTCATTAAGATTTGCTATAATTGGTCCGAATTCAGGAACTGCATCATACCTTCCATCTAAGTAAGCTTTATCAAGCTTTTGATCAAATCTAGTTTTATAATCATCGAGTGAATAAATTTTAGATTCACCTTTATTATTTTTCTTTACAAAACAAACTTCATCCCGCCTCAACAGCTGAAGGTCTAATATCCTTGATTCATGAGATGTAATGATTAACTGTATATTTCTTTTTTCAATAGATTTTAAATATGTCTGAATAAATCGATATGTAAGATTTGGATGCAAACATCTGTCAATTTCATCAATCACAAAAACTTTATTTTTATCTTTTGTCAAAAGGATTTCCAACAAATCTAATAATCTAATTGTTCCATCAGATTCTTCATTGACTTCAAATATTGTATCTGAATTATTGTGTTTGAAATTTAATTCTCTATATACAGGTTCAACATTTTTACTATCCATTTTTACAGAGAAGAAACAGTGCTCAATTGAAAAATTATAATAACCAAGCTTTTGCTTTTTTCTGGAAAGTTTCAAAAAATCATTCACATCTTTTTGAACATCAAATTTTAATTCTTGTGGTATTTTCTCATAAAATTGAACCTTAGTAATTTCATCTAATTTAAAATCTGTAATTCCAGTACCAAAAGATTTTAAAAGTGATGAAATTTTATCAAAATTATCATCCTCTAAAAGATACTTATATCCCGAAATACTATTATTAGCAAAATTTATATCAAGACTCGCGCTAAACCACTCAAAAATCTTTTTGTAGATTGCTGTTTTTGGATTATCTTTATAAAAATCTTTCTTTTTCCTATTCATCTCATTCAAAAATAAAATATTTTGATCTGATCTTATTCCATTATAATATAAATTGATTGATTCATTTTTTAACCCATTAACAAATTTCTTAGACTTTACATCTCTTTCAAAAATAACAGATTCACTACTTTTATTTAATTTAACCAACCATTCTGAAATAATGGTTAATTTGGACAAAACACATTCAAATCCATACGCATAATAATCTCCATCCAATTCAATTTCCATTTCAAAATAACTTGATTTATTTTTATTTTTTGAATCAACTTTGCAATATAGATTAGTTTGAAAATCATTAAGTTGCCCATTCATTACTATACTTTGCATCAATGACATTGCTTTGATAATATTGGATTTCCCAGAAGCATTTGCTCCATAAATAGCAGCAAATTTCAATATTTTATTATTTTTAGATTTATTTACGTGTTCAGGAAAAGTTCTCACGTTTCCTGCATTCATAGAAAACTGTACTGTATCATTTCCATCATTGTCCCTAACATCATCATTAAAGGACAATACATTTTTTACTGAAAATCTAATTAGCATATTAATACTCCTGACTATATATTACGCTAATTTCACTTGAATTTCAACAAAAATTATTAATTAAAGTAAAAACTGGTATACTGGAGTGAAAATTTCGTAATAATTGATAATTAATAACCAGTTAATTATCAATTTGATTTGTAGATGATTTTTTAAGAATGGTATTTATCCACAATTCATTTTTCCTATCAACTCGGCTATCATGAGTAACATAAATTTGCAAAATTTCAAAAATACCTAACTTCTTTATAAACCTATTCAAATCAATCTCATTGAAACAGGTGAAAGACCTACCATCCTTTATATAATCTTGCTCTCTTAGTTTGAAGGAGCAGTACATAATTCCATCTTTCTTAAGAGCTTCATGGAGTTTTTTGAAAGCCTCAGGAAGCATCTTTCTATTCACATGCAGCAATGAAGCACATGCCCATACTGCATCAAACTCTTCTTTGTACTCTATATCAAGAAAGCTCTGTCTCCTTACAGCTATGCCTGTCAGATCAGTTGCTGCTTCAACCATTTTTTCTGAGATATCAAACGCCTCAACATTGAAGCCAAGCTTCTTAAATTGCAGAGAATCACGACCAGAACCACATCCAGCATCAAGGATTCTGTCTCCTTCATTCAGATTCTTAAGAAAAGGTTCATATACTTCATCCATCTTGCAATCAACAGTGCTCTTGATGAAGACATCAGAATTATCATTGTAATAATCAATCACATAGACCTCCTAGATCTCTGTAGTAACTCTCTAAATTCTCTCTTCCAATTTTCTTGATCTGCTCAATATCACCTTCAGATAGTTTGTACCACAATTGAGGATTTATTTGCATCAACTTTATATCTTTTCCATAATATATGAATCTCTTTCTCTCATATTTTTCAAAAGGATTCTTCAGCATATTTCGCTTCATCTTAATGGTGTCCAAGAGATACTCTCTGTCATAAACACAGCTCTCTCGATCAACTGGTCTGTTCATCTCAATACGTCGCAAATAAAATCTTACATAATGCTTCAGTACATCATCAATGTCTGCAGCCCCAGTGGAATCTACCACCTGAAGAAGTGATAGGAGAAACACAATCTTGAATGAATAGGTATAGTTTTTATCTTTTATGTATTCAAAAAAATCCTCTCTAATCGTCTCATCACTGTGTTTCTTTAATCCTTCTTGAATTCGAATCTCTTCAACTTGTTTTTCTGTAAAATAATAAATCTTATTTCTTCCAAAATTGAGTGACCTCTCAGGTATCACTTTTTTGTTTTTGATCCAACTGTGCAGAGTCTCTGTTCCAATGTAAAGTTTTCGAGCTGCTTTCTCAGAACTCAAGAGATCTGAGTACTCATCTTCGAATGTTGTTATATCAATTGGAATTACATCCCTCAGAGTCTCTTCATATCCCTCCAGATTTAAGATTGGAGCTCTTTCTGTTTGAACCATCGCTGAAAATGGTCGATACTTTGGCTCTTTAAATATTGCATTTGCACTCCAAGGTCTAACAGTAGCTCCATAGCTGTCAACAACATCAATCACAAACACCTCATCTTTGTTATCTCCTTTCCTTAGACCTCTTCCAAGTTGCTGAAGGTACAGAACCTTCGATAGAGTTGGTCTTGCCATAACAAGTATTCCGACATTTCTATCATCAAAGCCTTCATTTATTGCATTGCAGCTGCAGAGGAATCTGAACTCACCTCTTTTATAACTATCAAGAACATCTTTTGGATTCTTACTCTTGCTGCTCAATGATTGTGCAGAAAATCCCGCTTCATTCAATAATTTTGCCATTCGATTTGCATGAGATATGTTGATGCAGAATATTATTCCTTTCAGAGAGCCAGATTCTCCAGAATTGAAATATTTCTTCAATAAATCTATGATTAAATAATCCCTACTCGGTATGATTATCTTACTTTCTAAATCTCTATTTACATAATCCTTACCATTGTAACGAACTTCAGATAGATCTAAGTTGGATTGCAATCTATAAGCTCTCACATTTGATATTATGTTCTTTTTTATTGCTTCTTTTAAGGTCAGACTTGTTTGATAGCTTCCAAATACTTCCTCAAGCTTCTGACCATCCATTCTTGTCGGTGTTGCAGTCACTCCCAATAAAAAGTGAGGTGTGAAGTACTGAAGAGCAATCTTTGTCATTGGGGATGTTGCATGATGAGCCTCATCAACAACGATGTAATCATAATAATCCTTAGGAACTGCATTCTTCTTGCTCCATAGCATATGATAGGTTCCACATTCAACTCTATCGCTGAGAGATTTCACATGATTCCATTGATCTCTTATCGCTCTTGTGGGTGCTACGATCAATATTCTTGCGTCAGGATTCTCAATCAGGTACTTTTTTATATCTTCCTCAACAATCAAAGATTTCCCAGAGCCTGTTGGAAGAACAATGAGGCTGCTGCAATCACCTTGGCTCTTTCGTTGATTCTCTAAATCAGAGAGCTTCACTTCCTGATGCTCATAGAGCTTGTATTTTCTTGTGGCAGTAAGAGATTTCGCTATGAAGTTCTCTTTGGGACCAAAGAAATGCTCAATATTCTCAATTATTACATTGGGGTTCTGACAGTCTATTGATGAGAATCTGTAGAGCCTTATACCTAGGAATGAACACAGATTCTGCTTTTCAAGCTGATGACGGTATTTACTCAGACCAATCAGCTGAGGATGATGATATTTTACACCATTCTCTTCAACACCAACTCTCTCACCATATTTCATCTCAACACAGTAATCAAGATAGAAAGTATTTCCATCTCCTCCAGTTATTGGATACTCCTTGAAAAGATATTTAGTTGCATCTGAACCATAACATTCAGCAAATCTCTCTTCAAAATAATACTCAAGAGCTGTTGTATCGAGTCCTCTATCTCCAGAGCTGTGTCTGTAGGAACTGGAGTAGTCCTTTTCATCTTCAAAGTAGCTGCAGAGAGTGTTCTCCTCGCCATCAATGATTCGATAGACTCTCTTCTTTCTATTGAAAATCCTATTCTGTGATGTTGTGTACTCTTCATATGAGAAAAGTTCTTTACCTTCTGGACGTTCTGTTAAATTGGTATCAACAATCAATATGGTATCATCTGATTCATAGATTGTGGAATATACATTCTCGGTAAATACCACAGTGTCCTTCTTCTCGAACTCTCTGTTAAATAAATTCATAATCAATCTTCTTGTCATTAAGATGAGGCCAGCTTATCACACTTGATTGTCTCAAGAGCAATATGGACCTTTATATGATTCTTCTAAGTCAAAAGATTCATATAATCACTATTATAACATTAAAATGCAACTTTAATAGTTTTTTTATGCTATCTCAACTGAACAGAAAGAGATAAGAGTCTATTGAGGACCTCGTGATATATAAAAAATCTCAGAAAATGCTTGCAGATCAGATACGATGATCATATCCAATTCAAACATGTTTCTGAGATTATAGATTATATTTAACTCAATCAGTTCACGTAATTTACTTCAATACTATCTCTTTTATTACAGGCTCAATCTTCATCAACTCACAGCTTCTACTGTCATTTTGACTGAATCCAACAGATATAGTGAATCTTCTGCTTCGGATCTCTCTTAGACCTTCTTCATCAACAGATTCAAAACTGCTTTTCTTGATAACCATTCTGTATGTATCAGTTGTTCCTGGTTTCATTTTGATGCGCTTGAAACTGCAGAGACTTGGATTCTTCTTCTCTCCAGGAATGTTTCCATCTATATAGATCTGAAGGACATCTTCTTGATAGATATCACCACTATTTCTAACACTGACATCCAAATATGCATCACCTTTTTCATCAATCTCAACTTCCGATACTCCTGTTATCTCCAAGTTATTGTATGTGAGGCCAAATCCAAAAGGATACAGAACATCATCACTCTCTACATATTTATATGTTCTACCTTTCATTGAATAATCACTAAAATCACCCATATGTTCCAATGTTCTGTAGAATGTTATTGGAAGCTTTCCTGATGGACTGCACTTACCAAATATAACATCAGATAATGCAGAACCACCTCTTGCACCTGGATAAAATCCATCAAGAATGGCATCTGCACGTTCATCAGCTACACTCAAATCAATGCAGCTTCCAGCCTGCAGGACAACTACCAAAGGCTTGCCTGTTTTGATCATTGCATCAAGTAAGGTTAGCTGTGATTGTGGTAATGTAATATCTGATTTATCTCCAGAGAAGTAGCTGTTTCCTTCGTCTCCTTCCTCGCCTTCCAGACTCTCATCAAGTCCCAATGAAAGGATTATCAAATCACTGCATTCAGAGGCAGCCAGTGCTTCAGATATTCTATCATTATCTCTTGCAAGATCTTCAACTCTTGACTTAGATAGATCACAACCAACACTGTAATGAATGTTTACATCAGTGTCTTTCAGTTCATCCTGAATGCCCTCCAAAAGAGTTATATAACGAGAGGATGTTCCATGATAGTTACCAATCAAGGCACTTCTGCTGTTTGCATTTGGGCCAATAACAGCTATGTCTTTCAGCTTGTTTTTGTTCAATGGGAGAATTCCATCATTCTTCAACATGACAATGCTTTTTCTTGCTGCATCGAGAGATAATTCAATATTTTTCTTTGATTCTATCTCTCTGTATCCAATCTCATCATATTTTGTGGACTCAAACTCACCCAATAAAAAGCGTGTTGTGAACAATCTGATGGCAGCTTCTGTGATGTGCCTTTCCTCAATCAAACCTTTATCCAAAGCCTCAATAACATGTTGGTATGTACAACCGCAGTTAACATCGCAGCCACTTCTCAAAGCAAGACTCACTGACTCTTCAGCATTCTTTGTTATCTTATGATTCTGATGAAAATCCTTGATTGCCCAGCAATCACTTACATAGTGACCTTGGAAGTTCCACTTCCCGCGAAGAACGTCTTTCATCAGGTACTCACTTCCACAGCATGGTTCCCCGTTTGTTCTGTTGTAAGCTCCCATTACTGAATCAACATCTGCATCCTCAACAAGTCTTTCAAATGCATACAGATATGTTTCCCATAGATCTTTTTGCTTGACCACAGCATTGAAATGATGTCTATCTTTTTCAGGTCCACTGTGAACAGCAAAGTGCTTTGCACATGCACTTGTTTTGAGATATTTTTCATCCTTTCCTTGAAGTCCCTCTACAAAAGAACAACCTAACTCACCTGTTAAAAAAGGATCCTCTCCATAGGTCTCATGACCTCTTCCCCATCTTGGATCTCTGAATATATTGATGTTTGGAGACCAAATTGTGAGTCCTTTGTAGATGTCTCTATCACCATATTTTATGCTTGAATTGTACCTCGCTCTAGCTTCGGTAGATATAACATCACCAACTGCTTCTATTTCCTCTTTATCAAACATGGCTGCAAGACCAATAGCCTGTGGAAATACTGTTGCAACACCAGATCTTGCAAGACCATGAAGACCTTCATTCCACCAGTTGTATTCATTCACGCCCAGTCTCTCAATTGAAGGAGCATCAAAGCGAAGCTGCTGTGCTCTTTCATCCACTGTCATTTTATTTACCAATTCTGTAGCTTTCTTAATAGCCCAGTCTCTTTTTCTTTTCATATAACCCTTCTTTTGATGGATGTTACAATGATAAACTCCATGATCCATCCAATATATTAAAACACAGAATTTTAATTTTTGACAGAAAAAAATGCAGACTAGATAATCTGCACAGATAATACGAGTTCTACATATAATAAAAAGACAAAAAGCTTCTCCCATTTCAAGATCTCAGAAGAGCATTTATGAAAAAAACATTCTTCAATGTACCCCATTGGATATCTTTAATTTTGGAGATATTTTTGTATTAAATCTTAGTGATGTGTTGTATTTTATAAAGCAAAACTGTATTTGATTTTGGTATTCAAGCATTCTAATTTGGATTTGTTTGTGCTGAATTTATAGCAGTTATTAATCATCAATCATCTCCACTATTTAAGTTTTTTTCCATCTCATAGCAATCCTCAAATCTTCTAGATAATCATAGATAACTTCATTATCAATTATCAGAACGTCTTCTATACTCTGCATACTCAATTCGTTTATTCTATCAATTATTAATTCAAGAGAGGTACCTTCAATTTGAGCACATTCTCTAGCTTCATCCACTTTAAAATCAATCAAAAGTTTCAATATTGATTTATCAAAGGATGATAAACTCTTTGTAACAAAAAGAAGAGTTCCGTCATTCTCTACTTCCGCCTTCTTTTTCCGAGTTTTGACAACTGGTTTGATTTCTTCTTCAGCTAAGACCTCCTCTTCATCTTCTATAATCAACCTATCCTGTATTTCATGACTGTCTTTTCTTACAGCATCCACATCAGATATATCCAATTCTCTATTTCTTTCATTACTCTTTAAAGCTGCAGCTTTAGCTTTTCTTCCAGCATCTACTTTAATCCAAAATTTTATTCCAATATCAAAGGGAGAAGCTAAGACATTTTGTAAAATCTTTTTATCCTTATTCACCCATTTTACAACCGCAGAATCTATGATATTCTGCTGCTTTCTTGAAAGACGTGATATTTCAAATGATGTCCAAAAGTTATAATTGGAACTTGTTAACTCTTCTATCCCTCCACAATGTCTGTAAAGAAAATAAAGAATAAATTGCAACAACAATACTATTTTCTTTTTCTGGTTATATTCAAAATAATAATGATATTTTGTATGTATACCATTCTTTATTGTATGAAAGGCTTCATCATCATCAACAAAATTTGCTACAAAAGATTCAGGATATTTAGCTTTAATCTTCTTCAATTGGTAATTATCACATTTCAGTGTTTTAAATTCAAACAAGCTGGTTAAATCAGCAGAATATATTTTAAATTTTTGATTTTTAAGTTCTTCAATAACAAAATCAAAACATCCTTTTAAAACCAATCTATCTCTTGATATATAATCCCTTAGGAGAGGGTCGATTTCTTTAAATACATGTTCCATGGAATGAGAATAAACATTAACATAATCTTTATCTGTAAATCTATAACGATCAAATAATAATAGAGGAATATCATCTTTGTATAAATTAAAATCAAGTTGTGTTGAATACTGCATATAAATTATTTCATAAGCTTCTGCAATTAAATTTTTATATGCCTTTTTTTTATTATGCAAATACATTAAATCATCCATTAGAGAGCGCTTTAATTCATAGCTATCTCCATGTACACCGTTAACTATTTCTGTTAAATATAACATCAAAAATTCTGAAAAATTATTAAGAGTTGGAATGATTTGTTTTCTAATTTGGGTTCTAAAACCAAAATAACTAAACAAGTTATCACTCCTCAAAAGATAGTACTGTATGAGATCTTTTGTAAAATGACAGACTGATGTTTTTCTGATTGCAGAGCAATCTATATCTTTAAGTTTATTGGCCTCAGTTATAAATAAATCAATAGACCTATCATTTGGATTGATTGTTCTGCTATAAAAATCTTCAAACTTTTTATATCTCCCATCTAATTGGCTTTTGCTATGAGCTCTTTCAATATAAGTTTCAATTTTAGAAATTCCTTTTTCATATGAATCTAAAGTAATATTTCCAGATAGAGATTCATCTACAGCCTTATTCCCATACTTTTTTATAAATTCAGGATTGTCTTTATATTCTTGAATCTTAGATTCTAATTCAAATGTTGAAATTTCATTATACTCTTGTGCATAAGGGTGATTACATACCCAGTCAATAACAGATTCTTTTATTAAATAAGGAAGATCCATGGGTTTTTCTGATACAAAATGGACAGATTTATTTGACCAATTGGTAATTTGATTCAAAGTTCTAATTATTATATCTGTAATTTCATATAT
>Ga0172377_10008128_pt1 | contig 10772 bp, 8 predicted proteins | sample Pumphouse3metaG_FD_119749 | JGI IMG/M metagenome (GOLD analysis project Ga0172377, IMG submission 119749) | Leachate microbial communities from a municipal landfill in Southern Ontario, Canada - Pumphouse #3 metaG | ecosystem: Engineered > Solid waste > Landfill > Unclassified | place: Canada... | reverse complement strand
ACCTTTTGGAATTCTTCTTCTTCAATTTCTTCGTAAGCTATTTTATATAATTCTTCTAAAATAGCATTTTTACCATCTTCCATTGCAATATTATCTCTGTATTTTCCTGTAACAATAAATAAGCCATTATCAGTATCCCCACTAATAAAGGCATTTACTTCAGTAAATATTTCTTTTTCCTTAACAAGTTTATTATACAAACGAGATGAACGACCATTTGAAAGAATATCAGAAAGCAAATCAAAAGCATAATATTCTTTTTCAAGACGAGAAGCCATAGGGTAGGTAATATAAATTGCTTTTTGAGGAATATTACGTTTAACTCTTAAATTACGAGCTTCTTTTTGTTCTGGTTCTACAATATTAGTTCTAATTATTTCATCTCCCTTTTTTATATGTCCAAACCATTTATTACAAAGTTCTTTTACATTTTCTGTTTCAACATTACCAGCAATACATAGGATTGCATTATTTGGAGAATAATATTTTTTGAAGAAATGCTTTACGTCGTCAAGATTAGCATTCTCTATATGCGAAATATCCTTTCCAATAGTACTCCAACGATAAGGATGAACTTTATAAGAAAGTTCACGAAGCAATAACCAAACATCTCCATAAGGTTGATTGAGATAACGTTGTTTATATTCTTCAATAACAACATTCTTTTGATTATCTAAACTCTTTTGTGACATAATAAGATTTTCCATCCTATCACTTTCAAGCATTAATCCTGTTTCAAGTTTACTAACAGGAAGAGTTAAATAAAAATTAGTATAGTCATTATTAGTAAAAGCATTGCTTTCTCCACCATTTTCATCAACTATTTCATCAAATTCAGGATAGTTCTTACTTCCTCCAAACATTAAATGCTCGAATAAATGAGCAAATCCAGTCTTGTTTTCATCTTCATCTCTTGCCCCAACGCAATATAACATATTAACAGCAACCAATGGAGTTGAATCATCTTTATGAACAATGACTTTTAGTCCATTATCTAAAGTAAAACGATTGTAATGTATCATAAGTTTTTAATAGTTTATTTGGTCTATTTTTCTTTAACTGTATTTTTCTATATCTTTTTCTGTAATTTCTCCTTCGCAAAGAATAGCTAAACGTTCAGTAACATTCTTTAATTCTCTCACATTACCAGTCCAGGGCATAGATTGGAGTTTCTTAATTGCTTGCTTAGATATTTTAGGTTTTGGAGAATTTATTTGAGAGCAATAATTTTCTAAGAAAGAATCAATAAGTAAAGGAATATCATCAAGCCTTTCTTTTAAATCAGGGACCTTGATAACAATTACACTTAAACGATGATAAAGATCTTCACGAAAACGTCCTTTCTCTATTTCTTCTTTAAGGTCTTTGTTTGTTGCGGCAATTACTCTTACATTAACTTTAATATCTTTTTCTCCTCCAACTCTTGTAATCTTATTTTCTTGAAGAGCTCTTAAAACCTTTGCTTGTGCAGAAAGACTCATGTCTCCAATTTCATCTAAGAATAAAGTACCACTATCAGCCTGTTCAAATTCACCTATTCTTTGTTTAATTGCTGAAGTAAAAGCACCTTTTTCATGACCGAATAATTCGCTTTCTATTAATTCCGAAGGAATTGCAGCACAATTAACTTCAATAAATTTATTTTTTGCTCTTGGGCTTATTTTGTGAATTGCCTTTGCAACAAGTTCTTTTCCTGTTCCATTAGAACCAGTAATTAATATCCTTGCATCAGTAACTCCAACCTTTTCAATAAAAGAATACATTTCTTTCATAATAGAGCTTTGACCAATCATACCAAAATCAATATTAGCACTCTTACCTAAATTATTCTTAGACTTATCAATTTTGGCTTTGCTCTTATTACTTTTACTTTTTACCTTTTCACTTTCATTAGAAGGCAGGTTTTCTGTAAGTATTTTTAATAACTTATTTAAATCGATTGGTTTTTCTATGTAGTCAATAGCACCTTTTTTTAAGCATTCCACAGCTGTTTCAATTGTGCCATGTCCAGATATCATACAAAAGCGAATGTCTTTAATCGCAAGAGCCTTTTCTAAAACTTCAATGCCATCCATTTTGGGCATTTTTATATCACAAAACACCAAATCATAGTCTGTTCTTTCAATCATTGAAAGAGCAACTATTCCATCAGAAGCTTCTTCAACTATATGGTTTTCGTACTCTATAATATCTTTTAAGGAATAACGTATAGCTTTTTCGTCGTCAATAATTAGAATCTTACTCATATCATTATTTTATTATATGCCAATAACCAACGGTCAGGAACTTCATCATTTATAGCTGTTTTATAGTCATCATAGGAGCAAGGTATAAGATAATGACGTTCATATTTTATCATTTTATCTTTTGAACAAGGGACTTCCATCCACCAGCGTTCACTTTTCTTACTCTTATAAAAAACTATAGTATGTGAGTTATTCTGAATGGAGACATAGAATTTCTTGTAGTTTTCTTTTTCTTTATAAGGAAAGTCTTGTTTTCTCCAAAGGTATCCATCAATAAAATACCAAATAGCATGAGCAACCATGTGAGCGGTTTGCCCATGATTATCAAATAAAGGATTAAGCTCATAAAATCCTATAGAACTACATTTATCACTCATTCCAGCGTAACGAACTAATTTACAAAGTTGTTCTCCATAAAGACCGTGAGGAGAAGGATTCCCATTGCCAGGAGCATCAGATTGACGAACAGCAGAAATGTCTACGGAAACCATATCGGCATTTCTAACTAAAGGTTCAACATTATCTAAATTATCTTGAATTATACCAACTCTAAAACACTCAAAATATAGCTTGTTCATTAATTCTAATGTGTCTTTTTCTATAAAGTATTGTTGATATGCTACATGAGTATAATTAAATAAGTAGTTTGGTTCACAACAAAGCATTGCTGTTAAATAAGATTTTGAATTAAATTCTTCAGGGTCATCACCTAAGTCAATTGAACTATCAATTGTGAAGGCATTAATTATTTGTCCTATATTTTCATAACCTTTATAATTAGCCAATGTAATATCCTGAGAACCTCCAAGAATAATAGGAATAATTCTCATTCTAAGTAATTCAGCAATTACATCTGCCAACACACTGTAAGTATCTTCAGGCTGACTACCTAATATTAAGTTTCCAAGGTCAGCTATTTTAGCTCGATTATGATGAGGAAATAGATTGTATAAATATTTTCTAATTTGATTAGGGGCTAAAGCACAACCTTTGTTATTATAAGCATTTCTCTCTTCACCAACTCCAATAATTGCAATATCAATGTTATCTAAAGCAGGGAAAGGGTTTTCTTTACAGTAAGTTAATATGGTGTGTCCGAGTCTAATTTGTCTTTCATCAGCCATTAAACCAAGCTCATCTATATTAATAGGAGTAAAATTTAAATCAAATGCCATAAAAATAATATTTAGAAATTGAGAGTGTAAAAGTACAAAAGATTTTTCAAACCGAAGATCTAAGTTAAAAAATAAGAGTTGTTTTATTGATTTAGTCAAGTATGCATGATGGGAGTAAGGGGGGCTTAACAATAGCTTAACATAAAGGTAATATAAAATAAATACTCATTTCATACTCAGTTAACATTGGAGGTATATTTTTGCATCGTCAAACAAATAGAAAATTAAAAAAAATGACAATAAAAAATTACAAAATGAGAAACACAAAATTATTATTAGTAGGAGCGTTATCTTTTATAGCAATTACAGCAAACGCTCAAATGGAAGAGCCGGTAAAGGACACAATCACTATTCTGCAAGAAGGAATTGATGGAAACAGTGCAAAAATTAAAACGTTGGAAAAATTTAAAGTATCAGGTTATATTCAAGCTCAGGCAGAAGTAGGACAAGTAAAAGCAGGTGCAAAGACAGGTGCTAATAGTGGTAGTTATAATGAATCCATTGATGGCAAAGATGCAGAGTCATTTACTCGTTATGGAATAAGAAGAGGTAGAATTAAATTTCAATACACAGAAAAAATTGCAAAAGGTGTATTCCAATTAGATATTACTGATAAAGGAATAGGTATAAAAGATGCTTACATTCAAATAGATGAACCATTATTAAAAGTATTTACACTAAAGGCAGGTATTTTTGACAGATGTTTTGGTGACGAAATATCTTATTCTTCATCATTAAGAGAATCTCCAGAACGTTCATTGATTTTTCAAAAGCTTTTTCCAGATGAAAAGGACTTAGGAGGTCAATTAACAATAGCAGCACCAAAGAATACAATGTTTGAAGGATTAAGACTTGATGCAGGTTTGTTCTCAGGTAATGGAATAAGAACAGACGATAATGGGAAGTTAGACTTTATTGGACATTTAAAATATGATAAGGCTCTTTCTAATATGGCTTTTGGATTAGGGGCATCATTATATAGTGGAACAACAAATAATGCAGATTCCAATTACTACACAGTAAAAGATGGAGTTTGGACAAGAGAAGCTGTGGACAAAAATCAAACAAACAAAAGACAATATATTGGTTTTGATGGACAGTTTACAATTGAAACCCCAATGGGATTAACAAATATAAGAGGAGAGTACTTATTTGGAGAACAACCATCAACATCAGGAGATTTTGGTTCCCCAAAAGCAAACACTTATGTTGCATCTTCAGCATTCTCATACAAAAGAAATTTCTCAGGAGGACATATTTATTTCCTACAAGATATTTATATGACACCTCTAACACTTGTTCTTAAATATACTTACCTTGACCCTAATACAGATTTAAAAGGTGATGAAATAAAAAATAAAGCAGATGTAGCAATGACAAGTTTTGGAATAGGTGGTTTATGGAGAATTAATTCATCATTAAGACTTATGGGATTCTATGAAATTAATTCAAACGAAAAAACAACAGGAGTTAGCGGATATAATGAAGACTTAAAAGATAATTTATTTACATTAAGACTTCAATATAAATTCTAAGACTTGGTTCTTTGACCTAATTAACAAAAAGGACTAAATTGACAAAAAGGACATTAGTAAGATTACTAATAAACAAAAATAAAATTGTAGAGACGCGATTTATCGCGTCTCAGAGAGAAAAAACAAATAAAAAAAATAATACAATGAAAAATTTAAGAAAGATAACATTAGCATTAGCATTAACATTAGTAGCAATACCATTTGTAAATGCACAAAAAATTAAAGGTTCAGACACTGTTCTTCCTTTATCACAAAGAGAAGCAGAAGCTTATGGTAAAAAAGGTGGAAAAGTCTCAGTAACAGGAGGTGGATCTGGAGTTGGAATTGCAGCCTTAATTGATGGTTCTACAGATATTGCACAAGCATCAAGAAAGATGAAATTTAGTGAAAAAGGTAAAATGCAACAATCAGGAAGACAAGCAAAGGAAGTTGTTATAGCTTATGATGCACTTGCCGTAGTTGTTAATTCAGGTAATAAAGTATCACAATTAACACGTGAACAATTAGAAGGAATATTCACAGGAAAGATAACAAATTGGAAACAAGTTGGAGGAGATGATATGAAGATAGTTGTTTACTCTCGTGAAACATCATCAGGTACTTATGAATTCTTTAAAGAACATGTATTGAAAAATAAAAACTATATGTCATCGGTTCTTTCAATGCCAGCAACAGGAGCTATTATACAATCAGTAAAACAAACAAAAGGAGCTATAGGATATGTAGGTTTAGCATATATAAATAAAGAAGTGAAAGCCTTGAAGGTTAGTTTTGATGGCAGAAACTTTGTTGCTCCATCGGTTGCAACAGCAAAGAATAAAACTTATCCAATCGTTCGTCCTCTATTATACTACTATGAAGTAAAAAATGCAAAGAAGGTAAAACCTTATATTGACTTTGTGCTTTCAGCAGAAGGACAAAGTATAGTTGATAAAGTAGGATATATTTCTTTGAGATAATTAAATAATATAATTCTAAAAATAGGGTAGGAGCAATTTGTTTTGCTCCTATTTTTTTTGTTTCCATATATTAAGTGATGAATTAACATGGCTAAATGTAAAATCTCGGTGTAATGAGTATTAATTATTGAAATTAGATTAAACCTTTTTGAATTTATATTTAATCTATTTGAGAAAAGATTAAACCTTTCTGGATTTATATTTAATCTATTTTGAAAAGAATTAATCTTTCTGGACTATTATCAAAATTGTTTGCTTGATTTTTTTTCCGTCCCATCAGAATTTTACATTGATCCATTAACATTATCTTAACACAGAAGTAATATAAAATAAACATTGACTTTACACACAGTTAATATTGCAATTATAATTTTGCAGTGTGAAATTGATAAAGATATTAGAGCAAATGACAATTACAAAATTGGAAATTCACAAACGACATATTAATCATTAATAAATCAAGATAAGAGATATGAAAAAGAAGATGTTTAGAGGTAAAAAATATTTTATTGAGGCACTATGGGAAGGACTATTAAAGATAAGTGGAAGTGTAACAAGTATCATAATTATTTTAATTATTATCTTCCTTTTTAGTGAAGGAATGGGATTGTTTAAAGAAAAAGTTGTTGAAGATGGATATGTAGTTGCCGTTAATTCAAGAAATAAAATAGAAACTTTAAGCTCAAGTCAAATAAAGAATATTTTTGATGCAAAAATAGTATCATGGAAAAAATTAGGTGTAAATGTTAGTGAAGATGAGATAATGGTGTTAAGATTAGATGATGTAACAAATTATGCAACCGAAGAAGAAATAGGTGAAAACTTTGAAAATCTCCCAAAAATAATAAGTAAGATATTAGAAGAACATCCTAATATGATAGCTTTTATTCCAGAACAATATACCCGAAAAGGTTTTTCAGCAAAGGTTCTTCATTTAGGAAATATAAAAGTAAAAGACTTTTTAACAGGAAAAGAATGGTTCCCAACAGCACAACCAGCACCACAATTTGGAGTATTGCCAATAATATTAGGAACTCTTTGGGTAAGTCTCGGAGCAATTCTAATTGCACTACCTTTCGGGTTAGCAGTTGCAATATATTCAGCTGAATTAGCAAGTAATAGAATACATAAAATACTCAAGCCAGTTATAGAACTCTTGGCAGGCATTCCATCTGTTGTTTATGGATTCTTTGGACTTGTAATTATTGTTCCATTAATACAAAAAGTATTTGCTCTTCCAGTTGGAGAAACGGCACTTGCAGGAAGTATAGTCTTAGCAATTATGGCTCTTCCAACAATAATAACAATAGCAGAAGATGCACTACGCTCAACACCAAGAGCGATGAAGGAAGCTTCTTTAGCACTTGGAGCAAACAAATGGCAAACAATTCTTAAAGTAACAATACCGTATTCAATTTCAGGGATAACAGCAGGAGTGGTTCTTGGAATAGGACGAGCAATAGGGGAAACAATGGCAGTATTAATGGTAACAGGTAATGCAGCAGTAATACCTCATACATTATTAGAGCCAGTAAGAACAATTCCAGCAACAATAGCAGCCGAATTAGGAGAATCTGCAAAAGGAGGTGCTCATTATGAAGCATTATTCGTACTTGGTTGCATTCTCTTTATAATCACTCTTATAATTAATCTTATAGTTGAATATGTATCTTCTAAAAACAAAAATAAAATAGCTTAGAGAGATGAATTACAATAAAAGAAAAAAAGTAAACCAAGCCTCTGCATTCTGGTTATTTAGAATAATGAGTTTAATAGTTGTTGTAATCTTGGGTTGTATCTTAGGGTTTATAATAATAAATGGTTTTCAAGCAATCAGTTGGGACTTTCTTACTAAGATTCCAGAAGATGGAATGACAAAAGGAGGAATTATGCCTGCTATATTAGGAACATTATACCTTACACTTGGCTCAATGATATTTGCCTTTCCAATTGGAGTTCTTTCGGGAATATACCTAAATGAATATGGAGGTAAAGGTTGGATAGTAAGACTAATTCGAACAATGACAAATAACCTTGGAGCAATACCTTCAATAGTTTTTGGGTTGTTTGGAATGTCGCTTTTTGTTAATACACTTGGATTTGGAGATTCCATACTTGCAGGCTCCCTAACCTTAGGGCTATTAGTTCTGCCAATAGTTATTAGAACAACCGAAGAAGCACTTAAACAAATTGACGATAGTTATAGAATAGGTAGTTTAGCATTAGGAGCAACAAAACTTCAAACAATAACAAAAGTTGTGCTTCCTATGGCTTTCCCAAATATAATAACAGGACTAATTCTTTCAATAGGAAGAGTATCAGGGGAAACAGCACCTATTATGTTTACAGCCGTTGCTTACTTCCTCCCAAAACTGCCTTCTTCAATATTTGATCAGGTGATGGCACTTCCATATCATTTATATGTTATTTCAACATCAGGAACAGATATTGACGCTTCAAAAACAATGGCTTATGGAACAGCATTTGTATTGGTAGCAATAGTTTTAATCTTAAATATTTGTGCAAATCTATTAAGACGATATTTCGGTAACAAAGTAAAAACAAATTAATTATGTACAATATAGTAACAAAGGACCTCGACTTTTACTATGGAGATTTCCACGCATTAAAGAATATCTCAATGGATATTGAAAAGAATTCTGTAACTGCATTTATTGGACCTTCTGGTTGTGGAAAATCAACATATCTTAGGTTATTTAATAGAATGAATGACCTTATTCCAAATATAAAAATGACTGGACAAATATTAATTGACGGAAAGGATATTTATGGAAAAGATATTTTAGTTGATGAATTACGAAAAGAAGTAGGAATGGTTTTTCAAAAGCCAAATCCTTTTCCAAAGTCAATATTTGAAAACGTTGCTTATGGACTAAGGGTTAATGGTGAAAAAAATAATAAGTTAATTGAAGAAAGAGTAGTGGAGTCTTTAAAAGGAGCAGCTCTTTGGGAAGAAGTTAAAGACAAGTTAAAAAAGTCTGCTTTTGAACTTTCAGGAGGACAGCAACAACGTCTATGTATTGCAAGAGCCTTAGCAATTCAACCAACAATAATACTTATGGACGAACCTGCCTCAGCACTTGACCCAATTTCAACCCTTAAAATAGAAGAGCTAATTTATGAGTTAAAGAAAAACTACACAATAGTTATTGTAACCCATAATATGCAACAAGCAGCCAGGGTTAGTGATAAAACAGCGTTCTTCTATCTTGGTGAGTTAATAGAATATGATAATACAGATAAGATATTCACAAATCCATCAGTTGAAGCAACACAAAATTACGTAACAGGACGTTTTGGGTGATACCATAAAACAAACCGTATAATAACATACCCCCGTAGAGACGCGATTTATCGCGTCTAAGAAACAACGGAATAGAATATAAAAAACAATAATAAAAACCAATAGATATGACATTACATATAGACACAGAATTGTATAAATTAAAGAACTCTTTACAAGAGATGTGGACAATAGTTGATAAACAATTATCAAAATCAGAAAGAGCATTTATGCAATATGATAAGAGTCTTGCACGAGAAATCTTATCAAGAGAAAAAATGGTTAATGCCTTAGAATTAAAAATAGATTCAGAGTGTGAAAATTTTATTGCAAGAAATAGTCCAGTTGCAGTTGATCTTAGATTAGCATTAGCTTACATTAAAATAAATAATAATCTTGAACGTATTGGTGATTTTGCAGAAGGAATAGGAGTGTTTGTTTTAAAAAATATGACAGAGCCATTGCCTGAAGATTTTAAAGCAAGGTTAAGAATAGAAGAGATGTTTGATGAGGTAAGAAAAATGTTTCAATTAGCAAAAGAATCATTGTCGGAAGAAGATTCTGCAAAGGCAGAGAAAGTCTTTGGAATAGATAATTTGGTTGATGAAATAAATTATGAATCAAATAAAGTGATTGTAGAGCAAATGATGAGTAATCCAGAAAAAGCAGATGAATATTTATATCTTCATTCTGTAATCCGCAAATTAGAAAGAATAGGTGATAGATGTAATAATATAGCAGAAGAAATAGTCTTTTATTTAGATGCTAAAGTTTTGAAACATAATGATGAAGAGAAACAAAAATACGAATAATTGTTTTGTATAGTAATTAGTTTTGTGGCGATGTTTTAATTTTGTAATTAATTCATCGCCTTTTTGTTTCTATATATTATGTTGATTATATAGATTGTAAATTATTCCATCAACTAATTCAACTTTTGGAACAATAAAATCTTTTATTTTACAAGTCTTACCCGCCATTAGAAAGATATACATTGCAGGAACTATTACATCGGCACGATAATAATTTAGTTTAAAATTCTTTATCCTTTCATCAATGCTCATTAATTGCATTGTATCATGTAAATTCTTTAGATTACAATATTCAATACCTTTGTTATCATCCTTTTTTAATAGCTTGTAGATATTATTAATATTTCCACCAGAAGCTATTATTGCACGAGGAGAATATAATGAAGCCATATCTTTTAACCATAAATTAAAAAGAGCAATTTCTCTTAATTCAACAGCATCTGATAATATTCTTACAGTTCCTAATTTAAATGAGCGGGAACAAATTTTTTCTCCGTCAGAATAAACTATAACTTTTGTACTTCCGCCACCAACATCAATATATAGATAGCTTTTCTTTTTATCAATAATTAATTTTTCGCCACTTGCTTCATAGATAATATCAGCTTCTTTGGTATCGCTAATAATTTCAATATCAATTCCACATTCTTTTTTTATTGCATTTATAATATGTATTCCATTATTAGCTTCTCTCATTGCACTTGTTGCATAAGCTTTATAAAATTCAACATTATATGCTTT
>Ga0172377_10008120_pt1 | contig 10777 bp, 10 predicted proteins | sample Pumphouse3metaG_FD_119749 | JGI IMG/M metagenome (GOLD analysis project Ga0172377, IMG submission 119749) | Leachate microbial communities from a municipal landfill in Southern Ontario, Canada - Pumphouse #3 metaG | ecosystem: Engineered > Solid waste > Landfill > Unclassified | place: Canada... | reverse complement strand
TCATCAGCTGGCATTCATACTTGTAGAATCGTATCTTGCTCTGGTAGCAGTAGCCATACTTGCTCTCGATGATCCATTGCTGGTCGTTGAACAGGATGAGCTCCATGCCCTTGTCCTTTGCAACCTTGATCACCTTCCTGGCAATCTTTCGCGGGACCCTGTGCTCGTCTATGAGCTTGTAGTCTGGGTCGTATAAGGAGCATCCGTTGAAGCACGAAACGGGCCCCTTTATTCCAAGCATATCGTAGAAGGGCTTGACGGCGTTGAGCATTCTTCCCGAAACAAGGACGAACTTCAGCTCTTTCTCGTTGACGGCTTTCTGTATGGCCTTGATGTTGGCATCTGAAAGGGACTTGTCGTTTCTAAGCAGAGTCCCGTCTATATCGCAGCAAAGAATCTTTATCATGAACCCAGCCTATCAAAAAGAAAGAAATTGTTAAACATATTGGATGTTAAGAAGAGCCAGGGACTTGCTTTCCCTGGCTCTTATATAATTCAACCCATGCCTAGGGCATTGGACAAAAAAAACCCCTAGGGTAAAGGAGGTCAAACCTAGGGGAAACAAAAGGAGGTGAGAGCCTTTTTACCAGCTCTCGGAATGTAACTTATTGTTTTAGAAAGACTTTTGCAATAGGTTTTTGAAAAAAAATTAAAAATTCCGAGAGTTTATTCTCTCGGATTGAAACAATTTTGCTATCAGGTAAATAAAACCGCGATTCAGTTCTTCATGGATGAGGGCTGTCGGGTGTTCTCAAGCACATCCCTCCAGAGAGGCCCTTCGAGATCGACCTTCTTCCTTGCAGACACGGCAACCCTGATGGGCATGTTCACGAACCTGTCGTTGACAAGGCCTATGAGGGCCTGGGTCTTGCCTGCCATTGCGGCATGGACTGCATTGGCTCCCAGTCGAGCGCAATAGATGGAGTCATAGGCATTGGCAGCTGCGCTTCTGATGATATAGGAAGGGTCAATGTACTTTACGTTCACGGTCATTTTCTGTTCCTTGAAATAGGTGACTATGCTGTTCTTCAGGAACACACCAATGTCACCGAACTTCACATTGCCCGAGGCATCCTTCTGGCCTGTGCTCTCCATGAGCTCCTGGCCTGCGCCCTCTGCTACAAGTATGACTGCATGGCCTCTGTCCAGAAGCCTTCTCTTAAGGTGAATCAGAAGCCCGTTGTCCCCATCAAGGTCGAACTTGTTCTCTGGGATGAGGCAGAAGTTGACATCGCTCTGGGCAAGGGAGGTGTTGGCCGCAATGAACCCTGAATCACGGCCCATGACCTTCACAAGCCCGACTCCGTTGATTGAGTTCTTCGCCTCGACATGGGCGCCTCTTACAGGGGGCACTGCCATTGAGACTGCAGTATCAAAGCCAAAGGAGGTCTGTATGAAGTCAAGGTCGTTGTCTATCGTCTTAGGGATGCCTATCACAGAGATCTTCAGCCCGCGCCTCTCTATCTCGTCCCCGATGTCGGCGGCACCACGAAGAGTGCCGTCTCCACCTATGGTGAACAGCATGTTGATGTTCATTCTCTCAAGGGTGTCGACTATGTCGACAACCTGGTCTCCGCCGCCTCTTGAGCTTCCCAGTATTGTGCCTCCCTTCTCCTGGATGTCATCCACAATGTCTGGATCCAGGTTGATTATGGGGAATGCGGACTCTGGAAGAAGGCCCTGGTAGCCATAGGGTATGCCGCTGATGCGACGCACGCCATAGCGATACCATAGGCAGCGGACAATGGCTCTTATTACATTGTTAAGTCCAGGGCATATCCCTCCACAGGTGCATATTGCAGCGTGTACATGGGATGGGTTGAAGTATATCATCTGCCTGGGGCCCGCAAGCTCTAGATTTTCGTCTCCAGTGGGAGCAAGGCTTCCATCGGGCATGACCGAGGTGTCTATCTGGAAAAGCACGCGCTCCTTGTCATCAACATAGTCGGCAAATCCATCGCCAATGGTCTGGCTCATCTGAATTGGGGAAGGGATCTTCGCCCTGCCAAGGTTCTTGATTGAAAAATCAAGCTTGTCCATCTGTTTCTCCTTCGCAGGCTATCAAGGCCTGCAGATCTTGCTTGAAAGGCTCAAAGCGCTTTTGCGCATCGTCCTTGATGTCATCGGCAAAGCTCCTGTAAAGCAGGATAAGCTTTTGTCCAAAAGTAGTCAAAGAGGCTCCGTCACGGCTGTCGCCGCCCTTGTGGCGATGGACAACCTTCACGCCTAGGCTTCTCTCCAGGTTCTCTATCATGGCATAGGCCTTGGAATAGGATAGCTCCATGTCCTTTGCCGCCTGGCGAAGCGAAGAGCACTCCTGCATCTTCTCCAGCAGCCAAAGCACGCCGATGCCCATGAACTTCTCATCGTTCTCTGTCAAGTATATCTTGAGCTTAAGATCCATTCACGACCTCCTAGAACAAGTCCGGCTCTATTGGAGAGGCAGCATCCATTCCTATCAGGTCCAGGAACTCCTTCTCTGAGACAATCTTAACTCCAAGCTCCCTGGCCTTGTCCAGCTTGCTGCCTGCATTCTTGCCTGCAAGAAGCACGCTTGTCCTGGAGGACACCGAGGATACGGCCTTGCCGCCTCTCTTCTCTATCTCAGCTTCCGCTAGCTCGCGGGAAGAGAACGAATCCAGGGATCCTGTTATGCACCATGCCTGGCCGGAGAAGATCTGCTCCAGGTCGCTCTGCTTCTCCTCTTCTGAGAAATGAAGCCCTTGATTGCGCAATTCATCTATTAATTGACGCATTTGTGGAGAGTTTAGGCTATCAAAAAGGCTTCTTGCTGTCTTCTCACCCATCTGGTCTATGGCAGTTACCTTCTCTATGGCGTTGCTTGATGCGGCTTCAAGCAGGCTGTCAATGTCCTTAAAGCCGCCCTTGATCAGAGTTGATGCTGCCTTCTTGCCGATCTCCGGAAGGCCTAGCGAGGAGAGCACCTTGACATATGGATTCTGCCGGCTCTTCTCAACAGCCTTCTCAAGCAGGCTTACAGCGCGCTCTCCATATCCTCCGACAGAAAGCAAGGCCTTAAAATCGCAGGTGTAGATGTCTGGAACATCCTTGATCAGGCCCAGTTTTATCAGGTCCTCTATGGTCTTGGTGCTCAGGCCCTCAATGTCCATCTGGCTTCGGTCGCAGAAGAATATAAGCTTCTGCTTGACTCTCTCCTTGCACTGGGTGTTCGGGCAGAAATGATGAGCTCCGATCTTCACTAGGCCAGATCCGCAGAATGGGCAGGACTTGGGCATCTGATAGGTGGTGTTTCCTAGATTGTTCTTCTCTGTGACGCTTTCCACTGCAGGGATGACGTCGCCGCGCCTGCTGATAGACACAGTGTCTCCAATGGCAAGCTCCAGCTCATTGATATACTGCTGGTTGTGCAGTGTTATCCGCTGGATGTCAGCTCCGCCTACATTGGCTTTCTGCACACGTGCCACCGGTGTCACCCGGCCTGTCCGTCCGACCTGGATCTCGATGGACTGGACGACCGTCTCTGCCTGGGGGGCCTCGAACTTATAGGCTATGGCCCATCTTGGATGATGCTCGGTGTAGCCAAGCTCTTCGCGGACCCTGATCTCATTGACCTTGGCTACAAGGCCGTCGATCTCATAGGGCAAGGCCTTCCTCTGCTCTGTCTTTTCCCTTATGTACTGCTCTATGTCGCTGAAGCCAAGGGCCTTCATCTCATTCAGCCCTGCCTCATCAAGCCTTTGCCTAGACAGGGAGGCATTCAGGCTGAAGTATGCGATATGTGGGTTTGTGGGAAGCCCAAGGGCCTTGAGACGGCTGAGGATTGCGATATGGTCTGTGCTTTCCATTCCATCCCAGAAACCCTCATAGACAAACATGGAAAGGGGAATCCTGGCAGTCTCGCTGCTCTTCTGCCTTCTTACTGCACCGGCTGCCAGGTTGCGGGGATTTGCATAGGCCTCATCCTCGCCCTTCTCGCTGTTGAGCCTCTCAAAATCAGCCTTGCCAAGGTACACCTCGCCTCGGGCGACCAGGTCTATGGGCTCATTCAGCCTCAGGGGGATGGATGGCATGGTCTTGATGTTCTGTGTGACTTCGTTGCCAATGATCCCATTGCCCCTGGTCACAGCATGCATAAGAAGCCCTTTCTCATAATAGAGAACCATTGAGATTCCATCGATCTTCTCCTCAAGCACGAAGGATAGGTTGTTGGAGAACTTGGCCTGGGCCTTTGAGAACCAGTCCAGCACGGTCTGGGCGGAATAGGCCTTGTCAAGGCTAAGCACCGGTATTGTATGCCTGAACTCGGGAAAGTCGCTATTGAGATCGCTTCCCACTCTCTGTGTAGGAGAGTCTGGGGCCTTGAACTGAGGGTAAAGCTCTTCAAGGTGACTCAAGCGATCGAACAGCTTGTCATATTGCTGGTCTGACACAAGGCTTCTTGAATCGAGGTAATATGCTCTCTGAAGCTCGGTGAGGCGAGCCTCAAGGTCCCTCATCTCCTGCTCAATCATCTCTAGTGGGTTGGTCATGGCCTTATTATATATGAAAAAGACAATCAGAGCCATGCTAGTTGCATGAATTGCCTAGATTGGGTATTTTCTTAGCTATGAGAATCACAGGTGGAATATACAGAGGGCGAAGGATCGACTGCCCGCCGGGCGTCATAAGGCCTGCCATGGATTGCATGAGAGAGTCTCTTTTCTCCATACTGGGCGACCTGAGCGGCGAAAGCTTTCTGGATCTCTTTTCAGGAAGCGGATGCGTCGGCATCGAGGCTGCAAGCCGAGGTGCCGCTACAGTGCATCTGGTTGAGAAGGACAAGCTCAAGCTTGCAACGATCAAGGCAAACATCTCTTTCGTGAAGGATTGCGACATAAAGGTCTTTCTTACCGATGTGATGAGGTTCCTGTCCATGGTGAAGATGGATTACAACATCGTATATGCAGATCCTCCGTTTCCGATGGATGGAAAAGTCCAGCTTGCAAATCTGGTGCAGTCCTCCCAGGCAGTCCGCAAGGGCGGGCTATTCATAATCCACTATCCTGAAGAGGAGAAGGGCCAATGGCCGCAGCGGATCGGGGACCTGGCTCTCATAGATGAGAGAAGCTACGGGCGCAGTCACCTTAAGTTCTTTCGGAGGGATGAATGACAGGCTACATTGATTCGGACAATGCTTATTGCAGCACCTTTGAGTGCGCATCCTACAACGTAGATGAGTTCTATCAGGCTCGCCTAAGCTTCTTCTTCTCGATTGTCCAGGAGGCAGCTGCATGCCACGCACTTCTGCGAAAAGCCTCTGTGCCAGACCTTAACAAGGAAGGCTATACCTGGGTCATAGCCAGGGCGATCTACGACATAGAGGACTATCCTTCCTGGCCTGAGAACCTTCTTGTGAGGACCTGGGCCTTGGATGAAAGGCGCTACATAGCCCCAAGGGCTACGGAGGTCAGGGGAGAGGATGGGCATCTGGTCCTGCGGTGCGCCAGCAACTGGGCAATAGTGACCTCTGATTCCCATAGGCCGGTGAAGCCTGCCTTTGTCAACCAGAGGCTTGTCACAGCCGATGATTCCAAGCCTGGATATGCAAACTACATAGAAAGCCCGCGGCTGGGAGATATAAGCTCTGCTTTTACAAGGACGAAGATCGATATGAATTATTTCGACCTTGACTTCAACGGCCATGTCAACAACATTGTCTACCTTGACTGGATGCTCGAGAGCCTGAGCCCGGAATTCCTTCATTCAAGCCAGGCAAGCCGTGTGGACATAGCATGGCACAAGGAAGTCTACTGGAAGGATGAGGTCTATGCAGCCGTTGCCTTTGTGGATCCTTGCACAACACGCCATAGGATCGAGGTTGCCAATGCTGATGGGACAGTGACCATCGCAAGCGAAGCGGAAATCACCTGGAAGCCCAGAGTCTCACATTATGTCCAGGCCCACAAGATTGAGTTCTAGGAAAGGAACTTTGTGTTGAGGTTGAACAGGGCTGCCTGGAAAAGCCTTGCAGTGGTCTCCAGCTGATAGGCGTTGACATTCTTGTGCTCCGCCTGCACCTCGTTCTGAAGAGCCTGGGTCATTGAGTTGATCTTAGCCGGAGATAGAGGGAAGCCCATGCTCATGATGTCGTTCTCGATCTCCCTGGAGCGGTGAAGCCCTCCCTTTGGATATGCTAGGACCAGCCTTATCCTGCTTGGCTTGTCGGAGGTTCCTGCTGCGCTGCAGAACAAGCCCATCAGCACCGCATTCTCCTTGTCCACAAAAGGCGATGCCGTGCTGTTGAAGTAGTAATGTGTGAAAGGCTCAAGGTTGATCTTCATCCTTAGAACTACGGACCTGTCATTGAGAAGAAGCTTGCCGTTGACAGAATAAAGGCTGCCTATGGACATCCACTTGTTCACAGGCCGCCTTGAAAGCGTTCTTATCTCAACCTGGGTATCAAGGCAGCTGAGAATGCAAGGCATTGAAAGAATGGAATCCTTGACACATATGCTTCCGCCTAAGGTCGCCTGGTTGCGTACTGTCTTGGTGGCAATCGAGGAGAAGATCTCATAAAGGCTTTCGCGCATGGTAAGCCTGTTTTCATCCATGAATCTCTGGATAGTCACCATCGCCCCGGCTTCAGCCACCTGGTCGACCCTGTTCATCCTGCCAAGCTCGGCTATAGAGCCCAGGTTGATGAAGTCCTTGACTTCCTGGGAGGGGTAGCTTGACTGGCTCATGAGATATGTTCCGCCGGCAAAGAGTATGCAATTGTCCAGGTCCAGCCTTGCTGGATTTATGTCTGCTATGGTCTTTGGCCTGAAGACAAGGGGCGATCTAAGTTGTTCGAACAATCTTCATCCTCCTGATTGAGTAGGTCTTCTCCACTACTCGAGCCAGCTCGTTGACTCCAACGCAATAGCAGGTATTGCCTGAAAGCTCCTGTTCGATCATGCGCCTGCGGTCATCCCTGATGATGTAGGACGATTCGCTTTCCAGATCTCTTGCAAGAGCCTCTATCATCAAGGTCTTTGAGGCATAGCATTGAGGACAAGGCCTAACAGAGCAATCCTTGTAGGCCTTGACTATGTCACTGTAGGCTCTTGTTCTCTGAAAGTTGTCGAAGGTCTGCACGACAGTCCCCTCCAGCCTGAAGGCTGGTATAAGGCAGGACAATGCAGACCTTGAGTTCCAGAGAACAACACAGTTTCCACAATTGGCGCCCCTGCAGGCGGAGTTGAGGCTGGCAAGCCCCAAGTCATCCATGAGAATGAGGTTAAGCGGCTTGTCTGAGTTGGTCTCTATCTCGATAGCCTGTCCGTTGAGCTCAAACTTTATCTTCATTGGCAGCCCCCTTCATTATCTGGAATATGGTCTGGCTGTTTATTGGATTCTCAGCTATGCAGGCTCCCAGGGCCTGGCACATGGCGGAGCTGAAAGCGCCAATGAGAAGGCCCTTGATGGCTTGGTTCATGGAATCGGCCTCTCCACCTCCCTCTCCGGCAATCAGCTTGATGTCTATGGCCATGTTCTCATCAGGCCTAGAGCCTATGCTCATCAGGGTAAGCGTTATCGCACGTCTTATCTTCTGCTTCAGAAGATCCTGGTCGAAGACCCTGCCTGCAAACAAGGTGGCGGTTATCTTGCGAACCTTGGGAACCAGCAGGACCTGGTCTATGCTCAGGTCCACGACCACCGCCACCCAGGAAGCGCTTGTGAACACAGGCCCAGAGGGATCGCTTGAAGCATACACTGTGCTGGTCAGGGGAAGAGGATCCTTGAAGCGCCTGGAGGCAATGTCATCGCAAGCCATCTTTATCAGCCTTGGGATCCTTGAAATATCGCTGGACAGCACATCCGGCCCTGAATCGTTCAGCTCGCTCTGCTCAATCTTCACGTTGGAGCTCTTTATCTTGAAGACGCTGGACACCATGTCGCTCCAAAGCTGGCTTACGCTCTGGGAGGGTGTGAAGCTGGTCTCTATGTATGCCTTGTCCCCTGCTTCCAGCCTCACCTTTATGGAGTACTGGTCAAGATACTGGAAATGGTTGGAAAATCCGCTGACAGCTGGGCCTGCAGCAAAGCCGACTCCACGAGGAACGCTGAAAAGCGAATCCCAATTGCCTTGCTTCTGGGCTGAATAAGCCGTGAACTTTCGGATGTAATCGCTTCTCTGGCACACATCATCCACCACCTCCTTGGCCCTTGAAGCATCGGCGGTCCTTATGACCTTGGCTCCATAGGACTTCAGGGTGAACGCGCTCTTCTTCCAGTTCAGCGGAATCTGCTTCAGCGCCAGCGCCACCTGGCAATAGTGCAGCTCAGTCGAGGCGATGCCTGCTGGATATCCAATGTCGCCGAAGAAGCTTGATGGATAGTAATGGCTTTTCTGTATGCTCACCGATATTGATACAGCCTTGACCGGGTAGAACGGCGCCAGCCCGCTGGCTAGATGCTCGCTGAACTCCACAGAGAATACAGGGCAGAAGCCCATATCCACAAAGGCATTTATGATCTCGGCTTCCAGCACGCCTTCGCTGGATAGCCAGGTGGTCCTCTTGATTCGAATCAAGGGCTTATAGGTCTCGTAGCTTGCCCTGACCTGGACGCGCTTGCCGCTTTTGCGCGCTCCAAGGGCAGCAATCACGGAAAGAAAGGATGGGAGAGTCAGAAGCTCGTCATTGGGGGCATAATAGTCAACGTTCTCAACATGAACCTGGCTTTTGGGAAGCTCCATGGCTGTTGCAACCGTGTCGCGCACGTGCATTGGCCATTGGGTTGGAGTGGTGATCTGCAGGCTGTCGCCTGAAAAAGCGGCATTGACCCTGAGCAGCGAGGAGGAACGAAGGTGATAGGGCTTGTTGAGGTAGCTGGACTCCACCTTCATAAGGCCTTCCTTGGAGGAGGCTTCCATGGCGTTGTCGCCATAGCTGTAGATGATTGGGCTGCCATAGCTCTCGGCTTCTCCGATATCCTTTGCCTCATATTCGATCTTCAGCTCCTGGGAGAAGAAGATCAGGCTTTCATAATCTGGGGCGAAGACCGCCATTATCGGCTGGCCCTTGTAGCTGACCTGCTTGTCTGCAAAGACTGGAAGGTAGTTGTCGACTATCCTGACTCGGTTGGTCGCCCGGACATCAGAGGCATCGACTATTATGAAGTCTCCGCTGTTTGGAGGCAGCTCAATAGACTTGATGGTTCCGTATCTAATGGATGAGGTTATGACTATGCCTATCAGCTGACTTCGCTTTGCCATGTCAACAAGATATCACGACGTCAAGCCTTCTTCAACAATAAATCTAGTGCAGCCTTATGATGGATGCGAGATTCATGAATTCCATTATCAGGCATAGGGCCTTGCTGTAGTTCCAAATGGCCTTGGTCCCAAAGACTGAAAACGGATAGAAGAACAGCGCATCATAGACGCAGAGAAGCCAGAGGCAGCGATGCATGAAATAAGCCATAGGGTGAGCGTCCTTGCAGTAGAACAGGATGACCATGGCTGCCATTGTGAAGAACTGGGAGAAGAAGGCGCTGAGGCCCAGCTGCCTTCTTGTCTGATCATCATTGCCCCAGTCCTTGGGGTAGAGATGAATCATAGGGGGAAACAGTGCGCCGCTCTGGCTTACAAGAAGGCTGGTCAGAAGGCCTGCGCTGTCCTGATGGACATAGAAGGGCCTCTTGGATATCAGGTTGCCTGCAAGCTGGCCTGCAAGCATCACTGAAAGGGATGCAAAGGCAGCAGGAATTGACCATAGGATGCCTGAATCAAAAGATCCTGTGGAAAGGAAGCTGACCAGTATGGAGACCATAAGGCACAAGGCTATCTTGGCAGCCCAGAAAAGAGGAGCTGCCTTTCCTTCAGCGCTTTCAATGTTGGCGACTATCCTGCATCCGCATGCAAGCAAGGCAGGAGTGCCAAGCACGAGATGCACAAGGCCCTTGAAGCCCCAGGCCTTGGCCAGGCTTGTCATGGTCACTGTATGCATGTCATTGTGTTCAAAGCTCTTGAAGCTAGGTGCATTGTCATCGATGACCAATGCCATGATTCTGGTGCAGCCCTTTGCCTTGAGCAGCTCTATTACGCTTTTGTAGAGAAGCCTTGCCGCTCCAGTGCCCTTGTACTGGCGAAGGACATATATGATGTCTACAATGCCATATTGCCCCTTCACCGTATAAAATGCTGAGCCGGCAAAGCAGCCGTCCAAGGTCTCGACAGCCAGGGCATTCTTTGGCTTGGGGGAGAAAAGGCCCTCCAGAAAGGTCAGCTCCTCTCTGCTGGCGCTTCTTAGGCTCTGGGCCTCATCGGGCCTGGCAGGCCTTGCCCTGAAAGATGCTTCAGTCATCGCTTCTCCTGTAGATCATCTTGATGCCGTTTACTCCAAGAAAGATGATCACGCAATATTTCCATATGTCCTTGGTCTCTATGCTTGTGAAGTTCGTGATGGTCAAGACCACGGCAACAACAAAGAGCGTTATGCTGGATGTCGAGAACTTGCCTTTCAGAAAAGAGGAAATGGCGGGAACATAGAGGAAAACCAGCCACCAGCCTTTCATTTGGGGAAGAGTCCATAGCCCCAGCCAGTCGCCAGCCAGGCCAAGGGCAAGGGCCAGGATCACGGTGGCTCCTATCTTGTCAATAAAGCTTCTGTTCATTGCCTGAATCCTTTTGGGTTCTTTCTTTGCCAGTTCCAGGAGTCCCTGCACATGTCGTCCAGGTTTAGCTCAGTCTTGAATCCCAGGATCTTGAAAGCCTTGTCTGGACAGCTGTATACGGTGGGCAGGTCCCCAGGGCGACGAGGGTCTATCTCAT
>Ga0172377_10008117_pt1 | contig 10777 bp, 9 predicted proteins | sample Pumphouse3metaG_FD_119749 | JGI IMG/M metagenome (GOLD analysis project Ga0172377, IMG submission 119749) | Leachate microbial communities from a municipal landfill in Southern Ontario, Canada - Pumphouse #3 metaG | ecosystem: Engineered > Solid waste > Landfill > Unclassified | place: Canada... | reverse complement strand
GCTCATCAAGGGGGAGATGTTGCAAAGGCAGCAAGAAAGCAACTTGAAGATACAACTAATAAAAATGTTGTAACAAGTAAAAATGCTAAAGCATTAAAGGATAAGAATAATGATTTGGAATAAGTTCTTTGTTAAATGCTTGCCCCCCTTTAAATTCTTGCTACAAAGATATCGCACCTACGGAGCTTAGGATATTCAATAAATTGGGGTGATGGATAATAGTGGGATGTTGGATTAATATCTCCATGCTAAGATTCTAGTTTTCTTATTTCCATGTTCCATTGGGATAATTTTATGCTCTTTTACGCTAAAATCTTTTAAGACTCTTATTAGCTTTGGGAGATTATCTTGATTTGAAACTAAGGTGGTAAACCAATTTACATTATTTCTATATAGTTGGCTTTCTTCAATCATATATTTAATAAAGGATAGTTCTCCTCCTTTGCACCATAGTTCATTGTCTTGTCCATTAAAATTTAGGTTGGGTTTGCTTATCTTAATATGTTTAAGGTTACTTTCTTTTCGCCTTGATGCTTGTTTTGCTTCCTCGTTTGAGTTATGAAAAGGGGGGTTGCAAATGCTTAGTTCAAAGTACTCTCCTTGTTTGATTATTCCTCTAAAAATTGAAAAAGAGTCTTCTTGGTGACGAATTTCTATCTTATTTCTAAGATTTTCATTCATTTCAACAATTTTTCTTGCATTTGTTATTGAATCATTATTTGTTTCGCTCCCAACAAATTCCCATCCATATTCAATAGCTCCAATTATTGGAAATATACAATTTGATCCTACTCCAATATCAATACATTTTATCTTTGTATTAATAGGTTTATCTCCTATTAAATCAGCAACATTATGAATATAATCTGCTCTTGAAGGAATTGGTGGGCATAAACTTCCTTGAGGTATATCCCAGTAACTAAGTTTACTGAAATAAAAAAGTAATGCCTTATTCAATGCTTTTACTGCATTTGAATCAAAAAAATCAATAGAAAGGTCGCCATATTGGTTTTTATGAACATATCTTTCTAATTCAAGGTTTGCAATAATCAATTGAGGGAAATCATAGTTTTTATTATACTTATTTCGTTTATGAAATCCTTGTTTAATACCTTCTTTTTGCATAATCCCTTTATTATTTGATTTGTAATTATTCAACAAAGGTACAATATTTCTACAATCATTTCTAAACACTTCTAATAATCTTTAGTTATAAAAAATGCCCTTAATGATTAACATCAAGGGCATTAATATTTTTATAGAACATTTATATTTCTTCTTCTGAGCAAGTTTTTGCAACAATAAACTCACGGTTCATTCTTGCAATATTTGTACGTTTGATTTCTTTAGGACATTCTGCCTCGCAAGCATAGGTATTGGTACAGTTTCCAAATCCTAACTCGTCCATCTTAGCAACCATCTTTTGTACTCTTATTGCTGATTCGGGTTTTCCTTGAGGAAGGAGGGCTAATTGTGATACCTTTGCTCCAACAAATAACATAGCCGATGCATTCTTACATGCTGCAATACATGCTCCACAACCTATACATGAGGCTGAGTCCATTGCCTCGTCTGCCTTATGTTTAGGAATTGAAATTGCATTTCCATCAGGAACACCTCCTGTTGTTACTGAAACATAACCACCTTCTTGAATTATTTTATCAAGAGCTGACCTATCAACAATTAGGTCTCTAATTACTGGGAAAGGTTTTGCTCTCCATGGTTCTATGGTTATTGTTTCTCCATCTGTGAATTTCCTCATATGGAGCTGGCATGTTGTGACTGCGTCATCTGGTCCATGTGGACGTCCATTAATATATAGTCCGCACATTCCACATATTCCTTCACGACAGTCGTTATCGAAACATACTGGATGGGATAATTTATTTACCAGACTTTCATTTAATATATCCAACATTTCTAAGAAAGAACAGTTGGGTGAAATATCACTTATTTTATATGTCTCAAAGCGTCCTTTTGCTTTTTGATTTTCTTGACGCCATATTTTTAATGTAAAATCCATCTTACTTGTAATTTCTTTGTTGAACGTTAATAAACTCGTAATTTAATTCTTCCTTATGCATTATTGGCTCTTGTCCTTCTCCTCTATACTCCCAAGCTCCAACAAACATAAAGTTTGCATCGTCTCTCTTTGCCTCTCCTTCTTCGGTAACATATTCTTCTCTATAGTGTCCTCCACAGCTTTCTTCTCTTTGGAGTGCATCTTTTGCCATAATTTCTGCAAGTTCTATATGGTCGGCTAAACGAATGGCTTTTTCAAGTTCAGGATTCATAGAAGTCATATCGCCTACTACTCTTACATTTGACCAAAACTCTTTCCTTAGGTCTGTCAACATAGGAATTGCTTTTTTTAATCGCTCAGCATTTCTGCCCATGCCCACATATTCCCACATTATATGTCCAAGTTCTCTTTGTAGGGTATCAACTGTCTTTTCTCCCTTAATTGACATTATCTTTTCAAGTTTTTCTCTAACTCCATTCTCTACCTTTTCAAACTCTTGGTTTTCAACAGATAGTCTTGGTTGGTGTATCTTGTCTGAGAGGAAATTTTGCATTGTGTAAGGGAGTACAAAATAACCATCAGCCAAACCTTGCATAAGTGCAGATGCTCCTAATCGGTTTGCTCCATGATCTGAGAAGTTTGCTTCTCCTGTTGCAAAAAGCCCTGGGATTGTTGTTTGAAGATCGTAGTCAACCCAAAGACCTCCCATTGTATAGTGAACAGCAGGATAAATCATCATTGGGTTATTGTAAGGGTTGACGTCAACAATCTTTTCATACATTTGGAAAAGGTTGCCATAACGTTCCTGAATCTTATCTCTTCCCAATCGTTCAATTGCGGTTTTGAAATCTAAGTAAACTGCAAAGCCTGCACCTACTCCATATCCTGCATCACAACGTTCTTTTGCTGCACGGGATGCAATATCTCTTGGAACAAGATTTCCAAACGCAGGATATCTTCTTTCCAAGTAATAATCTCTATCCTCTTCTTTAATATCGGTTGGGTTAAGTTTTCCTTCTCTAATAGCTTTTGCGTCTTCTATGTTTTTTGGCACCCATATTCTTCCATCATTTCTAAGAGATTCTGACATCAGAGTTAGTTTGGATTGGAAGGCTCCCTTAACTGGAATACAGGTTGGGTGTATTTGAACGAATGCAGGGTTTGCAAAAAATGCTCCCTTATGATAACATTGTATAGCTGCTGAGGCATTACAATTCATAGCATTGGTTGAAAGGAAATAAACATTACTATAACCTCCTGTTGCCATAACTACTGCGTGTGAACTCCAACGTTCAAGCTCTCCTGTTTTAAGGTTTCTTGTAATAATTCCTCTTGCTTGTCCATCAACCACAACTAGGTCCATCATCTCTCTTCTCTCATACATCTCAACTGTTCCTGCCTTTATTTCCTTAGAAAGTGCAGAATAGGCTCCTAAAAGAAGTTGTTGTCCGGTTTGACCCTTAGCATAGAAGGTTCTACTAACTTGCGATCCTCCAAAGGAACGATTGTCTAATAGTCCAGCATAATCTCTTGCAAATGGAATCCCTTGTGCAACGCCTTGGTCTATTATACTATTTGAAACCTCTGCTAATCGATAAACATTTGCTTCTCTTGATCTATAGTCTCCTCCTTTTATGGTGTCAACGAATAGTCTTTGAACGCTATCACCATCATTTTGATAGTTCTTTGCTGCATTTATTCCTCCTTGAGCTGCAATAGAGTGAGCTCGTCTTGGAGAATCAGAAATACAAAATATCTTAACATTAAAACCCAAAGCCCCTAATGAAGCTGCTGCCGAAGAACCAGCCAAACCTGTTCCTACCACAATAACATCAAGTTTACGTTTGTTTGCAGGATTAACTAATTTTTGATTCGACTTATATTTAGTCCACTTTTCCGATAGCTGACCTTCTGGTATTTTGGAATCAAGTGTGATCATATCTTATTATTTTTTTATTATTATTTTATCTTATTTTTACAATAATGGTTTTGGATTATTTTATAAATATCATCCAAATTGGAATAATTGCAAAACCTAATGGCATTAAAACAGCGTAAGCTAAAGATACTATATCTATAACTGGAGTATATTTCTTATGGTTTAGTCCTAGTGTTTGGGCTAATGAATTTATTGCATGATAGAGATGGAAGCCCAAAATAAGAAATGCGAATAAATAGATTATAGAATATGTTTTGTTGGCAAAGAGATCCTTACTCATAGTGTAAAAATCAGGTTCATAATCCTCAAATCCCTCACCATAATAGAGTGATACTTCTTCTTTAGATAGGTTAACCAAGTTCTTTTTACTCTTATCCATTTTTTCAACAGGAATTTGAGAAATAGCTTGATATTGTGCCATTAGAGTAGCTTGCTCTTTTTCATTAAGCTCACCTTGTTGTAGCTTGACAGCTTTTTCTTGAAAAACTTTATCAACTTGTTCCATTTCTGCAGAGTATTTCCCTTCAACCAAATCAAACTTAACGAAGTAGAAATTGATAAAATGAATAATCAAGAAACATGCAATGATTCCTCCTGTCCAAATCATATAGCGAGACATAAACGGAGTTTTGGTTTTGGTTTTTACTTTATAGCGAATAGGACGAGCTAATAGATTTTCGATTGTAAGAATAATAGCAATTATGATGTGCAATAGCACAGATGCTAATAATACTATCTCGAATACTTTCACAATGTAGTTGGTTCCCATGAAATGACTTGCATTTCTATACCACTCTCCTCCATCCTCTCTAAGTAGGCATAGGTTGATGCCCATATGGACTGGCAAAAAAAGCAGAAGGAATAATCCAAAAGCTGCTAATGCAATCTTCTTTGTTATGGAGGCAAATTTTATTAGTTTCATAGACTTTTTTCGTTTGATTTTATATAAATAGTTTTTGTTTTCTAATAATAATATAGGTTACAAAGTTAATCATAATATTTCAATTGTCAAATTTGCAAGATTATAATTGAGATTCTATATACCAATCTCTCTTTTTTTTAATTGTTTTTCAAAGGTTTGAGCTTTTCTTTCTTAGCTTCTAATTATCGTCATTTGCGATATTTATTTCCTCAATAATTTTATCAATATCCTCACTAATGATGCTTAAATTCTGTTTGCAATCTTGAATTAAATTTAAAGCTTCCTTTATTTTTTCTGTCATTTCATCAATTGGAATATCACCCTTTTCCAAATCCTTAACTATCTTAGTTAGGTCTTCAAATTTCTTAGTATAGGTCTCTGTTTTCATATCTTATTGGTTTTTTCCGTTTCCTCAACTCTTGATATTATTTTTCCATCTGCAAATAAAGTAATTAGTTTCTCTCCCTTTTCAGCCTCTAGTGCGGTTTTAATTATCTTATTATCGATATATGTTATGGAATACCCTCTTTTTAATAGGTTCTTGGGATCTAGGATTTGAAGAATTTTATCGAAATGTGTTAGAGTTTGAGTTTCTCTTTCAATTCTCTTGATTGCGCTATTAATAATCTTTTGGTTAATCTCTTTTAGACTTTGGTCAAATACTCTAAAACTTGATATTATATAGTCGGCTAAATCAGTTGGGGTTATTGCTGTTTTGTTTGATACCATTTCAGCAACAGTTTCATTGGTTGAATGTCCAATTCCTGTAAGGATAGGTAACGGGAAAACAGCGATCCTCTTAACTAAATCATAATTATTATAGCAAGAAAGACCAATATCACCTCCGCCTCCTCTAATAATCAGAACTGCGTCGAAATGATCCTTTACAATCTCAATTGTATCTAAGGACATAATCATACTTTCTACTGCATTATCACCTTGGAGTAGTGAGGGGAAAAGATGGGTAAAGATTTTATATTGGGGTTCTTCCTTTTTAATTATATTGATAAAATCTTAATAACCTTTACTCGTCTCAACAGATATTATTGCTAATCTTTTTGGAAGAATTGGCATTGATAGCTTTCTGTTTTTATCCCAAATTCCTTCATCTTTTATCTTCTTTATTGTTTCTTGACGTTCTTTTTCAAGTTCTCCAAGCGTGAAAAGAGGATCAATATCTAAGATTCTTAAACTTAGTCCATAGAGAGCATCAAAAGATATTCTACAATGGAGTAGTGTGGTTATTCCGTCTTTTATGGGTTCTTTGGTTATGGATAGGAATTTATTATTAATTCTATTAAAATCGTCTCTCCATATTAATGCTCTTGTTTGAGCTACTATTTTATTTTCTATCTTTTCGACCAAATCAGGATAAGCGTGTCCTGAATGAACGTAATGATTGAGCTTCATTATTTCTGCCTTAACCCAAAAGCTCGAAGTATAGCGACCAAGAAGAGTCTTCTGAATACTTGATAGCGCTTCAAGAAGTGTAAAATATTTTATGGAGTTAAGTTCTTCTGGCATAGCTAAAACTTTTTACGCCATTCAATGAGGTGTTTCTTATAGCTCTTATAGAAGTATTTAAACCATTTATCGTTTTTGAATTTATCATCAACAATATTACTTTCTCGAATTTTATCGGAGCGTTTAACAAGGTCGAGGGACATCATCATACCTATTTTCTTTTGTGCATCCTTGGTTTGCTTTCTTTTATAGCCTAAGTCTTTCAATGCTCCTAAGGCTTCAAGTGAACTAAAATATAACCTGTATTTAATTACTTCTTCAATACTCTTAATGATTAGGTCATCATTACCAATATTAACTAAAATTGTTCTAAGTGGTTGATGCTCCACACTCATTTCCCAAAGAGCATTTTCTGTCCAAAATTCTTCTAAAGCTCCATATTCTTTAATAAAACCCAAGGTATCACCAGTTTCAAGCTTTGCTATTACAATTTGTTTCATACTAACATATTCTAGAGGCTTCTCTATTTGTCGTTTTAGAAGACGAATCTTTTGTTTGTCTAATCTACATTCAAAAGACCCTTTGATTTGCATTGCAGTATTTATTAGTTGGTCGGCTTTATAGAAATCATTCTTTCTTACACAGTCGAGGATATTATACACATAGCCATCTACCTCATCTTGTTTCTTTTCACAAACCTTCTTGTCGATTACCCTTAAATAACTATTCATTATATTAATTATGGTAGGGTCATTTTCCATTTTATAGGTAGTGATTAGGTCGTTTGTTTTTGCAACCAAACTATCTGCTACACGAACCTCTCCTTGGAAAATCGCATATTCAGCTGCGGACATTCTTTTAGCGGTTATTTCCCTTATGGCTGAGGTGTACATCTTTTCAACTTCTTTCTTCTCTGCATCAATTTTTGCAAGACGGTTTGCAGATTCCAAAACTTCTATGGCTTTCTCGTAATTGTTTACAGTCATAAATGTTCTGCTTTCGAAGAACTTATCATCTATTTCTTTTCTTAAGTTTTTGGTTTTGGTTTGTTCAACTGCTAAGGATTTTTCTGGAAGAGGGTTGTCGGAGGATGGGATATATTGTTTTTCAATTTCTTTAACCTTTAATTCTGCATCTGAAACGCTATCTTTAACATATTTGGCATATTGCTCCGTATAGCCTTGAACTGGGCTTGCGTTTTCAATAGAATCGAGTTTAAGATCTGTTGATGAAGTTGTTCCAATAATTTGAGCAAGGGTTTTGAGCATTTGAGCTTCATATTCTCCTCCAACCAATGCTAGAAGTTCTTTTGTTTTTCTAACAAGATCGTGCTTCGCTTCGTTATTTTTGGCAGTGCTTAGGTCTTTGATTTGAGTAATATATGAGTTAACGATTATTCTTACAAGATTGTCAAAGCTAGTTGTGTCGGTTATTGATTCTCTGTTTCTTTGGAAATAATCGTAGGTATTTTGAACAAAATCGTTTGCTATATCTGTCCTTCCTATACTTATGGCTTTATTAGTAACATCAATATGGTCTTTATAAATTCCTGCCCTGCACTTATTAAGATTTGTTTCAACAAAAGATTTATTACAAATTCCATATATATCAACTTCACAATAAGAATTTAGTTCGTTTAGTATATCAACAGCATAGGCATACTTTCCTTGGTTAATTAGGGATATTGATTTTAGTAGATTTTTATCGTAGGCAAACGCAATTAGATTTTGGCATAATTGGGTTTCCTCCTTATCGGGATTCATTGTGGAAAGGATATTAGTGAGGCGATTAGTTGTTAAGACTATTCTCCCACTATCTAGTGTTATCTTTGCTAATTGATAGTTGGCCATAACATTTTTTGGCTGAACTTCAATTGCCTTATTTAAAAATTCTTTTGCCTTTGCATCTTGGTTATTGGAGATTGCTCCTATAGCTTTCCTATAATACCAATCTCCAATCCTTGGTTCTAAGAACTCTATCATCTCTTGATTTTGTTTTATCAGAGTTTTTAGTTCAAATAGTTTAGCATAAATTTGATTATCAGTTTTATAAATTTCATACTTTTCGAGTGCCTTATTAGCTGATTGTAGTTGATAGGTATAAACAGGTATCATATCAAGATTTTCAGAAGATATCTGAGACAGCTTCTCTATCTGTTTGTGTATATCAGATAGAATATCATTTCGCTGTGATTCGGATAGAACCTGAGATATTGATATAAATGGTATTGACAATAAAAGTATGATAATAAAAAACCGCTTTAGCATAGTATTATTTTATGTTTTAGTTATTCCTTAATCTATTCCAAAATTTATAATTAATTAGAGTAAATTCTTTATTTTGTTTGTGGCATTATGGTTCTTGCTGAAGTTTTTGGATTAGTTATTGTATCGCATCCATTAACGCATCCTCCAGGACAAGACATAATTTCAATGAAATTACCCGGACATTCCCCTTTTTTAGCATATTGTTTTAGTTGGCGAATATTGGCTTTATTAAGTCCATCAATAATAATTTCATTTACTATGGAAGCGTCTTCAAGGGTTTTCTTTACCGATTCAACAACTCCAGTAACCATTGCATAACCTCTACCGTGACCATAAATACTAGGATCAAATTCAGTAGGTTCACATTTTTCGAGATCTATCTCTGCTGCTTTGAAAAGAGCCTCAAGTTCTTCATATGTTACAACATAATCAACTTCTTCTGTTCTAAATGCTTCACTTCTTTTACCTACACATGGGCTTAAGAAAACAGTAATTGCATTTGGATCAGCTTCTTTTACCAACTTCGCAGTATATACCATTGGGGAAAGGGTTGTTGATACGTAGGGTTTCATTTCTGGAATATGTTTATAAACTAAATTCATCCATGAAGGACAACAAGATGTTGTCATAAATGGGGCACCCTCATGTAGTCTTTCAAGTAATTCTTCTCTTTCGTTTTCTGTTGTAATATTAGCACCTTTTGCAACTTCAACAACATCATCAAAGCCTAATTGTTTAATTGCAGTTAAAACTTTTCTATAATCACTTTTGAATTGTCCTCCAAGTGAAGGTGCTGCCAATGCGACAACTTTACCTCCTTTAAGAATATGCTTGAAAACATCAACCATAAAAGTTTTTTCCATAATTGCTCCAAAGGGACAAGCTACCATACATTTTCCGCAATAAATACATGTATCTGGATCAATATGTTCTATTCCATTTTCATCTTTTGAAATTGCTCCTACAGGACACGATTCTTCACAAGGAACGGGTTGATAAATAATTGCATGGAATGGGCATGCTTGCATACATAATCCGCAATTAATACATTTTGAAGGATCAATTATTGCTTGGTGTTCTCCAATAGTTATTGCATCTTTCTTACATGCATATAAACAAGGTCTTGCGACACATGTCCTACAAAGGTTGGTTACCATATAACTGCTTTTAACGCAAGATGAACAAGCCTCATCAACAACTGTCATCATAACATCAGAAGTCTCATTTCTTTCAATTGATTTTATTGCGTATTCAGATATTGGAGTTAACTCATCTGTTTCATCGTATATATTGTATCCAAGAAGAGCCATTAATTTATATCTTATTACTGCCCTTTCTTTATGAATACAACAACGAGTTTTGACAGCTCCCCTAGGTCTCATTTCCACTGGAATCCTATCAATTTTTTCTATAACTTTATCTTCTATAATAAGTTTGGATAATCGTTGTATTATCTCACGACGAATCTCTACCGCATTATTTATTGCCATAGTAATCTTTTTTTTTGTTAATGATAAAAAACTATCTCTCTATTCCAAGTTGAGAATATATTTCATTGATTAACTTTTCTTCTGTACATTCTTTAATTAAAACATCTCCTACTTTTGCATAAGGTGGTTTTGATGATTCTTTTTCTTCATCACAACCTAAACATGCTGATCCAACGAAGACAACTTTATCCTTTATTTCTTCTGGAAGTTGATCTTTAATTTTTATTAGGTCGGAACCACCTGTAATGTAGCAGTATGTTCCAACACATATTCTTATATTTAACATAATTAATTTGTTTTAAGGTTTGGTATTATATAAATTTCAATTTAACTGTCTTCATATATTTTTCCTCTAAAAGAGAGGCAAGTTTTTTAACAACATTTCGTCTAATTTCAAGTTCAACAGGAAGTGTAGGATCTTGATGTGCAATATTAATTTTGGTTCCAGCAACAATATCGATAATGTCTGCATCGAGGATAAGTCTAAACATATCCCAATGAGGGCCTTTTTGATCAAGATTTTTGGGAGTACCTTCTTCTAAAATTGAAGCCAGAGAACCTAAGGTGATAATTCCTTCAGTAACTAAATCAATTCCCTCCATTTTTGATGAAGGGGGCAAGGATGCAACAACATTATTCAAATCAACAATAATTTCACGATTTAATTCTCTT
>Ga0172377_10008116_pt1 | contig 10777 bp, 14 predicted proteins | sample Pumphouse3metaG_FD_119749 | JGI IMG/M metagenome (GOLD analysis project Ga0172377, IMG submission 119749) | Leachate microbial communities from a municipal landfill in Southern Ontario, Canada - Pumphouse #3 metaG | ecosystem: Engineered > Solid waste > Landfill > Unclassified | place: Canada... | reverse complement strand
GTTTCATAAAACCTTACTTTTTCATCCAACAGTCTGAGAAATCCCTGGTAATCGAGCTCATCCCTGTCGTCGTACAACTGTTTTTCCAGCTCATATACCGAAGTATGCAGGCTAAAAATTGTATTGAGAAAAAACTCGGCCAACTGCCTTGGATTAACAGGGTCTCCAAAAATGCCCTCCCTTGCCCCTGCATCAATTAGCTCTTCATATAACCCGGCAACTTCCTGCTTCAAAAAAATTGTGATTTTTCGCTGCAGTTTCAGGTTTTCTTCACTTTCAATGGAAGCTTTAAATTTGTGCCGCCATTCTCCTTCTTTTATCTTGTATTCGTTAATAGCTTCAAATGCCATATTCATTTTTTCCACAGCAGACAGGTTAGTCCGCGCAAAAATTTTCTTGATTATCTGGACAACCCTGTCCGTAAAGTCCCTGGCAATTGCTACAATCACATCCTCCTTGGATTCAAAATAGTGATAGAATGCTCCCTTTGTTAATCCTAATTCATCTATAATATCCTTTATCGTTGTATTCTCATACCCTTTTTTATAAAACAGCTCGAAGGCGGTCATCATGAATTCATGCTTCCTGTTATGACTTGTTACAATATCAGACATATTGAAAATCCTCCTTTAGTATTACCCATAATGCAACATACCGACGGTCGGTATATTAATTATAAGATAATTCTTTATCCATGTCAACTCAAATCAAGGGGACGGTTCTTGCGATTACGCCTTCAGGATAATCGATCTGATTATCCCCGTTAACTGCTCTATTTCAAAACCCCTTATTTTCTTTATTATCTCAAGTGTTCTTACATATGCCAGCATCTTTAAAATTCATCAACATGTCTGCTGAATTTCCTGCGTCAATGATAGGTGCAATTTTACCTCCATTCAAATACGACAACATCGGACGATCAGTTTCTGGTTTATGATTACTTCCATGAATCACAAGAACTCTCAAATTACTCCTTCCCAAACATTTCGCACAGCATAGTTATTTCACTTGTGCCTGCTCCAAAGCATTTTCAAGAGCCTTAAGATGTGTTTTGTAGGTAAGTGTGGCACCGCTTATTACATCCACTTGAAGTGTCTGCTATTTAATTGCGTCTCCAAATAAATCCGCAATACTTTGACCACCTGTCAGTTTCGCCGGCTTTCCTTCTTTATCCACATTTTTCTTCTCCCCTTTCTCTTGTCAGTTTTACTCATCGTTCTTTGCTCCTTTCATATCATGATCGTATTTATTCCCTCAACCGCTTGATAAATTTCTTTTAAGCCTTGAGTAATAAAAACCTGTTGACGATTGTCAACCAGGACAACATCAACCCCGGGAAACTGAGCTAGGTATCTAATTCCCTTATCTATGCCCGCCACAAATATTGCAGTTGACAACGCATCAGCAATCATAGCACTGTCTGCAACCACGGTAACGCTTATCAGTCCCGATTCTACAGGATATCCTGTGGTTGGATCCAGAATGTGATGCCGCCGCTTACCCGCCCTGTCAATAAAATATCGCTCATAGTCACCGGAGGTGACTACTGCTTTGCCGGTTACCTTTACTGCTCCGATCAGGCAGCCATAGTGTCTGGGGTGCCTGATGCCCACACTCCATGAAGAACCGTCGAGTTTATTTCCAAGCGTGGATACATTTCCCCCAATGTTTATGAAAGCTGAGACTACACCGTACTTTTGAAGTGTTTTTATTAAGCAGTCACTGACATAGCCTTTTCCTGCATGCTGATTGATCATACTGACATCGCTGTTCGCATGAAGCGGCTTAATATGTTTTCCAGCCGCAGAAGTACCGCTTTAACTTCGCTAACTGCCAGTGCTGCTTTTTCACCAAATGCTTTGTATGTAATTTCAGTATTCATACAAAAGCTGTCAGACTCGATAACCGTGGTTTGCCGCATGGGTTATCCTCCTTTGATTCAGGTGTTGAATGAATATTGTCGCATTCATTCACTTGATCCGCCGAAAAAACTGCTCGGTTTATTCAGAGCAGTTCGTCAGGCCTTTCATAACAATCTCCGTTATAAGCGCTAAAAGCTGTGGGAAATATTCAAGTCCGATTTCTTCCTTGTGTGTATCTACATTGATTATGGCGACAAAAATCATCATAATCATTTTACTGTCGATGTCTTTACGCATTTTCCCCTGGGCTTGCCACGCCTTCACAAGTTCCAGGAAGCTATCATATAGAAAATCAACCGCTTGAAGCCCATTTTCCTCCCGATAATGCTTTTCGATTTTTTCAAAACCATTTTTATTATACCATTCCTTTAGAATGGGGAAGGACTCCGGGTTAAATCAAGAGACTGCAAACAACGTTTTTTTAGCTTAGCGTTTTATTCCAGAAAAATATCCAAGAAGAGTTTTTCTTTTGACGGATAGTATTTGTCAAACGTCCCTACAGCCATTCCAGCCTTTTGTGTAATCTCAGATATGTTTGTATCCATTCGGATTTCTGTCCAGGTATTTCTGATGATATTCTTCGGCAGTATAGTAATTATTAAGCGGCATTGTCTCAATTAAGACCGGTTTGTCATAATGCTTTTGAAGCTCCTTAAGGGAATTTTCTATAACCTCTTTGTCCCGTCATTTACATAATATATGCCTGTCCTGTACTGGGTCCCTATATCGTTGCCTTGTCTATTTTTCGCCAATGGATCAATTGCTTCATAATAGAGATTCCGAATGGCTTCCAGGCTCACCTCATCCGGTTTATATAAAACTTTTACTGTTTCGGCATGACCTGTGTTTGTATGGCATACCTCCTCATAAGTGGGATTTTCCGTATTTCCATTTGCATAACCCACCTTTGTGCTTACGACTCTTTTGATTAAAGACAAGTATTTTTCGACTCCCCAAAAACAGCCCCCCGCCAGATAGATCTCCTCTATGCTTTCCAAATATGCTTATCTGTGGAGGCTGCGGCGAATTTTTCCGCAGGATTCAAATGAATAAGGATAAAAAGCGTTAAAGGCACCCTACGCGCAGAATTCGCGTAGAGTGCCTTGTTTTTAATTCTGTAACAGGTTCAAATATTGCGAAAGTCTTTCCTTTACATACTCTCCGACCATATTTACCATCGAGGACGCGTCGTTGTCCTGATAATAGCTGTCGAAACAGGCATAATATTTTCTTCTGTCGGCAAATTTCACGTCGATAGGCGGATAACCCGCCTGCATCAACATTAGATTCAATATCAACCGCCCGGTGCGTCCGTTGCCATCGATGAACGGATGAATTCCCTCGAAGTCCAGGTGGAAAAGTGCCGCTGTTTCTATAGTGTGCCGGTTGTCACGGGACAGATCTGCAACCAACCGTTCCATCTGAACCGGAACAAGGTAAGGCTGCGGCGGCTCGTGGTATGCGCCCATAATTTTAACCGGGATCCTCCGGTACACACCCTTGTCCTCTGGTCTGTCCATCAGGACGAGAGAGTGGATTTCACGAATAATCCGTTCCGAAATCGGAACTTTCTCACTGACAAGGGAAACGACATAAAGGAACGCGTCGCGATGCCCCACCGCTTCCAGATGGTCTTTCAGCGGTTTTTTGTCAATTGTCACACCCTCCAAGGCAAGTGCGGTTTCTTGAAGCGTGAGCGTGTTGCCCTCAATGGCATTTGAGTTGTAGGTAAATTCCACGAGGAATTCATCCTGCAAGCGTTTTAACTCTCCGCTTGTCAGAGGACGCCGACGGTCAAGCTCCGCCTTCATCTCATCAATGGAGGTGAACAGCGTAGCGTATTGTTCCGGAATCTCCTTGCCGCGCAGAGTGCGTCCATCAATCGGCTTTAACGCGTTCGCTGGAATGAGATAGGAACGCCCCTTTTTGACAACTCCTTCTATCCGCCTATCCGCGCAAAGTACGCGAACACGACGGTCGGATATACCCCACCGCTCCGAAGCCTGTTTTACGGTGATATATTGCACCGTTTCACCTCCCCAGCCTTTTTATAGTATACCACACCATCGGAATAATATCAATATTATGTTGATATTTATACTGCTATTGTTCCGAAGACGTTTGGCGGCTTCCACATCCTTTATTCGATTTATCATATCTGATCATTGAAACAAGTGACGATCACGGCTATTACCGATTACGACGACAGGAAGGCAAATGGACACATTACAAAATTAGTGAAAATGGTAGCACTTATGCTATAGCTCTCCTAAAAGAACTGACAACGCCGAACACGGTTATAGAGGATAATAATTGCTGCATTTGATACCGGATCTTACTAAAAAGGATCGGTTGACTTATGCAAAAGAACAAATGCTATCCACCTTCAAAAAGGTTGTGTCTGTAGGCAAGGTACTAAAATCTAGTGAGATTATAGAAATATTACAAAAACAAAGAGGAAAATAAAGTGAGAATGTTAGCAGAGTTTTTCCCGGAATTCGCCGAGAAGCTTGACAAGATTGATGAAATCTATGCCTCAAAACATACGATAGACGAAAAGACCTACCAATTTATCTGCTTTGCCCTGTCTATCAAAGGGCGCTCTAAGCCTTGCGTTTTGAAACACTTTAAGGGGGCCCTGAAAGCCGGAGCCACAGTTGATGAGCCGACTTACATCCTCGCACTCACTATGCGTGAAGCATCGGGTGCTGACGACTGTTGGACTCACAATGTGATTGATATGGAAACAACTCAGCACCCCAAGTTGCTTGAGGAACTTCCCGCAATAGATGTGGTCGTTACAATGGGCTGCAATGTGGAATGTCCACCAGAGAGGCAGCCATACTGATGACAGTCAGAGTTTTGATAGATTACAGGATATGTAGGATTTAGCGTCAGAAGTAGAGGATTGAAAAAATGAGGTCAAGGTTGATAAAAATTGCCGCTATGGTTATTTTGAATTGGATGCTTTTGACTGCTGCTGTTTATGCAGAACCGTTAACTTTGAAAGAAATACCTGTCCCTCTTGGCACGAACTATGAAAGCAGGTTAACCGACGATGATCTGGATACTCCTGCCGGTCTTGTTGTTTCGCAGCAGCACCATCAAAACGGCAATCCATATTATGTTCTTAAATGCAATACTCCCAAAAGTGTTGTAACATTTTTGGATGACGACAATTGTATAGTATGGTGTGAAGTAAACTATAAATCAGACAGCGGAATATGGAAATCGGAATTCTCATATTCCTCTTTTTCAAATGTAGCTTCCGTTGGCACAGTACCGGCAGACATCACACCGCCTGATCAGGATCCTTTCTACCGGAATGCAAGCATCTGGGCAGAAGCCGAGCTTGATAAAGCGATGGGATTATAAACCCTGCGGGCTTAATTCTCGGCAGCAATCAACCTTTTGATAATTATCTATTTGGAATTTGTTCAGTTAATAATTCCGCCCGTGTTTTTGACTAAATTTTCGTTCCATTTGTATCGCTCCGTAATAGTCATATACTGCAATGCTTTACCGGCTTTATTCGGTATTGCCTTAATCTTTCTTATACCGGGTTAAAAACTGCTTAGTTCTCTCTTCCTTAGGATTGCCAAACACTTCCTGAGGGGAGCCCTGTTCGACAATCACACCATCATCCATAAAGATAACACGGTCTGCCACATCCCGAGCGAAGTCCATCTCATGAGTCACAATGATCATTGTAGTGTTGCGCTCTGCCAAATTCCTAATGACCTTCAGCACTTCCCCGGTGAGCTCAGGGTCTAAGGCAGAAGTAGGTTCATCAAAACACAAAATGTCCGGCTCTAGGGCTAGGGCGCGGGCAATGGCTACGCGCTGTTGCTGTCCACCGGATATCATATGGGGATAATAGTCCAGCTTATCCGATAGACCAACCTGAGAAAGAAGCATTTTGCCCCGATCCTGAATCTCTTTCAAGATAGCTTTTTTCTCCTGTTTAAAGTTAGGGCGTTCTTTGGCCAACAGCTCTGCTGCCAATGTAACATTTTTTAGGACTGTGTATTGAGGAAATAGGTTAAAGCTTTGAAAAACCAAGCCGAAATGCAGGCGCTTTTTCCGCACTTCACTTTCCCGTTGGGTAGCGGGATCCATTGCGTCAAAAATCACCTTATTATTGACGATGATGCTTCCTTTATCAGGCCGCTCTAGGAAGTTAAGGCACCGCAGCAATGTGGTCTTTCCGCTTCCGGAAGAACCTATAATCGCGATTGCCTCTCCTTTTTCCAAGGAAAAATCAATCTTTTGCAAAACTTTGAGGGTTCCGAAATGTTTCTCAATATCTTTGACTTCTAAGATTGCCAATCGAATCCCCTCCTTTTATGTACGGAAATAACTCAGTTTATTTTCTAACCAATCAAGCAGTAAGGTTAACGCCCCCACAAAGACAAGGAAATAGATGCCTGTGGCAAAGAGGGGCCAAATAAGTCCTTTACTGCTGTATTCTCCAGCCATCATAATGATCTCTTTATTTGCAATGATGCGTGCAAGAGATGTATCCTTCACTAGGGTAATCACCTCATTACCAACTGGCGGAAGGATACGCTTCACTACTTGAAGCAATGTTACATTGAAAAAGATCTGTCTCTTTGTCATGCCCAGGACCTGACCCGCTTCAAATTGGCCCGCCGGTATGCTCTCAATACCGCCTCGATAAATCTCCGAAAAATAACAGGCATAGTTGATAATAAAGGCAACGGTTGCAGCAACAAAACGCCCTGATGCACCACTTGGCCAGGAAAAAGGCATGTCCAGTAGACCCGGTCCGAAAAAAATTATGATAAGCTGCAGCATCAACGGCGTTCCTCGGATTATCCAAACAAATGTTCTCACCAACCACCGAAGAGGACGAAAGCGGCTCATGGATCCAAAAGCAATCAACAGCCCTAACGGTAGTGAGAACAAAAGCGTTAATGCAAAAAGCTTACAATTGAGCAAAAAGCTCTCCGATAGCCGACCAACAATCACAGGAATCTGATTCATATCTCTCTTACCTCAACATACAAGCGGTGGGACAGAGGTTTAGTCCTCTGCCCCTCGCTCCATTTTCTATGTGCCATAAGCCTATTCAGCCAGATCCAGTCCGTACTTTTCAGCCAATGTAGCCATGGTGCCGTCTGCAACAAGTTGGTCGAAAATCTTGTTCACTTCTGCACAAATGTCAGAACCCTTGCGGAAGGCAACCCCATAATTCTCTTCGCCCAAGTAATCTACAATTATAATATCCGCATAACTGGTGCCTTCACCAGTCATGGTATTTGCCAAGGTTAAGTCTAACACAGCCGCGTCAGAAGTCCCGGATTTCAATTCCATCAAGCACTCAGTCTGCAAGGTCTTGGGAACATAGCTTGCCTGCTTCAGGTTATCATCGGCCTTAATGGTATCTTCACCAGCGGAGCCCTGCTCTGCCGCTACAGTCTTGCCTATTAAGGATGCCGTACCATTATATATAGCGTCTTCCTTCATCAGAACCACCTGCGCATTCTTCACATATGGCTTGGTAATTTCCATAGTTTCCTTACGCTCGGGGTCGATTGTCAAGCCGTTCCAAATACAGTCAATGGACTTTGCATTCAGTTCCACTTCCTTGGTATCCCAGTTGATCTCGACAAATTGAGGCTCAAGACCAAGCTTCTCACAGATCAAGGTTGCCAGCTCTGTGTCAAAACCGGTAAAAGTGCCACTTTCATCTGTATAATTCATGGGAGCATAATCGGTGTAACCAATGATCAGCTTGCCATTTCCCTGAACATAACTCAAATCACTTTCACCCTGAGACTGATTAGCTTCCGTATTGCCACAAGCAACCAACGCAAGAATCATGGTTAGTGCAAAAAGCAAAGATAATAATTTCTTCATTTTTCATTCCTCCAATTTCAGTCTAAAAACACTTTCCCATTATATCACGTTAGCGAGATAAAGGAAAGGCTTTTCCTCTGACGAGCTTTTTGCACGCTGGGGAGAGTGAAGTGCTTTTTTAATTGTATCCCGTACAGTTTCCCTGAAACCATCATTAATAAAGTATACTTTACGGGCAGGAGAGCCATATTCTTCTTCATATAGTAAAGCAAGTAGAACCATTTCAATTTGAGTCAATATGCATTCCTCCTGATTTACACGTTTGATTATATCTTTTTAATACTCTCATAGCCCTAAAGGTAATCCATTTGCTCTGCTTGTCTTTTTGGACAATTGGAACTAATAAACGGTCACTGTTATAGGTATTCTCCGCTTTCCACCTGCCCATTTCGTCCTGTTTTGCTATAACTATGCTTATGGCGTCATCCATACGACTGTCTTTAATGCCCATCCCAGTCAGGATATCCAATATTTTCAACACATCCGTCTGATACATTAAAGGAAAACCGAATTTGAGCCAACCAGGTTTTGATTTTCGGTTTAGATTATGACTACGTTTATAAATATGGTGAATCAAAATAAATTCAGTTGCTTTTTGAATTGTGTCGTTTATTTCTTTCGATCGTCTTTCTATCGGCACTGCACTTAATCCTTTGAGCACCTTGACTACACCCATAAGGCAGCTGTGCGCACCCCAGCATATTTCCCACCGATTATATGGCGGTACTTGAGGGTCATCAGCTACACCATCATTGAAACGCATAAACTTGGTAATCCAGCCGATAGCTTTTTGCAATCTCGGGTCGTCGAGATAACCAAAGTGTATCACGCTCCACACCATATTTCCGGTCAGGCAGGGGATTACTTCTGTTTTCCTACCACCGCCTGTCTTTTTTGCTGTATTCTGAGAAAAGCCTCCTTCCTCCCTCTCTTGAGAATTTTCTAATATGTACTCACATAGCTCTTTAATTTGTGGCGTTACCTCAGCACCTAATTATGCAAGTGTAATCAATGACCAAACAAGCCCTTTATACTTATAAGCATAATATCGGGGGTAGGCTTGAACATAATCACTTTCCCTCTGCCTTTGAAGCATATTGAACACGATACCTGTTTCCATGAGTTGTTGTTTGGCAGCTTGTAATTCATTATTATCAACTGGATTTTCTAAAATATTTGTTAATGCAGCATAGCGTACGGAAGGGTTGTTTTTTTCAAGTAGCCAATCCGTTGGGTCTGCTTTGAGCACTTTTCTCAATGCACCCATTATTTGTTCCTCCTATTGACCTATTCCATATATAGAATAGTGTTGAAAAATAAAATTGTCAGCATCTTTTTTTCGTCACAGCGTAAAATTCACATCTGTCTTATCACCTCAAGCTTAGTAAAAACAAAGTGTTATCTATTCTGTCAACACAGCACACTCAACGTGTGTTATGCCGGAAGACTATTTTCTATTAAAAATTGTTTTGATTTTGCTTACTGACGCGATTCTATCTTCAGCCATTTTATCAGCTGCCTTATATGTTGGAATGTTGTCTCTTTTAGCTAACTCAAACACTTTCTTGCAGACGTCATAAATTTTTGCAGTGTTTTTCATGGCATTTGCTTTGTTATATTCTCGTCCCGATATATCATCAATTATATTAATAACACCGCCGCTGTTTATTACATAATCCGGTACGTAAAGTATTCCTTTTTCCTCAAGAATATCACCATGTTTTGACTCGGCTAATTGGTTGTTAGCCGAACCGGCAATAATTTTGCATTTTAGTTGCTCAATTGTTTTGTCGTTTATTACAGCACCTATGGCGCAGGGCGAAAACACATCACATTCTACTCCGTATATTTCATCCAGTCCTACTGCAGTTGCGCCTAATTCTGCTACAGCTTTATCAATTTTTGCTTGATCTCTTGTAGTTACAATTAATTTGGCTCCTGCTTCATGCAATAACTCGGCTAGGAGTCTTCCGACAGCTCCTAATCCTTGAATTGCCACGATTTTCCCTTTTAAATCATCGCTGCCATAAATTTCATTAACAGCTGCTTGCATCCCTTTAAATACTCCATAAGCTGTCATCGGCGAAGGATTGCCGCTTCCTGTCTCCAAACCCACTATATAACTCGTTTCACAATTAATATATGCAGCGTCCGATTGTGTTACATTCATATCTTCACCGGTTATGTATCTACCGTTTAGTCCTTCAACAAATCTGCCAAAAGCTCTAAACAATGCTTCGCTTTTTATCTTCTTTGGATCACCTATAATGACTGCTTTCCCGCCGCCAAGGTTTAATCCCAGAGCCGCATTTTTATATGTCATACCTTTAGCCAATCTTAACGCATCTTCAATCGCTTCTTCATCAGTCTCATAATCGTAGATTCTTGTTCCGCCTAACGCCGGCCCTAATGTAGTATCATGAATAGCAATAATTGCTTTTAACCTGGTGCTTTTATCCTGGCAAAACACTAGTTGTTCGTAATCATATTCTTCCAGTTTACTAAATATCTCCATCAAGTGTCCCTCCTTATATGTAGGTTTCTCTATAGCTTATATTATATTGATAAGGTCGTAATTGGTCAAACGGCGGGCTACCCGGCATTTTCGCCACCCAAAAACACATTTACGGCAGATGGTAAATCGCCGGAAAACCCTAAATTCAAGCCGTTTTTCAGGCGCTTATTTGTTTTTTATATTTATCATCAACACGACTGTCTCAACGTGCCTTGTTGCTGTGATTCTGATGACCATCGAGCCTGGTACCCCCTTGGCGTAAGGGTATATTTTCAATAATTCCGACGCTCAACATTTGTTTTTTACAAAATAGTTGTGCTAATTATAACATGGTAGCCCTCATTTTAGGGTGTCTGATTTGTAAAGATAAAAGTTGCCAACAATAAAACCCTCAGTGTACTGAAGGTTTTAGTCTTAGCAGTTTAACTTTTTATAATGAGCATTGAAACTGATACTC
>Ga0172377_10008115_pt1 | contig 10778 bp, 8 predicted proteins | sample Pumphouse3metaG_FD_119749 | JGI IMG/M metagenome (GOLD analysis project Ga0172377, IMG submission 119749) | Leachate microbial communities from a municipal landfill in Southern Ontario, Canada - Pumphouse #3 metaG | ecosystem: Engineered > Solid waste > Landfill > Unclassified | place: Canada... | reverse complement strand
CCGGAAAACAGGTCGCAAATCCTTTCAGGAGGAACTTTTTGTCTACAAAGTACTGAAGGTATCGTTGAAGTGAAATTCATTGAAGTTACATCGTTAAAAATCGAAAAAACGGTGATTGACAGCCAGCTTGTCCAAGCTATCGACGAATCATCGGACGAGATCATAAAACTGCATCAGGCGAATTTCCCGGTACTCGATTATCACGTGCACCTGAAAGAAGACCTGACGTTGGAGCTGGCTAGGTCCCAATCACGCAAGTATGGCATCAATTATGCATTGGCACCCAACTGCGGTATAGGATTTCCCATTCAAAATGATGTGCAGGTACTGGAGTATTTCAATGGAATGAAAGGCCAGCCGTTTGTTCAGGCCATGCAGGGAGAAGGGCGTGAATGGCCGGCCACTTTTTCTAAAGAAGTGCGTGACCTGTTCGATTATGTTTTTACGGATGCCATGACGTTTACAGATCGAAAAGGCAACAGAACCCGCTTGTGGATGCCGGATGAAGTATTCATAGACGATGAACAAAAATACATGGATCTGATTGTTGAGAACATTGTGAAGGTTATGGACGAACCGATGGATGTGTATGTAAACCCCAATTTTCTTCCCGATGCGATGAACGACCGTTACGACCTTTTTTGGACGGATGAACGTCAAAACAAAGTGATTGAGGCTATGGTGAGAACTCATAAAGTATTGGAGATCAACCATCGGTATAAGATACCGAACAAGTCTTTTATTCAGAAAGCCAAAGCTGCCGGGCTGAAATTCACATTCGGTACCAACAACTCCAATTCCGATTTCGGTAAAATGGAATATTGCATACAGATGATGAAGGAATGTGGCATTACTGCACAGGATATGTATAAACCCGCTATGACAGAGTAAAAAAGCTGTGGGTAATTAGTTTTTCATCCTTTTGTAATCCCTTGCGAGCCCGCCCTCTCCGGTTTCTTTGTAGAGCGAGGGTAAATCATGGCCGGTTTGTTTCATTACTTCAACCACTCGGTCGAACGATACCAGATGGATACCGTCGGTAAACGATGAGTAGAGGTTGGCATCCAATGCGCGCGCAGCGGCATAAGCATTTCGCTCGATGCAAGGTACCTGCACCAAACCGCAAACCGGATCACACGTCATTCCCAAATGATGCTCCAGACCCATCTCGGCAGCATATTCAATCTGAGCCGGGCTGCCGCCGAATAACTGGCTGGCAGCGGCTGCCGCCATGGAGCAGGCTACACCCACTTCGCCCTGACAACCCACTTCGGCGCCCGATATCGATGCGTTTTGCTTGACCACGTTGCCGAACAAACCGGCTGTAGCCAACGCCCGCAAGATGCGGGTTTCGCTGAAATCGCGGCTTTCTTCCAGGTAGTACAGGATAGCTGGAAGTACTCCGCACGAACCACACGTAGGCGCAGTGACAATCTTTCCCCCGGAGGCGTTTTCCTCCGAGACCGCCAGCGCATAAGCAAACACCAGCCCGCGCGACTGAAGCGATGCCTTGTAGCCTTTGGCTTTGATGAAATAGGATGCGGCTTTGCGTTGCAGGTTCAACGGACCCGGCAACACCCCCTCGTTATCCAAACCACTTTTTACGGCTGCTTTCATCACCTGCCACACGTCCCGCAAATGCTCCCAAATATCATTATCCTCATGTATTTCAACGTATTCCCAGTACGTTCTGCCGTTTTGCTCACACCATGCCTGTATATCGGCAATGGTTGTCATCGGATAGATATCTTTTTGTGCGGCTTCCGATAGCCCCACAACAGTGGTACCGTCGCTTAATGCTCCGCCACCTACGCTGTAGACCGTCCAAGAATCGAGTTTATTGCCTGTTGCGTCGAGAGCGTCGTACCTCATCGCATTGGGATGAAACGGCAGGAATGTCCTGGGTAGCCACTCGATGGTGGTTGGGGCATGCGGTTCCAACACGTTCAGGATGGCAGTGTCGGTTAAATGCCCTTTTCCGGTAGCTGCCAGGCTTCCGTACAGCGTTACCACGTATTTCGCAGCTCCGGGAGCCCTTTCCAGGAATAGCTCTGCAGCCTTTTTAGGTCCCATGGTGTGGCTGCTGGACGGGCCGTTCCCAATTCTATACAGTTCTTTTAATGATTTCATGTTTACGTTTAAACTTTCTTCAGTACGTCTCCCTAATATGCCTTACGGTAACCGGTGTTTTTGCTGATGCTTTCAGTTCGGGAGAGGTTATTTCTATTACCTTTTTTTCTCCCGGAAGCAGATCAATGAAGTTATCGGTAAACTTCGCGCCCATTACAGGGATCTCGATAAAAACGTCCTTCGCCAACTTTTTGCTTGTGAGCGTAACGGTATATTTGCCGTCGGCATATTTTACCGAAGTTTGTACGGTGGTTTGCGGCAGGTTTAGTTTGTTGGGCCAGTAGAAGAAATGATCTTTGACGGAAAGTTTTTTTCCCTTGCTGTCGGTTAACCACGCTCGGATCATCCTGTTTGACTTATCGGCTTCAGATAGTAATTCTTCTACGTTGAAAGTTTTTACCACGTTGCTGGAGTTGGCTTTTGCGTTCACTTTTTCCTTGAACTGTTTCACTACGCCTTTGTTGAAATCCACTACCTGCACGGTTAACTGCAAGCCATTCCTATCGATGAGGAAGTCCGACAGGGTGTAATAATTCAGTTGATTATCCTTGAATTCTACACCCAATGCCAACGGAGCCAGCACGTCTCGCATGCGGTAGTGTTGTGCTTTCCAGTTGCCGTAATAATCGATGCTCGACCAGGAAACCACCGGCCAGTCATCGTTTATCTGCCAATAGAGTGCACCCATGCAATAGGGACGGCCACGGCGCATAGCTTCAACGGATTCTTCCATACCGTTGCCTTGCATTACCAGTCCGATATAAACGAAATCTTCAAAATTCCGGGGTTCGTGGTAATACATGTCCATGTATTTTTTGATGAGTGAGTTTCCGGTGGATGCTTTTTGATGAACTTTCATTACTTCACTTTCCAGGCTCCATTCATTTTCAGGTGAGAAAGAGCGGATGGTTTTCATTTCGGGGAACGACTGGAAGCCGAATTCACTGGCAAAGCGCGGAAGTCGGCCGGCCATTCCTTCGAACGGCAGGTGTCCGTACCAGAGCCCCCAGTCGTGCACATCGCTCGATGCGAACGTTTCGGGATTTCCCCAGTTGGAATCGTATGGCGAACCGTGGATATAGCTGCGTGTTCCGTCGAACTCATTTACCAGGCCAGGAATGAGTTCACGGAACGTCTTGTCGTAACCTTCGAGCCAGACGTTGTAAATATCCGCCGGGTATTGTTTGTCCCAACCCCAGTGTTGAAGCCCTTCTTCCACCTCATTGTTCCCGCACCAGAACGCCAGGGAAGCACGGTTGCGCAGGCGTTTGAGGTTATATATAACTTCGTCTTTCACGTTGGCCAGAAAACGATCGTCGGACGGGTAGGGCACACAGCCGAAAATGAAATCCTGCCAAACCAGGATGCCTCTTTTATCGGCCTGGCGATAAAATTCTTCGTTCTCGTAGATTCCGCCGCCCCACACACGGACAAAGTTCATATTTGCCGCTTCAATGTTATCAAAAAGTTTGGTGTAATAATCTTCGTTTTGTTGAGTAGTGAAAATCTCGCCCGGGATATAATTAGCGCCCTTGGCAAAGAGAGGAATGCCGTTTACTTCGAAATAAAATGATTTTCCGTACTTGTCCGGCTCCTGAACCAGTCTGACAGAACGTAAGCCTATTTTTTCTGTTTTTTCAGTAATTACCCGGTTTTCCGCAGCAACGTTTGCTGTGAAATCATACAGGTGTTGATCCCCCCAGCCGGTTGGCATCCATCTTTTGGGATATGCAATTTCCAACTCCAAGAAAACGGTATTGTTGCCTCGGTGTAGCGTTACTTGTTTTGATACCGATCTTTTGGCTTCACCCGCTGCGGCATATTCAACCGTAACAGTTGCAGAAACAGGTTTTTCGGCGATGGAAAACACTTCGACTATATTTTCGATTTTAGCCGATTGTGCTGTAACAGATGTCTGTTTTACGAAAAAATCATCGATCCGTACCTTGTCATAAAATACCAAGGATACCGGTTTCCAGATCCCCATCTGTGCTATGCGGATTCCCCAGTCCCAACCGAACTGGTAAGGTGCTTTCCGGTTGTATATGCTCAGTTTTTCATCGCGGTGGTCGTTTCCGGCCGGATAATCGTACCCTGCGGTCAGCCGTGCAGGCATCAGCGATTGTACGGGTGAATAAAACCGGATGTATAAACTGTTTTCACCCTCTTTAAGTATGTTTTTTACCGATATTTTGTAGCCAACAAACATATTTTCGGAACGTAGAATCCGAGCGCCGTTCAGGAAAACATCGGCTTGCGTGTCTAATCCCTCGAAGAAGATAACCGCATCGTCATGCCTGAGTTGTTCGGCAGAAACGGTGAACGTTTTTTTGAAATCCCAGTTTTCGTCTTCTACCCATTGAACCAGCCTTTCGTTGGTCCCGTAAAACGGATCGGGCAACACTTTATGACGGATGAGGTCGTGCTGTACCGAACCCGGGACCTGAGCTTCGTACCAGGTGTCCTTACCGGTTTGCGAGAATGTCCACCCTTCGTTCAACCATAACGTTTCTCCGTTTTTCTGTGCGTACCCAAACACCGGCAAAAATGCCAACAACCAAAGTGATAGTTTTTTCATTTCTTTTATCAATCCTTTTTACAGGGTTTTTAATCGGATATTTCTGAACTCCACTTTCATGGGGGGGCCTACATGAACCTGAACGCCTATTAATCCTTGTTTCTTTCCGTTAAGCAAATCATTATCCGTTACCTCACTCATTAAAACACCGTTCAGAATGTGCTTCATTTTATTGCCGTTTACAATTAGGTGACAGGAGTTCCAATCGTTATTTTTGATGTGGCTTTTTAATTCGGCAACATCGGCTAATTCAACTATTTCTGCTTTTGTCCAGGCATTGTTCTTGACCAGGTCCGAAACCGGAAGGCTGGATAACGAGTCAGGTAAAGGATTTAACACCACCGTTTGTCCTTGATAGGCGAGTGTTGTTCTCCGTCGCTCTTCGTAGTTCTGCCCTGTATAGTTGTTTTTGCCGTCGATATCAAACTGGTATCCCCTGAGTGCATGGGGAAGATCTGCAATTTCCTCACTCCTGTAGTTGATACCGCTGTTCCCGTCTTCGCTAATGCGGTATTCCAATTTTAATTCAAAGTTTTCGGGAGCTCCGTCTTGCCAGACAATGAAAGAGTTTCTCGATAAAACGGTTTCGGGAGTTATCTCACCGGTAAGAATACCGTTCTCTATACGCCAGTAAGTGGAGTCGCCTTTCCATCCGTCCAACGATTTCCCATCGAAAATAGGTACAAATCCATCGTCGGTTTTTTTGTTCTGACATCCTGCGACAATTCCGAAAATTAACAGGACTGCGGGAATGAATAAGTTTTTCATTTGCTTGTTTTTAGAAATACAAAAGTAATAAATAAACCGCTAATTGGAAAAGATTGCAGTATGGAAACCTGATAACAAACCTGATTTTTTAATCTTTCCCGTGACAAGTTTATGGGTAAAACAGCCAATTTATTTCAAAAAATTGTAATTTTACGTTACAAACCGGATATGAGCTGACAAAAATGAAAACAATACCCACTATATCTTTCGATGACTATGTTCTTTTGCACCGGAGGCTGTATGGTTTATTCCGGCAGAGATGGAGCTTGCAGAAAACCGGCTTTTTGAAAAGAGTCTGGGAGGATTCTCTGCAGAGGTCCGTAGATGAAGGCTCGGAAGATTTGTTGCAAGGCCTTTTGTTTGATATGAAAACAGCGGTGATATTAGTCGACGAGATTGGCTTAAAGTATGCAGTGGTCTGTGCGGTTTTAATGTTCAGGCCGTTGATGAAAGGCTATGTTACGGTTGATGAAATCAGGAAGGAGTTTGGTGAAGAGGTAGCTGTCATTATTCGGGGTTTGAAGAAAGTGAACGACCTGACTGAAAAAAAATCGCGTGTTGAGTCGGAGAATTATATCAAGCTGCTCCTCTCCATAGCCGAAGATATCCGTGTGGTTTTCATACTGTTGGCCGAACAATTGCAGTTGATGCGCGATGCGAAAAAGTCGACTCCGGAAAATCGATTGGATCTTTCCGTTGAATCCACTTACCTGTATGCGCCGTTGGCACACCGATTGGGTTTATATACTATTAAGTCGGAACTGGAAGACTTGTCGCTGAAGTATACGGATAGGGAGACTTACGATTTCATTGCCCGGAAACTTAATGAAAGCAAACGTTCTCGAGATAAATATATCGAGGAGTTTATTCATCCGTTAAAGGAACGTCTGGATAAAACAAACCTGAAATACGATATCAAAGGCCGTACAAAATCCATTCATTCCATTAATAACAAGCTGAAAAAACAAAAGATTGAATTCGATAATATTTACGATCTCTTTGCTATACGCATCATCCTTGATTCTCCTTCGGAAATGGAAAAGGCACATTGCTGGCAAGTATACTCTATTGTGACCGATATGTATCAGCCAAATCCGAAGCGGTTGAAAGACTGGTTGTCCATACCCAAAAGCAACGGATACGAGTCATTACATATCACGGTGATGGGGCCGGACTCAAAATGGGTGGAAGTCCAGATCAGGACCCGGCGAATGGATGATATTGCCGAGCGGGGTTTGGCCGCCCACTGGAAATATAAGGGAATAAAAGAAGAATCCACGCTGGACGATTGGTTGAAATCGTTGCGGGAATCCCTGGAGAGCAGAGATGTGGATATCAGGGATAAACTGGGCGATTTTAAACTCGATTTGTACGACGAGTAGATTTTTGTTTTCACCCCGAAAGGTGATCTGTTCAAACTTCCTAAAGGTGCGTCGGTCCTCGATTTTGCTTTTGCCATACATTCTAAATTGGGTGCTACTTGTGTGTCTGGAAAGGTGAACGGAAAGAATGTGCCGATAAAACACATGCTGAAAAGCGGAGACCAGGTTGAGATAAACACCTCGTCGCACCAGTCTCCCAAACAGGACTGGTTGAATTATGTGGTGACCTCGAAGGCCAAAACCCGGATTCGGCAGTTGCTCAAGGAAGAAGCAGGAAAACAGGTGGATATTGCCAAGGAAATGTTGTCACGACGGATGAAAAACCGCAAGATAGACCTGGACGATCCGCTGTTGATGCAACTGATTAAAAAATTAAAATATAAAACGGTAACAGACTTTTACATCGATATCGCCGCTGAGAAACTGGAAGTGAACTGGGTGATAGACCGTTACTTGGAATTGGGAAGTAAAGAGTTTGAACACAGGGACTTCCTTTCAGCTACTAGCGCTGATAGTTTTGTCCTTAAACCATCTTCGCAAGAAATAAAAAGCTCTGACGAGCTTATTATTGATCAGAACCTGACCGGGGTGGACTACCGGTTGGCAAAATGCTGTAACCCCATTTACGGTGATGAGATTTTTGGATTTGTGTCGTCGCAAGGAATTAAAATTCACCGTACAAGTTGTCCCAACGCACACGATCTGTTCTCGCGTTTTGGTTATCGGATTTTAAAAGCCCGGTGGTCGGGCAAAACCTCGGGGACGGCAAACTATACATCCGTACTGCGCATCATTGGAAATGATCAGCTCAATATTGTAGCTAACTTGATGTCGATCATTTCAAAAGAAGACGGAGTGCAGATGCGCTCCATCTCCATCGATTCAAACGACGGATTATTTCAGGGAAACATCGCTGTAATGCTGGCTAGCACCTCTATGCTGGAACAATTAATAAAAAAACTGAAAGCGGTGAAAGGGGTAAAATCTGTTTCGAGATTGAATTGAACTGAGCTGCTAGTAACGGGGCATTGGAGGAGACGGGTTTATTTGAAACATGCTGAATCAACTGATTAATCGGGTCAACAATGCTTGCACATAAGCTCTCTCATAGTCATCCGGACGAAGAATTTCGTCACCATACTGAAGCAAATCGATATCTATAATAACCTTTCCTGTATCTTTATCGCGCGGTTGCCGTCCCATAGCAAACTCTATCATTTTTAATTTTTGAACAATTTCTTCCGATGGTAAATCGCTGTAAAAAACTGCCAATACATTCCGGAACGGGAAAGAATATTTCTCATCAGTCGCCGTAGTTATTATCGATGGGGTGAAAACAACATCGGGGAAATAATGAGCGAGCATCCTTCTTGCCCTGTCAATATTTTGTTTTGAGTATATATTCGAGCCTAAACTGACTAAGATTTTAACCATAGTAGATTTAAATTTTAAAAGGCAAATATAATCAGTTTTTTTTAAAAGGGGCAACCTAGAAACGAAAAACAACTATCTTTGTAGAAATAAACCTGTTGAATGATGAAAAATATCAGGCTGATTTTCGTTTTGTTTTTCATTCTGTTTGTCTATGTGACGTATGGACAGCATTCAAATCCACTGATTTACAAAATCAATATAAAAGAGAACATTGGAAGCAACACCTGGGTATATTTGCAGAACGGAATGCATCAGGCCCTGAACAAGAATGCCGATTGTATACTTCTTCACATGAATACGTACGGTGGCTCTGTTACAGAAGCCGACTCCATGCGTACCGCCATTTTAAATTTTCAGCTTCCCGTTTACGTATTTATAGATAACAACGCTGCTTCTGCCGGTGCACTGATTTCCATTGCGTGCGACAGTATTTTTATGAGATCGGCGGCCTCCATTGGAGCGGCAACTGTAGTGAGCGGCCAGGACGGTTCCAAAGCTCCCGACAAATACCAGTCGTACATGCGTGGAATGATGCGCGCAACAGCAGAAAGTCACGGAAGAGACACGGTCATTCAAAACAGGGATACATTGATAGAGTGGAAACGCGATCCGAAAGTTGCCGAGGCAATGGTGGATGAAAAAATTGTGATACCCGGCTTTGCGGATTCTACCCAGATTCTGACGTTAACGGCAAGTCAGGCCGTTGAGTTGCGTTACTGTGACGGCATTGCGGAAAATATCAACCAGATTGCCGTACAGTACCTGGGTTATCGTGATTACGACCTTGAAACGTATAATCCAACGCTTTACGACAGAATTAAAGGCTTATTGATGAACGGAGTTTTGCAGGCCATTTTAATCATGTTAATCATTGGAGGAATTTATTTCGAATTGCAAACGCCGGGGATCGGCTTTCCTACCGCGGTAGCTGTGACGGCTGCCTTGTTGTATTTTACGCCGCTTTACCTGACCGGCTATGCGCAAAACTGGGAGGTTTTGTTGTTTGTATTGGGTTTAATTTTGATTGTCTTTGAGATTTTTGTTATTCCCGGATTCGGAGTGGCAGGTATCTCGGGGATAATACTTGTTTTTACGGCTTTAATACTTGCTCTGGTCGGGAACATCCATTTCGATTTCAGCGGTTTATCTCTCAGGCAACTGTTTCGTGCGATAATGGTTGTTTTTGCAGGAATAGGAATGGGGTTGGCCCTGATAATCTATATGTCGAGCCGGATCGGAAAACCGGGAATTTTCAGCCGCGTTGCCTTGGTTTCCGATCAGGAAGGATATGTTTCTGTGCCTATGGAACCGCTGACATTAGTCGGACAAACCGGAATAGCCTCTACTGTGCTTCGTCCGTCCGGAAAAATAAGGATAGGAGACCAGCATTACGACGCGGTATCGATGAAAGGATTTATAGAAAAGGGAGACGAAGTAGTTGTAAAACGTTACGAAAACTTCCAGCTTTATGTGATGAAGAAATAAACGCTATAAATCCCCGTACTCCGGTATTTCCTGTAAATAATCAAACGACATATCTTCGTAGTTCATTTTACAGCAATAGTGAGACATCCCGTTGGATACAATCAGGTATTTCACTTTCAATACAATATTGTATCTCACTACCTGATCGAAAACCTGTTGAGTAATCTCTATATCGGGTTTCTTAAATTCACAGATAACCACCGGACGGAGGCTGTTGTCATACACAACGGTATCGCATCGTTTGGTGAGCGAGTTTAACCTGATCATCGTTTCATTTGCCATTAAAGAAGCTGGATATCCTTTCTCTGAAATCAGGTAATGCACAAAATGCTGGCGTACCCACTCTTCGGGGGTCAAGGATACATATTTCCTGCGTAACGGATCGAAAATTTCCAAACCGTTAGGGGTTTTTCGGATTTTAGCATCGAAAGTTGGCAAATTTAACGCATACATATGTTATCTTTGTTCATCGGGAAAAGTGATCAGACAAAAGTAAATTAAATATGAGAACCAAACAAGAAATTGTTGAAAATTGGCTTCCACGTTATACAAAGCGCTCTTTGGAAGATTTCACCAAATTCATTCTGTTGACCAATTTTCAAAAATATGTCGAAATTTTTGCCCATCATTTTAACGTTCCTATCTTGGGACTGGATGCCAATATGCCCAGCGCATCGTCCGATGGAGTTACCATCATTAATTTTGGTATGGGGAGCGCCAATGCCGCGACTATCATGGATTTACTGAGTGCGGTTTCTCCAACAGCGGTGTTGTTTCTGGGAAAATGCGGCGGAATAAAAGCACAAAATGAACTTGGTGACTATATATTACCTATTGCTGCTATTCGCGGAGAAGGAACCTCAAACGATTATCTTCCACCCGAAGTGCCTTCATTGCCGGCATTTAGCCTTATGCGTGCCGTTTCTTCAAATATCCGGGATTTTGGGCGTGATTACTGGACCGGAACAGTTTACACCACGAATCGTCGCGTGTGGGAATAT
>Ga0172377_10008113_pt1 | contig 10778 bp, 9 predicted proteins | sample Pumphouse3metaG_FD_119749 | JGI IMG/M metagenome (GOLD analysis project Ga0172377, IMG submission 119749) | Leachate microbial communities from a municipal landfill in Southern Ontario, Canada - Pumphouse #3 metaG | ecosystem: Engineered > Solid waste > Landfill > Unclassified | place: Canada... | reverse complement strand
AGTTCTTTGTCGTTAACGTGAAAGCGCGAAGTAAGAACTGTTAATCCTTTTGTCTTGCTGTTCACATGTATTTTCTTGATGCGATTTCCTCTTTGATAAAAACTGCCGTTCCCTCTCGTCGCATAATAGAGTTCTCCGGTCGCTGGAACAAGAACGACACCGACGACGACTTCGTGTCTAAAAGCTAAAGCGACATTGGTCGTAAACTCATCGTTTTTGTCGACGAAGTCTTTGGTGCCATCCACCGGATCGACAATCCACACATAATCATTTTGGAGACGTGTTTTGTCATCACTTGATTCCTCGGTTAAGAAGGCGTGGTTTGGATAGGCTTGGGATATAACATGACGAATTAATTCGTCAGCAGTCTTATCTGCCATCGTGACCGGCGAATCATCTTCTTTGATTTCAACAGCAAAAGGCTTTTTATATATCTCCATTATTTTCTCACGAGCTTGGAGCACGGCGCGAATCGCAACGCGAAGTTCATTCTCCCACATGGTTCTTGTTCTCCTTTGCTAACTTATCGAGGTCGGCGACGATAGCCATCGCTTCTTGATGACCACCTTTTTCCATTCTCACGCCAGCGGCATTGGCGTGTCCGCCACCGCCGTATTTCACGGCAATTTCCCGTATCGGAATGCCATTACTTCGAAGTTCGACGCGCAGGCCCCCGGTCTCATTTTCCGTGAATAGAGCAAAAATTGGATAGCCTTGAATATTTGCTAAGACATTGACCTGACTCGAAGCATATGCAAACTCTAGTCCGTGAGACAAATAGTCTTTTGTTTTTACATAACAATAGACGACTTTATTTTCCGTTTTTTGGTAATTTGAAAGCAAAAAGCCTTTGTATTTGAGCTGGTTTTCTTGCGTCTGATATATGACATCATAAATCGGTTTAGTTTCAAGCCCAAAATCATAAAGGTGGCTTACGATATCAAAGGTTTCCTTTCTAGTCGGAGGATAAAGAAAGCGACCGGAATCGGTGATAATGCCCAAAAAGATGGCTTCTGCAGCTTTTTTGCTGAGAGATATGCCTTTTTCGAACGCCAGGCGGGCGATGAGTTCGGCTGTGGCTATGACTCCGTGATCTAATATTTTGTCATAGGGAAAAGGATTGCTTTCGTGATGATGATCAATCTTTACATAGGCTTGAGCAAGGGTGATGCGCTGGTCTTCAACCAAGGGAAAATCGGACACATCTACAAGAATCGCCAAAGACTTCCTAATTATGTCTTCGGTGATGAGATCCATTTTACCAAGGCGTTCAAAAAGAATGGCGAGTCCGCTTCCGACGGCATAAATGCTTTTGTGAGGATAAGCCTGTTGAAGAACTTCTCGCAAAGCGATTTGGCTTCCATAGCAGTCGCCATCAGGAAGGGAGTGTCCAAAAATGACAATCGAATCGTATTTTTCTATTAGTGAAAAAACGGCTGCGGTCGGTTTGTTCATCATAGCCTCCTTTTATCAAAAAAGCCCCTTGCGAGGCTTTTTAAGCACATTACTCGGCTTTGCCGATACAACCAAAAACTTCACACTTGGCACGAACGACTTTGCGAATTCCTTTCATGCCGGGACCGATGATTTTCCGCGGGTCATAAACTTTGCTATCAGCAGCGATGACTTCACGGGTGATTTTGGTCCATTCTTGTTGGCACTCGGTATTGACATTAATCTTGCTGGTACCGCGTTCGATTGCCATTTTTATTTGAAAATCGGGAATGCCAGATCCACCGTGTAAGACTAATGGTGTAGTGACGAGCAAATCGCGAATCTCGGCCATTTCTTTGAAGCCTAATTTGGGCTCGCCTTTATACGGCCCATGAACTGATCCAAGAGCCGGAGCCAAGCAATCGATGCCAGATTCCTTTACCATTCTCACGCACTCGAGAGGGTGGGCGTACATCGTCTCAGCAACAACATCATCTTCTTGACCGCCGACACGGCCTAACTCGGCTTCAACCGATACGCCGCGTTCGTGAGCATATTCCACGACCTTTTTGGTCATGGCGATGTTTTCTTCAAGCGGATGATGAGAAGCATCAATCATCACGGAAGTAAAGCCGGCATCAATCGCCTTCACACACATTTCATATGAGCTGCCGTGGTCGAGGTGAACAGCGACGGGAACAGTGATGTTTCGGTCTTTAAGATATCCTTTGACCATTCCCACAATCGTATTGAAACCACCCATGTACTTGGCGGCGCCTTCGCTAACGCCGAGAATGACGGGTGCTTTAAGTTCTTGCGCTTCTTCAAGGACAGCCGCGGTCCACTCCAAATTGTTGATGTTAAACTGACCGACAGCGTACTTCTCTTTTAATGCTTTTAAGAGCATTTCTTTCATGCTAACTAGTGCCATTTTATTTTTCTCCTTATTGTTATATTAATATAAATCTTCGATTTTTACTTTTTCTTCGTCTTCGGTTTCTTCCGCTTCTTCTTCGATTTCTTCTTTATCTTCATCTTTTTCAATCTTGAGATATTCGATTTCTTCCTCATCGATTTCTTCGGTTTCTTCAACGTCCGAATAGACATCATTCATATCAATATGAACTTTGTCAAAAGTGTGGTGTTCGCGAAGATCCCAAAAGTTATCTGTCAAGGCAACGAAGCGACCATCGAGTGAGATGTTTGTATAAAAACGGCTGATCTGATTGCGCATTTCTTCTTTGGTTAATGCGGCTTTGATGCAAACCGCTTCCCACAACTCATGAAAGCTAATCGGCAATTGTTTGGTTTCGCATATGACCTCATAGGCGAGGTCGAGCATCGATTTTTCGGACATGTAATTCTCCTTTTACATTTGTTCGGGGGCGTTGATTCCGAGGACGTTAAGAGCATTTCTCATAACTATTTGACTAGCCTTGCAAAGGGCTAAACGCGATTGTGACAATTGGATATTATCACGATCTATCACACGACATTCAGTGTAGAAAGTGTGGGTGAGTCCCGCCAGTTTCTGAATGTACGATGCAACCTTATAAGGTTCGCGAGTTTTAGCACAGTTTTCAATCGTGTTTGGTAACTCCTGAAGGTGCTTTAATAAGTTAATCTCAGACGGCTCGCGAAGATTTGACGCCGAGATGTCAAGACCGATATCTGCTCCGGTTTCTAGTAATTTGCACAAGCGGGCATGAGCGTATTGCGCATAGAACACCGGATTTGACGCGCTGCGCTCTAATGCGAGATTATAATCGAAGTCGAGATGGCTAGTCGCTGCTCGTGCGACAAAGAAATAACGCGTCGCATCGACGCCGACTTCTTCAGATAACTCACGAAGGGTGACGGTCGTGCCACCTCTTTTTGACATTTTAACTTCGACATCACCTTTCATTAGGCGAACGACTTGAACAAGTTCGAAATCAATAATTTCAGCAGGATAGCCTTTCATCATGAGCGCGCTGCGCATGCGATTAGTATATCCGTGATGATCAGCGCCGAGAACATCGACCAATAAATCATAACCACGAGATAATTTTTCGAGATGGTAAGTGATATCTGGCATCAAGTAAGTATAAGTTCCGTCACTTTTGACGACCGGGCGATCTTTGTCATCAAGAAAAGCTGTGGTCCGAAGATAAGTCGCACCGTTGTCGATATAGGTAAATTCGCGGTAATCCTGCAAAGTTTGTTCGACCTTGCCATTTTTTCTGACATCGGTTTCGAAACTATAAATATCAAAAGACACGCGGAAATCCGCCAGATCTCTATTGATTTTTTCTAGTTCGAGACGAATACCTTCGCGAATAAAAATCTGCATATTTTCTTCAGTATCGCCGATGAGCTTGTCCGCATATAGTTCTTTTACTTGTTTGGCTATATCGACTAGATCGAGACCATGATAGCCGTCTTCTGGCACCTTGGCGTCGAATCCAAATTCGTTTAAATAGCGGGCGCGTAATGACGCTCCCATCTTACCGACTTGGGCTCCGGCATCATTGACATAAAATTCTCTGGTTATGTCATAGCCGGCAAATTCATAGAGACGGCAAATCGAATCGCCAATCGCTGCGCATCGTGCGTGTCCGAGATGCAAATCGCCAGTCGGGTTCGCGCTGACAAATTCGACATTGATTTTTTGGTTTTTCGCCGCGCCTCGGCCATAGTCTTTATCTAAAGCAACAATATCGCCCACAATAGCTTGAAGGGTCTCAGGGGCGATGAAGAAATTTAAGAAACCGGGACCGGCTATCTCAATTTTTGCCAAACCTTTCTGATCGATATTCTCAACGATTTTCGCCGCAAAGTTCCGTGGGTTCATCGCTACTTTTTTGGCATGTTGTAAAGCTGCGCTCGTCGCGTAATCGCCTCTGGTTTCATCTTTTGGATGTTCTAAAACGATATCGCTATCTTGAATTTTCAAACCAAGTTGATTGATGGCGAGTATGATTTTATTCTTAAGAAAGGTTTCGATGTTCATATGTTTTTGTCAAAGTTATATTATACTTATACATTAGTATAATTCAATCATTATATTGGTTGAGACGGCTCAAGGTTTCTTCTTTTCCGAGAAATTTAATAATTTCTTCAAGCTCAGGCCCTCTATCCATGTGAGTAATTACTAGGCGCAGCGGCTGATAAAGACTGGCGCCAGCGATACCTGTCTTTTTTTGAACAGACGCAATTAACTCAGAAAAATTTGTAACATCCAAATCGAATTCTGACAGTGCTTCTTTAAAAGAAGAAATGGCGAATTGCGCATTATTGATTAGTTGCTGCTCGCGAGGAGTGAAATCAGGATTCTTGAGAAGGAACGGTCCAAGATAATCGAGTATTTCGCGACCATAACTAATTTGAGTTTTGTAAATATTAGCTAATTTAAAAAGATAGTCATCACTATACAAATCACTAGCGAGGGTTTTTACAAATGGTCGTATAAAAGCTGTGTAAGACAAGTTCGTCATTTGCTTGATGTGTGCGGAATTTATTTTGCGCAGAGCTCTGATATCAAAACGCTGATGTCCGGCCTTCATTTTTATTATGTCGAATTCCTTGACCAAATCATCGAGATCACAAACTTTATTCGTGCCTTTTTCACCGAAATCAAGATGGTACAAATATTGGCAAATCGCCTCGGGAACATACCCTTCTTCGCGTAACTTGTATACTAACTTTTCTTCGCTTTCACCTTCCCATTTGATATTTGGCAAATGAAGAAAGGCGGGGATTGGCCAATTCAATGCGCGGTACAACGCGATGTAGCGGCCGAAATTAGAAAGATTGTCCGATTCCGAGATGATGTGGGTGATAATCATCAGATGATCATCGACCATCGCCGCAAATTCAACAGTCGGCTGCCCTGAACCATTCACGATTACCCAATCCCTTGTATCCATTTTTTCTAGAGGAATTTTCTCAAGGCGCAAATCGGTGATGGCACTGTCGCCGAGAGAACCCATTCGAAAATAGATGGCGGGCCGAGTTTCAGTTAAAGAGGCACCTTTTTCTCTTGGCGGTATCTTTTTGTAGGCGACCTGCATCGCTAATAATTTATCGATATAACGCTGATAAATATCTAAGCGTTCAGACTGAACATATGGTGAGAAAATGGGGTTAGGATTAAGAGGCGATTCATCAGCATTTAAACCAAGCCATACAAGATCTTCATAAGCATATAATTTCAAATTACTGTTTTTTTCACCTTTTTGTTGAATATTATCGAGTCGGAAGATATAAGAGCCGTGATACTTTTTTGCCAGCATGTAGGCAATAAAAGACCTTCTCAAGTCATTAAGATTAAGGTGGGCGCCATCACTCGAACTAAAAATCACTCGCACCGGCACAATCATATCCTTTGTAACATGACAACAGAGATGGCCCGGGCCGCTTCACCGCGTCCCACCGCATCGCAGCCTTCGTTGGTCATCGCCTTCACTGAAATCGTCTCTTTTTCAACTAGCAAAACATTGGCGAGATTGATGATCATCGCCGACAAATATGGGGCTAGTCGTGGTTTTTCAAGTGCAATCGAAATATCGATATTGCAAATTGAATATCCGTTAGCATCAATTAAGTCTTTGACTTTTGAAAGCAAAGTCAGGCTGTCAGCATCTTTGAAACGCTTGTCTGAATTGGGGAAATGAGTGCCGATATCTCCGAGGGCGAGGGCACCTAAAAGGGCATCCATGAGAGCGTGGCAAACAATATCGGCGTCGCTGTGGCCAAGCAATCCTTTTTCATAAGGAATGTGCACTCCACCTAGAACCAATTTGCGTCCCGTCACGAGACGATGAATGTCTTCACCATAACCAATCCGATACATAATCAATCTCCTATACATTAAATCTAAAAAACATGATATCGCCGTCTTTGACGAGATAATCGCGACCTTCGATGCGAAGTTTTCCTGCTTCCTTGACGGCTAGCTCGCTGGCAAAGAGGCGAATGTGTTCATAACTATATACTTCTGCCTTGATGAAGCCTTTTTGAAAGTCGGTGTGAATGATGCCGGCGCATTGCGAAGCGCTCATGCCATTTTTGAATGTCCAAGCGCGGCATTCATCGGCTCCAACGGTGAAAAAGGTCGCTAAATCAAGAAGGCGATATGTGGCGCGAATGACTTTGTCGAGACCGGATTCACTGGCTCCCATCTCTTGTAAAAATTCTTCTCGATCTTCTTTGGCGAGCAATGAGAGTTGATATTCAATTTCGCATGATATAGGTATGACTTGGGCTTTTTCCTGATCAGCGATGCGAATTACTTCTTGATAATGCGTGGCGCTATTTAAGTCAGCATAATCTTCTTCGCCGACATTAGCGACATAAATCATCGGTTTTAAGGTTAAGAGATGTAAATTTTTGTTAGCAAAGCTAAGCTGTTCGCTAGTAAGCGGAAGATTGCGAGCGGAAACGCCACGATTTAAGCCTTCTTTGACAAGAGATAGAATAGCCATTTCGAAAACCGATTCTTTATCCTTTGCTAAACGCGCTTTGTTTTCGACTTTGGCAATTCGCTTTTCGATGGTGTCAAGATCGGCAAGCGCCAATTCGAAATTAATCGTTTCGATGTCGCGAAGGGGGTCGACGGTGTTTTCAATATGGATGATTTCATTCGATTCAAAGCATCGCACGACTTGAACGATGGCATCGCACTCGCGAATGTGAGCGAGAAATTGATTGCCTAACCCTTCTCCTTTGGAGGCGCCGCGGACGAGGCCGGCGATATCGTAAAACTCAAAGGTCGCATAAATTGTTTTGAGCGGTTTAAAAAGATCGGACAAAAAATCAAGGCGTTCGTCGGGAACGATGACAACTCCCGTATTTGGTTTAATCGTCGCAAAGGGATAGTTTGCGGCTTCGACTTGCGAATTCGTGATCGCATTGAAGAGAGTTGATTTACCGACATTGGGAAGACCGACGATACCGGCTTTTAATGGCATAATATTTTACCTTCTATCATAAACAGGCATTGTTATTATATAACAAGCATTACGAGATAGTAAGAAGGTAAAGAAAAAGCCCTAAATTTAGGGCTTGCATGTTCAAGGACTTAATTTTTAGCTTAAATCTTCTTGATGTTCGCAGCTCTTAAGCCACGAGCAGATTCCTCAACATCGAATTCTACTTTTTCGCCAACTTCAGCGGTCTTGTAGTCGTCCATGACTAAGGATGAATAATGGAAAAAGACATCTGAGCCTTCATCGGTGTGAATGAAGCCATAACCTTTTTCCTTATTGAACATTTTGACTGTTCCCTTCATGAAATCCTAACCTTTCTTATAATAGTACTTGTGAGTCAATTAACTCACCGTGATATAATAGCATTCAAATTAGAATTTATCTATCTTTTTTTAATATTTTCGACGGTTATCAAAATGTATTTTCGCTCGTGAATACTGGTTGTTAAAAGCGTAAAAACTAGCTCCATAAGAGATGATAAAAGATAAGAACAAAATGCTGATTAAGGGTCGAAAATCAAAGATGTAGGGGATGTTTGTTCCGACATAGCCGGCGATGACGTGGGTGATGACATAATCGACGATAGCGATTTCGATAGCTGATAAAAAGAAAGACATGGAGCTGAAGATGATTCCACAAACGATAAACGATGTGCGTATTTGTTTTTTTGGAATACCTAGATAATCGAGCAGAATAATTTCTTTGCGATTTTCTTCGATGGTTATATACATGACGATAAAGAAAAGAAAAAATGATGTGAGTACCGCCAATGAAGAAAAGGAGAGTAAAACAACCTTAAAAAACAACATCGTCTCATCAAGACCGGCGGTGATTGATTTAATTGGATTGTAAAATTCAAACTCGCTATATCGATGATTTAGCCGCGTAATAAGGAGATTTGAATCGACGTTGTCGTCGATTGCCAAAATAATGTTTTTCGGTATCAATTCAAAGGCGCTGATTCCTCCTTGAAGCTGAAAGAAACCAAGGCTCCAAAAAGGACGATGGTGCAGGGTGTTTTTGCTGCCTTGAGCGACTCCGACTATCTCGGCTTGTACCAGAGAATATCGTTTTTCAATCCGATTGTTATCATAGGCGATATTTTGATAATTGACGGCAATTTGCAGCTTTTTACCAACGATTTCCCTTGCTGTTAGCAGCTCGTTTGCTAAAGTTACAGAAACGGCAATTTCATCAAGGCTTACCGGCTTGCGACCATAGATTACCTTGCCGAGATCACTGGAAAAAGAAACACCTCCGCTCAAGCTCGATTGAATGTTTCCTTGCAATACTCCGAGTGGCGGATCAAAGATGGCGTTCTCGCTTTCTTCATATATCAGTGTGTCGGCGTCAATCGCCTTTTCAATCTGCGCATCGCTTAATGAGATGAAAATGTTTTTGGCAAAACCAGCCAAAAAAGAATTAGGGTGATAATAATAGCCTCCATCTGTAGCATAAGCATAATTTGAAATTCCCTGCTCGCTACCTATTATTCTCGGGAGTATAGAGACATCAATTGTTTCTTTATCGACATGAAAAACGAGCAAACGCTGAAGAAGACAGGGACCCGAGATCGGGCAATGAGTTGGGTGAAAATCATCTCCCGCAAGTTCAAAAACATAATCTCTAAGCGATGGCTCCAACGCGGCTATTTCGAGAAAGGTTTCAGGACCATTTCTCGTCGTTAAAAAGTAGCATTTGGCCATCTGCCAAGGAAACTCATGCCTGCCATCATCGACGCTCGGAATGCGCATTTTTTCTTGAAAGACATATTCGTTCCATAGATGATTCGTATGATAGATAGACGGCGCGGCGCTTTCGATGACGCCGCATAGGTGAAAGACTTGTTCGTCTTCATACTGCCAATCGTTATTGGCGATACCTAAAGTTAATAGAGGTCGTTGGGTAGATATGTAGTTTCCAAGTGAAGTATAGTTCCTTTCTATTCTTAATGAATAGCAGATTCCGACCATATCGTTATATGGAAGTCCGATGATCATTTCATCGCTGTCTAAATTTGTTTGTTGATAGGGATAGACCGGATGATTTTGAGCGCGTTCATCTAACCAATAAAAATCATTAATTTGCCGAGTCGTAAAACGCGGCAAGATAACCTTGTGCGATGTCGACGATATAAATAGTTCGTCGCGATCTTGAAAAAAGGATTCAAAGTTGACGGCATACGATGCGCCAACGCCTGAGACCCAAGCCCCATAAGTTTGAGCGATGTTTGTCACATTTTCATAACTCGCGCTATATGCGTTTATCGGTGCGCCGCTTTCACCTCTTTTCGACATTATTATCATCCCGTCCTCTATCACTTCCGAAAATCCCGTAACGATTCGCTCTTGAATTGAGAAGGTCATGATAATCGAGAGCCCGGCCCCGAGGAGGCCAAGCGACATCATGGCATTGTTTAGCACCACGCGATATTTTTTGGTTTTAATGAGCGAAAACGCTCGTCTAATCATCGTTTTTAAAGGCATTTGCGGTTTCATATTTTGTTTTTTTAGCTGGGGAAAAATGATTTTCGTTTTAATGTTAGAGCGCTCGTAAGCGATATCGTTAGTGACAACTCCATCGGCGATTTTGATTTTCTTGTCGCAGTAGCGAGTGACGAGATGTTCGTCGTGCGAGACGACGAGAACGAGATGGCGCGATGATATCGTTTTAAGAATCTCCATCACCTTATTTGCGTTTTGCTCGTCGAGAGCGCCTGTCGGCTCGTCGCAGAGAATTAGCGCGGGATTATTAACGATTGCTCTAGCGATGGCCACGCGCTGTTTTTCACCTCCCGAAAGCAAGTTGACAAAGGTGTCTTTTTTATCGCTTAACGAGACGAGATTTAAAATTGAGGAGATATGTCTTTTTTTGATTGCAGATGTCTCGTCGGTTAAAGCATCGAGCGGCAGCATGATATTATTCGAAACCGTATCCGATTCAAAGAGACGAAAATCTTGAAAGATATAGCCGACATTAAGCAAGCGAAAATAGCTCCTCTCATCGCGATTGAGGATGCTCATGGATTTATTTTTAAATATATAATTTCCTCGATAATCATCATCGATTCCAGAAAGGATATTCAATAGAGTCGTCTTGCCGCAGCCGGAAGGGCCGACGATGGCGAAAAATCCTGTCTTTGGGAAATGTAGCGAAATGTCGTTAAGAACTCTGCGTTCTCCATATTGTTTAATGATGCGATCTAAGCGAATCATCTTCAGTTCTCCCGCAACTCTTCGGCAAGAGATAGCGTCTTAAAAAGACGCAATGGCAAGTAAGTGAATATTAGGGTCGTTAAATAACCGAAATAAAAGACGATGAAAACCAAGAAGAACGGTATATCTAAAAAAGAGGTAAAAGGAATGCTGATAAGGT
>Ga0172377_10008111_pt1 | contig 10780 bp, 10 predicted proteins | sample Pumphouse3metaG_FD_119749 | JGI IMG/M metagenome (GOLD analysis project Ga0172377, IMG submission 119749) | Leachate microbial communities from a municipal landfill in Southern Ontario, Canada - Pumphouse #3 metaG | ecosystem: Engineered > Solid waste > Landfill > Unclassified | place: Canada... | reverse complement strand
CCGCCGATAATTCTCATGGATGAACCTTTCGGGGCGGTCGATCCTCTTACGAGGGTGAGACTGCAGGACGAGTTCGCCAGAATTCAGGAGGAGCTGCACAAGACAATCGTTTTCGTGACCCACGATATAGACGAGGCGATAAGACTGGCAGATAAAATAGCCGTTATGAAAGGGGGAAGGATTCTCCAGTTCGACACGCCCGAAGAGATTCTCGCAAGGCCGGTAGAAAAGTTCGTGCATGATTTTATGGGCTCCGACAGGGCTCTGAAGAGGCTCTCGAGAATTCCCGTTCTTGAGTACATAGAGAAAAGCGAAACGATAGACGTTAACGGCGGCTGGGAGCAGCTGGGTGTCACAAAAGAGGAGTTCGTCTGGGCACTGGACGAGAAGAAAAAACTGATCGGATGGGTAGATGTTTCTCATTCCAGCAGAGAGCTTCCACTCAGTGAAGCTCTCACTGAGATGCTGGAGGAAGAGATTTTGAGCCCCGACAGCACGGTGAAGGAAGCGCTCTCGAGAATGCTTGAAAGCGGAACCATGGCTCTGCCGGTCGTAGATAGAGCGGACCGCTTTCTTGGCCAGATAAGTCTATCGAAAATTCAGGAGTTGACCAAGAGTGACAGAGAAGAAGAGTAGAGTCATATCCTGGATAATCCTCGGGATATTTCTTCTGGCGTTCATTCTGCTCATATCCAATATGGCGCTCTGGGAGAGCTTTCTAAGATGGCTCTTTCCGGAAGAGAGGGAGGTTCTTCACCCCAGGGGTACCCTGCTGGAACTCGTGGGAGAACACCTGTGGATGGTGATTGTGTCAAGTGGACTCGCAACTGTCATAGGTATTTCGATCGGCGTTCTCGTTACGCGACCGCTAGGAAGGCAGTATCTGCCTCTCGTTTCCAATCTCAGCTCTCTCGGACAGACCTTTCCTCCCGTTGCGGTGCTTGCCCTTGCGGTTCCTCTACTTGGATTCGGGTTCAAGCCCACGGTGGCGGCTCTGCTGCTATATGGACTACTACCTATAGTAAGGAATACGATAACCGGTATCGAGAATATCCCCTCTGAAGTCCGCGAAGCGGCTTACGGCATGGGTATGTCTTCCTGGCAGGTGCTCTTCAAGATCGAGCTTCCTCTCGCGCTGAAGGTTATTATGTCGGGAATACGGATATCCGTTGTTATCAATATCGGGACGGCGACCGTCGGAGCCACTATAGGGGCCGGCGGACTTGGATCGCCCATAACGGCGGGGCTCGTGTCGGAGAATCCCGCCTTCATACTGGAAGGAGCCATTCCTGCCGCCCTTCTTGCCTTCTCTGCCGATGCGCTGCTGGGGAATATTGAGAAGAGTATTTCCTCTGAGTAAGAAGACTGGCAGACAAGCTATTGTTGATTATCAAGCGGTCTATCCCCGTAATTGTTGATTGTGGCAGAGCTGCCACCGCCTGCAGGACGCGGAACGGAAATCTTGCCGCTCACAAAGAGATCGCCGAGTGCCCTTACATCTCTCCCTGACGGGTTCTGGAAGAAGCGCAGCCCGAAGTGAGGCATGGAGGCAAAGATGTGATCGAAGATGTCAGACTGTAATGATTCATAGTTTACCCAGGAAGTATCCTTGCTGAAGCAGTAAATCTCAAGTGGAAGTCCGGTGTCAGCCGGCTGAAGCTGTCTGACCATGATTATCATGTCTTTGTTGGTTCCGGGATGGTTTCGGAGATAGGCGGTCACATATGCCCTAAAGGTCCCAATATTCGTCATCCTTCTGCCGTTGACCGGTTCGCTCACATCTATCTCGTTCTCCCTGTTGAATTTCTCGATCTCTTTCTTCCTGCTTTCGAGATAAGGTCTCAGAATCTCGATTCTGTAAAGCCGGTCGAACAATTCGTCGTCTAAAAAGCGAATCGAGGAGTTGTCTATAAATACCGATCTCTTGATACGCCTTCCCCCGGCCTGAAACATTCCCTTCCAGTTCTTGAAGGATTCAGAGATCAAGGCGTAGGAGGGTATTGTGGTGATCGTCTTGTCCCAGTTCTGGATCCTGATAGTGGTAAGTGTTATATCTATGACATCTCCGTCGGCCTGGAATTTCGGAACCTCTATCCAGTCGCCTATACTGACGAGATTGTTCTTTGAAATCTGGATGCTGGCGACCAGTCCCAGAAGCGAATCTCTGAACACTACCAGAAGAACGGCCGTCATTGCTCCAATTCCACTCAGAATACCCCATGGAGAGATTTCGGTCAGCACGGATACCGCAATGACTCCGGCCACAATGTATATCATGATCTTGACTACGGTCATATAGCTCTTTATCGGCTTGTCTCTGGAGGTCTCGAGAGACTGGTAGGCGCTTGTGAAGACGTCGAGGAAGGCGTCAACAACGACAGCCGAAATGAATATCAAGTATGTTGTAACCAGCTTGTAGATCAAGCCCTCTATCGCAGGAAATGCCCGGGCGAAGAGAGCGATAACTATTGCAGGTATCATCAGTGCTATCTTATAGAGAAGTTTGTGCTTGATTAGATGATCGTCCCACTTGAACGCGGACTTTCTGACTATGATTTCTATGGGCTTTATCAGGAGCTTCTCGAAGAGGAATTTCGAGAGAAAGGCCACGACTATCATGATTATTCCAACAACTATGTTGGCCAGTACCAAGTCGAAAGTCTCACTGAGTCCGAGGGCCGAAAACCACCCGGCAAAGATGTCTACCACCTGATCGCCTCCAGAGACAATAATAACATCACCGGCATGTAAGGGCTACTTGTACTAAGGGTTCTATAATCTAATGGATGGAGGAGTCAATGTAAATTTCATTACAGATTCACCGGAACAGAGGGTTACAGAGATCGCCACAATGTCGTAAAATAGTATATTGGAGGTGAGTGAGTTGAAATGTCCCGAATGCTTCTCTAATGACAACAGGGCGACGCCACTTAAGAACCCCGAAGATTGCCTGACGAACCATGTTCAATATGTCTGCTCCACGTGTGGCAGGGCGATTTGCATGGAGGACGATGAACGGGAAAGACACGGTCCCCGATCCTCCTTCAGTTCTTTCAATGACGCAATGCTTTACCTCCGGGCAGCCGAAGCGCTATTCAATGGGCCTTGCGGCATCTACGAACTCACAGATGGAGCGAAGGTCTTCTATAAGATTTTCAAGGACAAAGACGGGCTTATGAACTACCTCTTGGAGAACCCGGAGAAGAGATGCCCTCTGGGAGAGGCGCTTCACGAAACAGAGGAATTCAGGCCGGTGGTTGAAGGGCAGATCCGGAAACTGGACAAAGACGAGGTCGAAGAGTATTTAAGAGAGAGAGAAGTTGATGAATAGCTTTGAGACAATCTTTCTTCTCGTTGTCTATGTAATCGCTTTCTTCGAACTCTTTTTGCTGTCCCTCAACTATAGGAATTCGAAGCTATCTAAGGTCTCACTTCCAGATAACTTGCGAGACGTCTTCAATGATGATCTCATCGAAAAGTCTGTGGAATATACGAGAGCCAAGGGAATTCTTGTCATGGTCTCTTCTGTCGTGAACCTTCTGGTACTGAGTTTAGGGATCTTCTGGGCATTCAGGGCAATCGAATCCCTTTCAACGAAATTGGCGGAGGGCTTTGCGATGCGCGGCCTCATCTTCTTCATCTTGATCGCCGCAATTTCCTTCGTGATCTCTCTCCCCTTTTCGATTTACTCGACATTCGTTTTGGAGAACAGATATGGTTTCAATCGGACGACACCAAAGACGTTTGTTGTTGATAAATTGAAAGTTCTGCTTCTGGTTGCGCTAATTGGAATTCCGCTCATTTATCTTGCGCTTCTAGCTATCGACTCGTTCACGTACTGGTGGGTCTACTTGCTTATCGGAGTGATTGCATTTGAGCTGCTCACTCAGCTGATCTTCCCTACAATCATTCTTCCCCTCTTCTACAAGCTGAAGCCTCTCGAAGATGAGGATCTTATGAAAAGGATTAGAGCGATTGCCGAGAGATCTGGTTTTGCAGTCAAGTCGATCCTCGTTATGGATGCATCGAGAAAAACCGGCCATACGAATGCCTTCTTCACGGGTATCGGAAGGGCAAAGAGGATAGTCCTGTACGACAGCCTTCTCGAGAAGCATTCTTCTGAAGAGATAGAGGCGATCTTCGCCCATGAGGCCGGTCACTTCAAGCGTAAACACATACTCAAGGGGATGCTATTATCTAACGCGGTTACGGTTTTCGCCGTATTCCTTTTATGGCTGATCGTCGAGAGCGACACCGTTGCCGGCATCTTCGGAATCTCAGAGAAATACACGATTCTGCTTTATGCGGGGATCTTCCTGTCTTCGATCTTCACGGTCCTTGACTGGATAGACTCGTTCATAAGCAGGAAATGGGAATTCGAGGCCGACAGGTATGCGGCGCAGATTACAGGTAATCCGCAACCGATGATCGGAGCCCTGAAGAACCTCTCCGTGTCGAATCTGTCGAACCTCAGTCCGCATCCTATGTACGCTGCCCTTTATTACTCGCATCCGCCGTCGTGGGAGCGAATTGAAAAGCTGAATAAAATAGTCTCTAATATACACGAAAGAAAGAGTAGGGGGTGAGATCTTGAAACTGAAGTTCATTAACTGCGTGACGCCTGTAAGCAGGCTTGAATGGATCGAGGAGAACCTCGGCCTTCCGTTCGAACTCTTCTGCAAGCATGATGAGTTGACTGGCTTCATCACGAGTGGAAACAAGATCAGGAAGCTCGAGTATCTCATGAAAGATGCTCTAGAAAAGAAAGTAGACACGGTATTCACCTGCGGGGGTATTCAGTCGAATCACTGCAGGGCGACGGCGATGGCTGCGAGGTCGCTTGGAATGCAGCCAGTTCTCTTCCTCAGGGGAAGGCCGATGGAGATTCCTCAGGGGAACGTCCTTCTAGATACCATGGTGGGAAGCGACATCCATTATGTGACCAAGGAGGAGTATTCGAGAATAGATGAGATCTTCGCAACGAAGAAGGAAGAATACGAGAAAAAGGGTGGTAGAGTCTACCTGATCCCCGAGGGCGGCTCAAACGCTCTTGGTGCAAGGGGATATGTGGACGCCGTCAAAGAGCTCTCGGGCCAGATAAATCTCGATCATGTTGAAGCCATATTCACAGCGGTCGGCAGCGCCGGAACCTATGCGGGGATTCTGGCAGGACTCAGGACGCTGGGTTACAACACCGAAGTCATAGGCATTAACGTCACGAAGGATCCTTCCTCACTCTTCGTGGAAAAGACAAAGAGACTGATCGGAGAGATGAAGGAGTACGATATAGACGTATCGATAGACGATAAAGATGTCGAAATAATCGACGACTTCTCGGGACCCGCTTATGCCGTGCCTTCAGAAGAGGATACAGAGCTTATCAAGAATCTTGCGAGGGAGCGAGCATTCTTCCTTGACCCTGTGTATACGGCAAAGGCCTTCAGAGGAATGCTTCAGATCTCAAAGGAGAGATTCGCCGGAAAGAGAGTCGTTTTCATACACACTGGCGGGCTGTTCAAGCTGTTCGACAATCCGGCTGCTTACATAAAGTAAAGCCCTGCGATGCAGGGCTTTATATTCTGTTCAGGTCGTTCAGCCTTTCAAGAAACTTGTCGATGTTCTCCCTGAATCTCTTTATTTTGATCTCCGATGTTTTCAGGTATTCGAGGCCGGCCTTTGTGATCTTGTAGTTCTTCTTTGCCGGGCCCGTGTCCTCTGTGTCCCATTCAGAGGTTATAAGCTCCATCTCTTCCAGACTGCCCAGCACACGGTAAAGGCTTCCCATCTGACCGACACCGAAGATTGGGATCTCGAAGTCGTTTATCCTGGAAGAAAGCTCATAGCCATGAGCAGGTTTTTCAGCGATAAGAAGAAGCAGATACAGCTCGATCCATGACCTGCCCATTCCCATCCGTCTTCCCCTCATATTTCTCATAATAGGCTCCACTTAATGATCGTGGAACTTTCCGCGGTCTTCGGGCTCGTATTCAACACTTGAAAGTTCGCCTTCAATGTAGGTTTTTACCAGCTCTTCGATGGTTCCGCTGGCTCCAGTAATTGCGTGAACGCCCAGCGTCTCGAAGAACTGTATTGCCCGACCGCCCATGCCTCTTGTTATTATCACATCGGCGCCTTTACTCTTCACGTAGCCCGGAATCTCGCCCGGCTCGTGCTGTTCAAAAGGATTTGCTTCGATTTCGTGAGAGACAATCTCGTTGTTCTCAACAGTTACGAATGCAAAGAACGGAGAATGACCGAAATGCTCCGAAATCCTCGATTTTAGACCGTTATTATCAATTGTTGGAATAGCGATTTTCACGAAACTACCTCCTTACCTATATTCATCTAACATATATTATAGCATCTGAATTGCACTTGATTTTGACCACATTGGCATCTATGAACTATTGTCACTCTTTCACGAAGCGATTCTTGTTCAGTGGTTTTGAAAGCAACCGAGAATCAATTCTGGCTTTGAAATCACGATTTGCTAATTGGTGGTTAAGCGCAAAGATTATTGAGGGAGGTATGAAACTACAGCCTTCCGTTTGACCAGTTGTGAGAGAATTAGCACAGAGGAGGTGCAGCATGAAAAAGACGCTTGCTTTTCTTATGATTGCGGCAATGTGTGTTGCGGCGCTTGCAAATGGATTGCTGGTTATTACTTTGAAGGACGGTTCAATCTACGAATTCTATCTCGATGAAATCGAGAGTCTGGTATACGTTGCAGACGATGAGTTACCTTTGGAATCCAAGTATATGAGTCTCGACAAAGTCGTTTTCGTTCCCGGTGAAGAGATCAATCTCTATTTCTTCGGAACTTCGGGACTCGGGTCTTACGCCTGGATCGGAATCATTCCCTCGGATATCTCACATGGAAGCGAGTCGGAAAACGACCTGCACGACGTTCAGTATGCTTACGTCGGTGGCATGACAGACGGTTTGATTGTATTTACCGCTCCCTGGGATACCGGATTCTACGACTTCAGACTGAATGATTCCGACAACGGTGGCATAGAGATAGACTTCCTAACCTTCGAGGTCAGAAAGTAGCCTGCATAGCCAATTTTCATTGTCTGAAAGTTGCCCTGGGCGTCGTTCTGCTCTTGAAAGGTTATCCCAACTGTGATAGAATCTTCGAGTACGGGGCGTAGCGCAGTTGGAAGCGTGTCTGCATGGGGCGCAGAAGGTCGCTGGTTCAAGTCCAGTCGCCCCGACCAAGAACCCTCGATTCGTTCGGGGGTTTTTTTCATATTAGAACGAGTTATACTTAACATGGTCTTCTCAAGAAAGACCCGGCCAAGAATTCTTTCCGGAAAGACGGTCGACAAGAGCTTCGCTGTTAATTGACCAGAGATTCGAGCAATCTACAACGGCAGGCAGTCTGTCTGTCTCTAAATAAAGGGGGTAGTCATGGATTTAATAAAGGCGGTAATCAAGAATGTACCGGAGTACGAATACTTCAAAACGGTCGACGAGCTTAACGAGTCGAGCAGGAAACTCGCGGAACAATACCCCGATCTTGCCAGCTTCTACAAGATAGGTGAATCGATGGCAGGAGATGCGATCTATTGTCTAAAGATCGGCAACGGTTCCAGGGCGGTACTTATGTACGGCTTTCCCCATCCTAACGAACCGATAGGAAGCATGATGCTCGACTATCTTTCTCAACAGCTCGTCGAAAACGAGGCCTTCAGAAATTCCTTCAAGGACGTGAGCTGGTACGTAGTCAAGGTAGCCGACAACGATGGGGCGAAATTAAACGAGGGCTGGTTCAGAGGGCCCTACACTCCCCTGAACTACGCGCTGAATTTCTACAGACCGGCGAGTTTTCAGCAGGTTGAATGGACCTTCCCCATAAAGTACAAAACTCTCGACAACAACGATCCGATTCCCGAGACTAGAGCATTGATGAACATTATCGAAGAGGTCAAGCCGATCTTTATATACAGCCTTCACAATGCCGGTTTTGGCGGTGTATACAACTACATATCCGACGATGCTCCGATTCTGTATCCGATATTCGAGAAGGCCTATGAAGACCAGGATATCCCGGCGGCGCTTGGCGAACCGGAGATGCCATATGCACTAAAATTCGCCGAGGCCGTCTACAAGATGCCGACTATGAGAGATACATACGATTACTACGCAGCCAATACCGACAGGGATCCTGCAGAGATAATCGGAAAGGCAGGTACCTGCAGCTATGAGTACGGAAAACAGTTCAACGAAAAGGTATTTGAACTGGTATGTGAAGTCCCGTATTATTACAATCCAAAGATTGAAGATCTTTCCGAAACGGAGTCCATCAGGAGGGATCTTATTCTGGCCAATCTCGAAGACACTAAGTGGGAGGACCATAAGATAAAGGAAATATACTTCCGGTTAAAGGATAGGCTCTTGGTCAACACTCCGCTCCAGACAGCTCTCGACGACTTTCTAGAATCCTCCGAGAAGCACCTTCCCGTTCAGGAGAACTGGGCAAAGACAGCCAAGGAGCTGGAAAAGAAAGCGACTGTGGCCGAAGCCTTCGACAACCAGCAGGTCTCCAAGACCTACAAGATGCTCCTGTGGGGAATGCTCAGAAGGATCATGCTTCTAAACTACGAGAAGACGAATGACGAAGAATTCAAAGCTGCCGCAGAGAAAGCATATAAACACATGAAGGATATGAGCGACAAACTGGAGAAGGAACTCGAATACACAATAATCCCCATAAAGAAACTCGTTCAGATACAGTTGATGAGCGGACTGTACGCTGCTCTTTATGCTCTCGAAAGGAGCTAACTGTATCGAGACACCCCCCTTTTTCGGGGACAGACTCCATTTTTAACATTAGCGTAAAGTTCGCTGGATTATTGAAAGCCAAAGAAGCCGCTCTCGAAAGAATTATGCAAGTATCCGCGGTTTTCCTATGACTAATCATGTAAATCAATGCAGGAAAGTGACCTCTATACTCTGCAGATTCTCGTATTAGTGACTGGTAGACTGGTCGTCTTTCGTGACAATAGTTGTCAGGTGTTTCTTGCGAAGCGTACATGAGTGTTGTGGAGGCAAGTCCAAAAGAGGCATACGATTTATCAGCAAGTAGCGAGAGCGGGTCTTCTCATTTAACGGGAAAACGCAATCCTATGCCATTAAGCAGGCGGGACCTGACGTCAATCTTTCTGCCGTTTCAGTATCCCCTGTATGAACTCAGCCTTGCCATTTGTATAAGCTGCTCTGTTGTCTTTGAATTCTTCGGCGAGCTCCTTCTTGAGCGCGGCATATTGTTGTAAGGCCTCTGGGTTTTCGCGCAAATAGTTCCTGAAGAAGATGTGCTCTTTCCAAAACTTGCTCCCAAAAACGACCATGTGTACGTGGTAGTCAATCTCACTGCCAGATCTTTCAAAGTATCTTCTCTCCGGCATTGAATCCTCGTGCTCGGGTCTGTAAAGATAGCCCGTTATTTCAATGAAAGGCACGCAGGAATCGGCTTGTTCAAGTGATGATACGCCAATCATAATGTCGATTACCGGTTTTGCCTGAAGCCCCGGGACAGCCGTGCTTCCTATATGTTCTATCGTCTTCTGAAACTCATTTAGTGAGGCAGAAATCCGCTCGGCTTCCTCCTTGAACAATCTAGGCCAAGCAGTACTGTATTCTTCAACTATTACCGGCTTTCCTCTCATTCAGATCACCTCTTCAGATCAATCAGCTGGAAGTGACTTACAAAACGTTATGTGTTATGATCTCGGGGAAGATCGAGTCGAGAATGCTAACCTTCTCCGGAACTTCAGAGATTCCCCAGGGGATGTTCTTCCACGAGCCGGTCAGGAGCTTTCCAAGTCTCCAGAGCCTGGTGGCCGAAAGCCTCCCTGTCAAAAGCGGAACGAGGTCCGAAATCGCTATCTGGAAATCCTCTGTTGCTTCAGTTATCTCTGCTTTCCCGTTTCCGACCAGGATTTTGCAGTTATTCTGGGAGAGTAGTTCGTCTTTCACCTTCAAAACAACATTTCCGCGAACGGACCTATCCATGAGCTTCGAAATTACTGGAAGCGGATGAAGGATTCTTACCATCCTTGATGAGGCATCTATCATCTTGAGCTCTTTTCCGGCCTGCCATCTCGAATGGAAGAAGAGTTCTATTGGAAAATCTGGCGGCATTGTCCTCATTTCGAAAGTTGCAATCTGGTCCCTATGACTTAGTATGAATCTCTTCAGCGCGAATAATCCTGCAAGATCGACGAAGGAGAAGCTCTCTATAAGCATCTTTCTCTCCTTCTTACTGTAGACCATCATTCCATGAGGTGAGCCATTGGCATCGATGGCTACGACTCCAAACAGCTCCTTCTTGTGGAATATCTCCTGACTGCAAGCGGCAATTTCCAGCGCCTCGGTGTAGCGAGAGGTTTCCCAAAGGACTTTCCGGGCCTCTTCAATCAACGTTTTCATCACTTCATTGTTTAGTAGCTTGCCGGAAACTATTTTGAGATCGTCGTCTTCCAGTTCATCTGAAAGAAGAGAGAAATCGAAGGTCAGTTCAAGGCTCTCGAAGCCAAGCCCGAACCCCAGCCTTACGTAGAAGTCATGCTTGAAAGGATCGAGCATAATAATATTAACGCCGCTTTTCAGAGTTTCCTGTATATCCCTCAAGAGGATTGCTTTTGTTATACCTCTTCTGCGATATTCGGGCAGTGTGGCCACGGCCTCGACGTACCTGCATTCAAAAGGTTTGGTACGGATTTTCGCGAGATATTTGTAGCTTATGTATGCGGCAACTAACTTCTCTTCGTCGAAT
>Ga0172377_10008110_pt1 | contig 10781 bp, 11 predicted proteins | sample Pumphouse3metaG_FD_119749 | JGI IMG/M metagenome (GOLD analysis project Ga0172377, IMG submission 119749) | Leachate microbial communities from a municipal landfill in Southern Ontario, Canada - Pumphouse #3 metaG | ecosystem: Engineered > Solid waste > Landfill > Unclassified | place: Canada... | reverse complement strand
TCTCTTATAGCATCTCTCTCTACCGAGGCAACTTCTGACAAGCGTTCTGCCATACGGCCGATCAACCTGATGCCAAGCTCAGGGTGGGCATTTTCACGCCCCCTGAACATTATAGTTACCTTTACTTTATCTCCGTCTTCAAGAAGTTTCCGGGCTACTTTGGCCTTGGCTTCAAAATCATGCTCGCCAATTTTTGGCCTGAGCCTTATTTCCCTCAGTAGTGACTGTTTCTGGTTCTTTTTCGCTTCCCGCTCTTTTTTCGTTTGCTCGTATTTAAATTTACCGTAATCCATCAAGCGGCATACGGGTGGTACTGCGGTTGGTGCTACCTCTACCAGATCAAGGTTATGGCGGTTAGCGGTTTCAAGCGCCTGGGCAACAGTCAATATACCCAGTTGCTCCCCTTTCTCACCAACAACACGCACCTCCCTGCCTCTAATTTTCTCGTTAACGCGTAATTCTTTAATTATGTTTGTTACTACCTCCCGGTTTATGAATTAGCAGCCTGACTATAACACAGTCATCAAAGCTAATCAAGAATGAGATTATAAAACCTTACTGTTTATTGAGTCAACCAGGCTGGTGAGCAGTGATTCCAGGGTGATACCATTTTCCTGGGTGCCGTTACGCCAGCGCACGGAAATGTTGCCAGCCTGGAGTTCCCTGTCTCCCAGAATTAACATACATGGAACTTTTTTCATTTGCGCATCGCGTATTTTATGATTCACGGTTGAAGAGCTTGTATCAACCTCAACACGGATCAGGCTTCCTCTTAATCCTTGCGCAACTGATTTTGCGTAATCGATGTGGCGATCAGCCACGGGCAAAACCATAACCTGTACAGGTGCCAGCCAAAGCGGGAAGGCTCCGCCATAATGCTCTATCAGGCAGGCCATAAAGCGTTCCATGCTTCCCAGAACTGTACGGTGTACCATGGCGACCGGTTGTTCCTGGCCGTCTTCTCCCGTGTAAGTTACGTCGAACCTTTGCGGATTGTTAAAATCTACCTGTATGGTTGGTCCCTGCCATGCCCGTTTCATGGCATCTTCAAATTTTATATCGATTTTAGGGCCGTAAAATACTCCCTCCCCCGGATCAACCTCATAGGGGATGTTTTTATTCTCCAGTGCTCTCTGCAGGGTCGAAGTAGCATGCTCCCACATTTCTTCAGATCCGGTATATTTATCAGGACGGGTAGAAAGCTTGACCTGATAGCGGTCAAAGCCGAATGTTTTTATCATGAACATTGCCAGTTCAAGCACATCAGTTACTTCGTCCTCAAGTTGATTGTAGCGGCAGAATATATGCGAGTCATCCTGGGTAAAGCCCCTCACTCTGGAAAGGCCATGAAGGGTACCTGAAGGTTCATAGCGGTAAACCGTTCCCAGCTCTGCATAGCGCAAGGGCAGTTCTCTATAGCTCCGACGGCGCGAATTAAAGATCATAATGTGGTAAAGGCAGTTCATTGGTTTGAGGAGGTATTCATCCTCGTCGATTGCCATGGGACTGTACAGGTTTTCCCGGTAATAATCCCAGTGGCCGCTTTTTTTCCAGAGATCAAGCTTGGCGATATGCGGGGTATACAATAGTGAATAACCGCGTTTATCATGCTCCAGTTTCCAGAAGTCTTCTATTATCCTTCTGACCATGGCGCCGTTGGGATGCCAGCAAACCAAACCCGGACCGCCTTCATCGTATATTCCAAACAGGTCCAGATCTTTACCGAGCCTGCGGTGATCGCGTTTGGCGGCTTCCTCAAGTAAGGTTAGATATTCATCCATGTCTTTCTTGTTTTCGAAAGCAATGCCGTATATGCGCTGAAGCATTGGTCTTTTTTCACTGCCGCGCCAGTATGCGCCAGCAATAGTGGTTAGCTTGAAGGCTTTAATCTGTCTGGTAGAAGCCACATGCGGCCCCCGGCAAAGATCGGTAAAACTTCCACTGGTATATATGCTCAGCGTTTCATCCGTAATTTCATCGATCAGTTCCAGTTTATAGGGCTGGTCTTTAAACATTTTCCGGGCATCATCCCGGCTTATCTCGGTACGGATAAAGGGGGAGTCTTTTTTGATAAGCTCCTTCATTTTTTCTGTAATAACCGGCAAATCTTCCGGAGTCAGTGAACGCGGAAGCTCGAAATCATAATAAAATCCATTGTCGATTGCCGGGCCGATACCCAGTTTGGCACCCGGGAAAACGGCAAGTACTGCTTCCGCCATCACATGTGCGGCAGAATGGCGCATGGTCTCCAGTTTGTGGTCATTTGTTTCAGCGTTCATAATCTTTACCAAGCAAAACTCCTCCCATAATCAAAAACAGGAGGAGTTTTGTCAATACTATTCCCCATTTTGATAATAAAAAATTATATCAAGAAACGATGCGGCAGGGCAAGAAATGAATTTTACAATGTTACCGCGTGATTACGGAGATTATTATAATCCCTGAGTCAGCGCAACAGTAAGCATGGCTGTTCCGAATATAAGGCTGAGTATCACAATCAGAACGTATAGTGTCCATTCCGACTGAGTGATTTTCTTGACTACCTTTTTTACCAGTGCTTCTTCGGCTTTGGTCATGGCTTCTTCAGCAGCTTTTCGAGCTTCATTTGCAATTTCCTCGCTTCTGGAGGCTGTTTTATGCGCTGCTTCAATTGCTTCTCTGGCAGCCATGGCGGCCTCCTCGGCTTTCAAAGCGGCCTTTTCGCCAGCTGCCCTGATTGCTGCCTGAATAGCCTCGTCGCTGGCATAACCAGCTTCTTCGGCTTTTTTACGCAATTCTTCTGCAGTTTTTGCTGCCTGGACCGCAGCCTGCTTGGCTTCACTCCCCGCTTGTTGTGCTTGAGTGGAAAGAGGGGCAGGAACATGTTTGCTGGCTTCAATTGCTTCCTCTCCGGCCCTGTGAGCCGTTTCGGATTTGTGAGTGAGTTCGGATGCAAGTCTTGATGCCAGAGAAGCAGATTCACTGGCCTGGCGGCTGGCGGTTTCAGCCTGTCTTATTGCGTCCGCAGTTTTACTGTTCTCTGCATGGTCGGCCGCTTTTTTGGCGTTATCAATTGACTCCTGTGCCTTTTGTAAAGCGGCGTCAGCTTCTGCCATAGACGCAGAAAGTGCCGAGTTTGCGGTCCTTGCCGATTCTTCAGCTTTACTGGCTGCCTGCTGGGCGATTGAGCGGATGGCTGCTGCCATTGCCTCATCCCCGGCTGAATCGGCATCTTCGGCTGTTTTCTGCGTCTTTTCAGCCACACCGGCAGCCTGGGTGGCAGCGTCCCTGGCGGCCTGTCCGGCTTCTTCGGTGCGTTCTGCAATTATACCTGAAGTTTTTTCGGAGGCACTCAGGGCTTCATCACCAGCCAGTTCTGCCAGTTCTCCCTTGCGCGCAACCTCTTCTGAAAGCCGGAAGACAGCGGCGGCACTTTTCTTGGCTTCCCTGCCGGCTTCGTCTGCATTAGCTGCAGACTCAGGGGTTAGCCTTTTACCGGCTTCCTTTGCAGCCTCCCTGGCTATTCTGGCATGTTCTGCGGCGTTTTTGGCGCCAACTTCGGCGGACTTGATAGCTTCTTCAACTGCTTCTCTTGCAAGAATTGCCGCTTCCTCGGCCCGTACAGCGGTCTCATCGGCCCTTCTGGCACTTTCGGTGGCTGATTGTCGGGCGGCAAGTTCCACTTCCTCTGCTTTGACAGTTGCTTCTTCAGCAGCATATTTCGCCGCCTGGGCAGTTTCCTCGGCTTTCAAAGCTGCTTCTTCTGCCCTTCTGACAGCTTCTTCAGCTTCCGCACTGGCCTGCCGGCTGGCATCTTCAGCCTTTTTCGCTTCATCGGCAGCAATCTGTTTGAAAGCTTTAGTAGCCGCGGAGGTTTCCTGGGAGGCTTTGATAGCGGTAGCCTCTGCTTTTTCAGATGCCATGGATGCTTTCTCGGCAGCTTGATGGGCAGACATTGAGGCTTCCTTTGCCCTTCTTGCTGCTTCGAAAGCTGCCTGAATACTTGTCTCCATATCATCAAGAATATTGGGAAGTGGTTTGGTCATAATTTTTGGTGGAGGTGATTCTACCGATGGTTTATTGTTTAGCGTTTTTCCCTTGCTGGGCATTATCCCCTACCCCCTGTGCCATACTCTGTTTCAAATACAAACATTATGTAAAGTATATGACTTAGACAAGAATGACAAGCTAGACAAGATGAGATTACATTAGGATAGACTCGTTGTCAATAGGTTTGAGGGATAAAAAAACCGGAATAGTGCACGAGATTATTAGTCAAATTATTTCAAAATAAGGAAGGATACGTATAATTGGCCTGTTTGGATAAATTCACTATAGCAGCTTGTTTTGTATTTATCTCAGGGGGTTACCAAATTCTCAAATCGTAATCACTTTGGAAGCGCTGAGTAAGGATCTCATTAATCCTGATCCGAAATTGTTGTCACCTTTGCCTAAAGTATTCGATGTAATAAGCACAACGTAGGAACCCGGATGTTCACAGGCCATAAATACTTCTATCCTTAATATTTATTTGTTTTCTTTTCTGACAGGGGTTGTACATATACCGCTCCATTCACAAAGGTACTGCTTGAAAACTGCCGGGAATATATCAATGATTTGCGATACTTTTGTTGCGGGAGTCGGACTGGCCATTTTCCCGCCCATACGGTTGCATTTGGCTGCAAGTATACCGGCTTCTACCGGCTCAACTCCTGCATAAATGAAGGCGCTTGCAAGTCCGGTAATGGTATCTCCTGTGCCGCCTATGGTTTCAAGTACGGGAACATCGGGCTCTTCGACAGTGGCGACGACTTCTCCATTTTTAGCAATATAATCCCTGGCACCTTTTACCACCATCACTTTTGCGGCGCTGTTTTGAGCATAAGCAGATTCAATAAGCTGCGGTACGCCTTCAACTCCACAACAAAAGAGGTGGTCGGCGATATATGCGGGGTGGGTAGCATTCGGATCTGCCAGGAAGGCAATTTCAGAAGGATCCGGTGTAAAAAGCCCAAAACTACCAGCCTTGCCCGCAGCTTTTGCTGCATACATTGCACCCGCATCTGCGATCAAAAAAGGAGGTTTATCCATCTTTTCGGCAGCTATTGTAAATTGAGTCAACAGGTTCATGAAAGGCTGGCAGTAATGGAGAGCGACGAAACCGGGTTTCAGGGAAGCTATGTTTTCATTAAGGTAACGATACATTAACCTGGTTCCGTCCCCCTTGCCGATATCTCCGGCAACAACTATATAGGGAGGCTCAACGCCCATGTATTCAGTAGCGGCAAGGGCGGCGCTGATCATAGCTCCTGTTCCCTGGATACTTGGGAAAGGCTGACCATCTGCAATCAGCATGTCTCCTTCTCTTCGCACTTTGCCTGCTATTACAGGCGTATCTTTTTGTGGTATGGTTCCGCTGATTATGAGCATCCTTAATTGCCTCCATTCCAGATAGTCAAGGCTTCTTCGTAAGCTCTATCGAGCATCAGGGCGCACAACGTATAACCCAGATCAGAAGGTTTTGGTGCCTGCTTGAGTGTTTTGCCGACCATTTCAGCATGAAGATAGGGGATATCCGGGCATCCTCCTCCTGAAGTGTTTACAATTAAACCGGTCTTTTTCTCGAAAGCCAGTTTCATATTCCCGGCCTTGATCATGGTCCACTGACCATAATCGGTGGTTTTTACTACGGAGACAAGTTCGGCGGTACCATCCAGGTTGGGGAGTATTTTTATAAAGTGAACATCGTTTTCTTTGAGCAACCTTTCGATTCCAATTTTTTCAACCAGGTTGATTGCAATACCCAGGTCACAACCCATCCGGTGCTTGGGGGGTGGAGCTATGAGCTTAACCTCATATGCGCTTTTTCTCAATACTCTTTCGGCTTTAACTGCCTGGCTGACATCTTCGAATATTACCAACCCCCCACCATCAATGTTTTTACTGCCATTGCTGCCCATTACTTAGTTGTTAACCTCCTTGGTGCCACTTGTTGTCACAATATAAAGCTATTTTTAAAAAACCACAATGAAAAAACATACCTGAAAAATATTATCATAACTATTACGATAATACAATATAAGTAATATTTATTACCAATTTAAGCGAAAAGCTGCGCTGAAGGGATTAAATCCAGGCTTAAGAGTACCCACAATTATAGCCGGAAACCAGCTGGAACCTGCAGTTTTTTCTTGTTATATGCCCTGCCGCCGGATTGCTGAGGATGGTGGAAATATTTGGGTTTTAATAGAAAGATGCGTCTGAAATGGGGAAGGAGGGACTTGAACCCTCACGCCTTGCGGCACATGATCCTAAGTCATGCCTGTCTGCCAGTTCCAGCACTCCCCCGCCTGGAGGTATTATAGCATCAAACGACCTGGCAGTTTAAAATTCTTGCCGGTTACTAGATGGTATAATCAATGAAAGCCAACACGCCAGCAGATGGCCGGGAGGGTATCCAAGATGAAAAAGTGGGTTCTGGTTTTTTCATTACTGGCAGTTGTATCAGTTGTTTCCAGCTTGAATCTGTTTTTTTACATGAAGCAAGCGCATGCGCTGGAAGAAGCCTCCCAACAGATTTCCCTTCTGGAAGAGAAAAACCAGGAGATAAGCAGCCAGCTTGAGCAAAACCTGTTAAATTCTGCCATGTTATATGACCATATTGACAGTATTGAAACAGATATCAAAGCAATTGAAGCTGACCTGGACGAATTGCGATCCTCTTACGGTGACGTACCCGGGCTCAGAGCCAGCCTGGAAGAATTGGGCAAGGAAATAACAAATATCAGGCAAAAGCTGACCGAAATAAGCTCGGAATACATAAGCGCTTCCGAAGTTATGGAAGCAGCAGAGCCTTTTGTAGTGTATATACAGGCCAGCCTTTTCAGTTTCGAGGTATCCGGTTCCGGTATTATTGTGTCTTCTGCAGGTCATGTGATTACCAATTACCATGTAGTTGAAGGAATGAGAAATATTAGCGCAACTCTAAATACTGGCGAAACCATGACACTCGAGTTGCTGGATTACCATGCGGGCAGGGATATTGCCATCCTGAAACTGGTTACAGATAGAGATGACCTTTCCTTTGCACTGCTTGGAGATTCGGATAGTCTTTCGGTGGGCACAGATGTACTTGCGATTGGATACCCCTTCCCTCTGGATGATATAGTACCGGGTAGAGCTGCGGTTACCCGGGGGGTTGTTTCAGCGATAAGAAAGATTGACGGGTACAATTATATTCAGACAGATACCGCTATTAATCCGGGCAACAGCGGCGGAGCGCTGATGAATTTTGCCGGTGAGCTGGTTGGCGTTAACGTTGCCAAATATGTTGACATAGATATAGAGGGTGTGGGTCTGGCGATTCCAATCAACGAAGTGAAAAGTATAATAAGTGAATACGCGGGGTAAATGAGTTGCTGGGGATGTTTTTCTTTCTGGCAGGAAGCAAAGATTATCACGACAGGCTGGGTTACGTTGTTACCACCTGCCCGGAGTGCAGCATGCGCGGACTGTTTACCGTAGAGCAGGAGCGTAAAAAGTTTACCCTTTACCTGATTCCTGCATTCGAGTATTCCAGGAAGCAGTTTATGGTTTGCCCCTACTGCCGTGAAGTGTTTGAGGTTGCGGATGAAATAAAAGAGGAACTGGCGCGAAAGCTTATCAGCCAGGAAGAACTGACTGCAGCTATCAGAAACGGTACTGCTGACAAGCTGCTGGTAAAACAAACCGGAAAACGCAAAAGGCTTAAAGGGAAAAACGATTAATGGTGGGTGCTTAAGCGTGAGTATAGAAAAACAGGTTCAGGGCTTGCTCCGGGAACTCGGGCAGGACATACATCTGGTAGTAGCAGCCAAGAACCGCACACCGGCAGAGGTTATGGAATGTATTCATGCCGGGGCACGGATAATCGGTGAAAACTATCTTCAGGATGCTGAAAGAGCATACCAGGTCATTGGAACCGGGCCAATATTGCATTTTATCGGCCGTCTCCAGCGTAAAAAAATCAAAAAAATTGTTCAACTGTTTGACATGGTACAAACGCTGGATAACCTGGAGATGGCATCCATTATCAACCGGGAATGCTTTTCTTTGGACAAGACGATGCCTGTTCTGGTGGAGGTGAATAGCGGAAAAGAGGTGCAGAAAACCGGTGTGATGCCGGAAGAAGCCGAAGGTTTTATTAAACAGGTTTCTGATTTTGAGCACCTCAAGGTAATGGGGCTCATGACCATGGGGCCCTTGCTGGCAGATCCGGAGGAATACAGGCCTTACTTCCGGCTCACCCGCCAGATATTTGAAAAAATCAGGGCCTTGAGAATGAAGGGGGTCCAGATGGATTATCTTTCCATGGGTATGACGGATTCCTACCGGGTGGCAATTGAAGAAGGTGCAAATATGGTGCGGATTGGCAGTAAAATCTTCGGACCCCGGGTTTAGCTGCCGGTAAGCTTTTTTAGCTTTTCAATGATTTCGTGCAGGTTTTCAAAGGAGTAATAATCCCTGCCCATTTCATCAAGCTTTCCTGTCAGGCTTTCAGTGGCGAATGCGTGTTTAGCAAGAACTGCCGCAGGGGCATCGGAGGCTCCGTTGCCGGCATAAATAATGTCGTAACCGCTCTTGATAAAATGACGGGAAAAGGCTTCCTTAAAGCCATCGTTTATGACGTTTCCATCCGGACCATAGTATTCGGTTTCCAGGTGGCGGTTGCCAAAAACTGTTCTGGCGGAAAAAACCTCAAGTGATTCCAAATTAAGATGCTTTAAAATCGCGCGTATATAGAAATCCAGCCCGTTGGAGGTGATAACGAAGCGGATACCGTTTTTGCTACAATATTCAGTCAGTTCTTTGAACCCCTGCCTTAGCTGGTAATTGGCGAGAACATAGTTTTCCAGAACATTTTGGTTTTCACTAACCAGAGAAAATGCCCTCTTGTTGAAATCGCCAACCGTAATTCGGCTGCTTTTATAGTCATCAAGAATACTTCTCCAGTCACCACGAGCGTATTTATCGAGCAAGAGGAAGCTGATGTCTTCTACAGTAATGGTTCCATCGAAATCTGACTGGAAAATCAACCTGTTCGAATTACCGGGAGTCAATTTCATCTCTTGGTGTAACTTGTTCACTGGGGTAATCAGTCTTATAAAGCTTATCTTCGTCTTCAATGCGGTCCGGGTAAAGGATTCCGTCAAGGTGATCTATTTCGTGCTCGAGGGCTTGTGCCAGTAATCCGGTGGCTTTGATTTTTAACTGTTTGCCGTTTTCATTCATTCCCCTGGCGGTTACATTTATCGAACGCTTTACAAGGCCTTCGTAACCCGGAATACTCAGACAGGCTTCTATTATTTCCCGTTCCCCTTCTCTTTTGGTAATTTCCGGGTTCACCAGAGCAAAGGGTTCTTCATCCGGCATTTGCAAAACAATCAGGCGGATATTTTTGCCGATTTGAGGGGCGGCAAGGCCAACCCCGCCTTCTACTTGCATGGTTTCTATCATGTCGGTGATTAACCGGGTAATGGCGCGGTCAACCTCAGGAACTCTTACCGATTTGTTCCTGAGAACCGGATCGGGAATGGTTAATACTTTCAATACTGCCATGAATACTATCTTATCATATAATTGTGCTTCTTGACGAACATTGCTTAATAGAACCGAAACACTTTTTGCCGTCTCGAGGCTGATTATGCTAGTATTAATTCACTGTGTCGGGGTGTAGCGCAGCCTGGTAGCGCACCTGAATGGGGTTCAGGTGGTCGACGGTTCGAATCCGTCCACCCCGATTTATTCCAGATTTATTATACCTCTATTTTTAATTCGCCCAGTTTTCAACTTTTTTCAAAAACCAGATTTTGCACTTCTATCTTTTATTATTAAAAGCCTCTTCAGCCAACTCTGTGAAAACGTGCAACCTGGGGGTCGCTGAGGAATTCCCATTCCCCTTTTATACCAAAATGCAGTGCGGCAATCTCAATATGTAGCATAGCAATTCCACAATCAAACCTCTTGGAAAAACCATGGTCTCCGCCTCTGGTTCGCACATAAACCATAATGCTTGTTTCATCTGCGCTAAAACCCCATGGCTGGCGGTTGATGGCAGAAGGAGCATGCCGGGCGGCTTCAAGCGATCCTCGCACCCATTCTGGCAGTTCTTCCCAGTTGGTTACACCCAGCCTGGAAGGCGAGTGGCGCTTTTTGGTGGTTCCAAACCCGCTCATGAGTTTTTCCTCGAAGGACTTTTCATTTACTGCATAACCCACCGGTGATATGGCATATAACTTTTCGTTTTCCTTTAAATCAAGGTACTTTGCTGCTTTTTCCGGGTAGTAGGTTCCGGCAACCCAGCAGGTGTTTAAGCCCAGCGCCGTAGCTTCCAGGATAACTCCTTCCCCGGTATAGCCGCTCTTTTCATCAATGCTCCCCGCCTCCTGTATACCAGTAAACGCAATAAAGGCAGGTGGGTTTTTAATCTTGCCAATCCCGCCGATTATACCCTTGAAAAGGCTATCTGCCGGCTTATTGACAAAAATTGCTCGTGCGCCTTCATAAGGGGTAAACCGGGCGCAAATGTTTTCCAGGGCGGAGGTAAGTTCCGGCTCAATTGGCCGGTTTTTATTAAAATGGCGCCGGGCTCCGCGTTTTGAAATTGCATCATACCATCTTGAACATGGGATTTCTGGCTGTTTGTTCATTGTTTAACCTCCGTATTTACATATAAGAATGAATGCATCAAACGCTTTGACGATTTATCATTACACCACGAATATGCTCTTCAAATAACTCGTTCAGCTTATCCTCGTTAAGGT